>ERZ889078.1826-NODE-1826-length-16159-cov-12.262233_pt1 | contig 16159 bp, 18 predicted proteins | sample MGYA00521266_ERZ889078 | MGnify/ENA primary metagenome ERZ889078 (study PRJEB32303, sample SAMEA104408618) | aquatic metagenome | biome: Brackish water; feature: Pelagic; material: water | place: Baltic Sea | collected 2014-06-16T06:34:00 | depth 76,534 m ...
CTTGCGCTCGTCTAATCATGTTGAAACCGATTCTATCTTTGACCGAACTAGTCGGGTTCATAAACTCGCATTTACCGAGAATCGTCGCGCCGGTCAGTTTGGAAGCTTTGTTCAATCTCACCAAGGGCGTGTTTCCAATCAACTCCGTAATATTATTTGCTATCTTCATATATACTTCCTTTTGTTGAAATGATTCTACACTAAAAATGACTAACGAGGATAAATTATGGCAAATTACGCCAGTGATGGAAAACAACTAATTAACGCCGAGTATGACGCCGTCATGCAAGTGAACGACGTAATCGACGGGATGAGGGTTTTGTCCATAAACTCAAAAACGGACGACGAATACGCCGTTTTTCTGCTCGAACGCAACACGCAAGTGACTTGCTATATCTTTGACGAAATATTCATCATTGGCAAAGGCGATAGTTTTGGCACGCTGGTTGAAGCGATAGAAGCTTGGCGTAACGATGAAATATAGTATAATTTCAAAATCAAAATTTTAAGGAAATAATTATGGCGTGGGCAACAGCGAGACACATACTAGTAGATAGCGAAGAAAAATGTAGCGAGTTAAAGACGGAGATAGAAAATGGAACTGACTTCGGAGACGTTGCAAAAGAAAACTCAAGCTGTCCATCGTCTAAAAAAGGTGGAGATTTGGGTCAATTTGGCCCGGGACAAATGGTTCCGGAATTTGACAAGGCCGTGTTTAGCGGTGACGTCGGAGTGGTTTACGGACCGATCAAAACTCAATTCGGCTACCATTTGCTAGAAGTAACGGCTAGAGGTTAAACGCGATGGTAAAAGTATCCGCGATTCAAATGAGCATGGGCGAAGACAAAGGCTCAAACGTGGCGAAAGCTGAGCGACTTGTTCGCGAGGCCGCGTCTAATGACGCGAACATCGTGCTTTTACCGGAACTTTTTGAGGGTCTCTACTTTTGCAAAGACATGGACGAGAAATATTTTTCTTGGGCTTCTCCGCTCAAGGGCAACGCTCTTGTAAAGCGATTTTCGGATTTGGCCAAAGAGCTAAAAATTGTTTTGTTGGTGAGTTATTTTGAAAAAAGCGACAATGATTACTTCAACTCTCTCGTCGTCGTAAACGCGGACGGAAGAGTCATGGACAACTACCGTAAAACGCACATTCCAGACGGTCCCGGATACGAAGAAAAGTTTTACTTCAAACCCGGAGACAGCGGCTTCAAAGTTTATGACACGGCGTTTGGCAAGATCGGAGTCGGCATCTGCTGGGATCAGTGGTTTTGCGAAACCGCTCGCGCCTTGGCGCTCATGGGCGCTGAGATCATCTTTTACCCAACGGCGATCGGAAGCGAGCCCGAGATAAAACTAGACTCAAAAGAGCACTGGCAAAGAGTTCAAATGGGTCACGCCGCGACGAACACGGTTCCCGTCGTGGTCGCAAATCGTTATGGTGAAGAGGTGGGCGAGAGTTGTTCGCTCAACTTCTACGGCTCCTCTTTCATAACCGACTACACGGGCGCTAAAATAGCGGAAGCCTCAAGGAACGAAGAAGAGTTGATTTACGCCGATTTCGACTTGGAAGAAAACGCGAGACAACGCGAGTATTGGGGACTTCTTAGAGATAGAAGGCAAGAGTGCTATGGCGTTTTACGCCATAGCTAAGATTTCTTCAACTCGTTTAGCTTCTCTTTTCCATTTTTAATATGGAAATTGATTAATTCGCTCTCTTCTTTCAAGGCGGCTATTTTCTTTTCGTTTTCTTCCACCCTCAACTCTTTTAAAACCTTCACTCTTCTTTTTTTAAGTTTGCACAGAAGAGTTTTTAAGGACTTTTTTTTACCTTTTAGCTCGAAACTTTCTATCTTTAGAGAGTCGATAACGTCGTTTATAAACTTTTTTACACCCATAATTAATCCTTTTTTTCCAAAATTTGAGCAATGTCTTCATGAGAAATATGCATATCCTGTTCTACCGTTCTCAAGTCGCCACCTCTTTGAACGAACAAAACTTCCGCCATGTTGCACAATTTCGTGTGAATGTTGTAAGCGTAAACCGTGTCGTTCATAAGCGAAGTCGCCATCTCGTTGGTGATTAGCTTGTTTCTAATCAAGTTGTCTAGAACTCCGTTGGAAGTGATGTCGTGTTGCTGCGTGTGTAGCCTCACTTTGGACAGCAACAGCAAGGTCTTTTCTTCTTCGTCGGTTGTGGCGATGGTGTTTACGTCTCGGAGCAATTCGGCCAAGTTCATTCGCATGTTCGAGTATTGTTCCTGTATGTAAGCGTTGGGGTGGGTCGAATATTTTATGAGATTTTTTTGCAAATGCTTTGTGTCTTTTATGGCTTCCACCAAATCCCTGCTCGCGAGTTTGAGTTTGTACAATTCCGCAATATTCTGGGGACTCATTATCATCGATTGCGCTTTGGCGGAAAAGCTTATAATCTCGCCATAAATATTTTTTATCCTTTTTTGATAAAAATCCTCTATGTCCACGTACTTTTTGGAGTAGTGATTTTTAAGCACGACTTCCAAATCGACGTCGGAGGCTATTTTGCGTCTTTTGAGGTTGAGTCCGTGCGCGATTATTTCAAACGCGTTTTCATAGAGGTGCTTTGTCTCCTTCATTATGGCGGCGATGGCGCTTTGCGAAAACTCCAAAACGGAATCGTTCAAATAAAGAACGTTGTCGTAACCAATCTCGTCCACCGACACTTTTGGTTTCAGCGCTTTTTCAAGAAACGCGACGAGTTGGCTTATGAAAGGCAACATGACCACGATGCCAATTGTGTTGAAAATGGTGTGAAAAATAGCCAGCTTCAAAGTGTAATTTTCATGCGCTATGTCAAAAAAACCGGCCACCAGTTCCACTAAGTATATAATTTGGTATATGAAAGCTATGGCGATTAACGCCGTGACAAGATTGAAGATGAGATGCGCCGCCGCTAGCCGTTTTCCCTCAATGTTTGAGCTCATGGCGCCTATGATGGCGGTTATCGTCGTTCCGACGTTCGCTCCGATGGCGAGCGCCAAGGCGTTTTCATAGCTGATTTGTCCCGCCGCGAGGGCCGTAATGATCAACACGAGCGTGGCGTGGGAAGACTGCATGACGACCGTCGCGAAAACGCCTATGAGCATGAAAATGAAAAGACCCTTGTATCCGCCGATGGCGTACGTGGACAAATCAATGGCGCTTTTAAAAGCCTCGAAACCCTCTTTCATATAGTGGATTCCCAAAAACAAAAAGCCGAGTCCGGTTAGGATGTATCCCACTCCCTTGAGCGAGGCGCTTTTTTGAAAGATGAAAACAATTCCGAAAACCAGCATCGGCATGGCGTAGGCGGCGATGTCCACTTTCAATCCGTAAGCCGCCACAAGCCAGGCTCCCGTGGTCGTGCCAAGGTTGGCTCCAAATATAATCCCTATGCCCTGAGACAATCCAATAAGACCGGCGCCCAAAAAAGATATGGTTAAAACTGAGACCAAAGAACTCGATTGCATGAGAGAGGTCGACACTATTCCAAACGCCACGCTTTTGTAGAGTTTGTCCGTCGAGTTTTTTAAAATCTTGTCTAGCAAACCGCCCGTGAAAGATTTGAAACCCTGCTCCAACGAGAGCATTCCGAACAAGAAAATAGCCACTCCCGAAGATATCTCTTTGAAGTTCGAGCTGCTCCAAAAGCCGTAAGCCAGGGCGATTAAAATGACCGGTAGAATTACTTTGTTATACACTTGCGCACCTTTTCAATATTGTTTTTTCAAGCGTTTCCAAAGGCTCGCTGATGATGTTTTCGAACTGAGTTTTGTTAAAAGTTTGTTGGCGTTTGGCCAGTTGTCCCGTGTGTATTGAGACGTTTTGCAGCATCGTTTCTTTTGAAACTTTGTTGTCTAGATACTCCAAAACCTCGACGATTCCTATGGAGTTCATACAGTTTGGCGAACGCGAGTATTTTCGCTCGAGAGCGCAGACCTCGTCCAACAAACCGCTTTGAAACATTTTGTCGGTTCGTTTGGCGATTCTTTGCCTTAGAACGTCTCTATCAACGTCGATGTTGAATACGTCGAGATTTTCGATGATCGGTTTTGGAGGATTGAGTTTGAACCACTCCGTTGGCGTTACGCCGGACGCTTCGTATATCAACAAAGCTTTTTCTATTCTGTAACTGTCGTTTGGCGACACGTTTTTCATATACTCTTCGTCGACTTCTTTTAAAACGCCGTGGCACGCCCGCAAGTCAAGCAGTTTTTCGTTGACTCTGTTTTTGACCGCGTTTGTAATATTTGGCAAAGCGGACAAACCTTGCAAAAGCGATTTGAGATAAAAGGAGGTGCCGCCGACTATGATGAGATTTTTACCGTTTTTTTCGCACTCTTGCGCCACTTCTTCGTACAAGTCCATAAACAAATCGACGCTAAAGTACTCGTCCGGATTCAAAACGTTTACGCCAAAATGCCTAACCGCGTTCAACTCCTCTTTCGAAGGTTTCGCGGAAACCACGTCTATCTCTTTGTAGACGCTCAAAGAGTCGATTGACAAAACGTAAGCGTCGATCGACAAGGCGATTTTAATAGCCAAATCACTCTTTCCCGACGCGGTAGGTCCAATAATCGCAAGTTTTTTCATAAGCAAATTATATCATTTTAAAACAACTTTGGATAGAATAAGCCTCAACAACGAAAGAGGGCTGGACATTGCAAAGAATTATACAAAAAGCGAAAGATTTCAACGAACTCGTTATGTTCGAGCACTCCATCTTTTCCCTTCCATTTATTTTCATAGCCATGATTGTCGCGGCCGATGGTTGGTTTGGAATTTGGCTGCTTGTCATGGGTGTCGGAGCGGCTTTGAGCGCTCGAAACTTCGCCATGGGCGTCAACCGTTACGCCGACCGAGACATAGATTCCAAAAACCCGAGAACCTCGGGCAGACCAAACGTCGATGGACGTCTTGATAGTTCGAGCGTCTTGATTTTCATACTTGTAAACGCCCTCGTATTCGTCATAATCACATACATGATAAACCCCCTGGCGCTAAAACTCAGCGTTCCAATCTTGCTTGTTTTGGGTTCTTACTCTTACTTCAAAAGGTTTTCTTCGCTCGCGCACGTCGTTCTCGGCGTTTCGCTCGGACTCGCCCCTATCGCGGGAGTCGTGGCGGTTCAAGCGAGCGTCACTCCTTGGTCGGTTTTGCTAAGCCTGGGAGTCATTTTTTGGGTTGCCGGATTTGATTTGCTCTACTCGCTTCAAGACATAGCGTTTGACAAAGAGAACAAACTTCACTCCATTCCGGCGGAGTTTGGAGCCGAGGCGACTCTTTTCATATCCGCGCTTTTTCACGCGCTAAGCGTTGTCTTTTGGATCATGTTCGTTTGGGTCGCGGGACTTGGACTCTTCGCGTTCGTCGCCGCTTTTGGAAGCGCTTTTGTTTTGTACTACGAGCAAAAATTGGTCAGACGCGATTTCAGTAAAATCGACCGCGCGTTTTTCACGGTCAACGGTTATCTCGGAGTCGCGTTTTTGGCTCTAATCATTTTAGACAAGATGGTCTGATGAGTACGCCGCGTTTAGTTCCCGCCCCGATTAGTTTGCTTTTTAGCGAAGCGTCGCAAAACCAGGAGCTCTTTGATCGAGAGTATCACCAACTCGGGGAGTCCGACGAAAACGCCATAAATCAATGGCTCAAACTCGCCAAAGCCAGAGGCGAAACCGCTGATAGCGATCCAGTTTTACTCCAACTCATGGTCGAGTTGCACAACAAGATAGACGCCTTGGAAAGATTTTTAAAGAACGAAGAACCGGCTAGAGTCTCTTTGACAAACGAGGCGAAGATCGACTCGATTGGTTTCGAGCATTTCAATCTAAGCGAGGACGCGTTAACCCCCCAAACGCTGTACTATGGTCGAATCGAAATGCCGGTTCACCCCAAACGCGACGTGGGAGTGTTTTTTAAAGCGATTAGCCCAACCTTGACCGAAATTGTTAGAATGCACGAAAGGGACGAAAAAGAGTGGGCGTCGTACCTTACGGCGCGCGAACGCGTTCTAATCCGCGAAGCAAGAGAGAAAAAACAATGAATCTCGCACAAATAGATTTGTCGCAAATAAGCGTGGAATACGTGGTGATCGTCATGGCTGGAGTTATTCTCTATCTGCTCTATTACGTGTTCACGAAAGACGCCGATTACACAAAAAGCATCCGTTCGGTCGCCTCGGTCGTGGAAGATCAAAACAGAGAGATTTTTTATCTTAAAAAGAAGATAGCGGAGACTCAAAAAAACATCCAAGAAAATTCTCAGCGCATGACCGACGCCGTGATTTACGAAGAGATAGAACGCAGCGTTTACGATATGATGGGACCGCTTTCGCAAGGTCTAAAACAACTCAAAGAGAACATCAACGCCATCGAAGCGCAAGTGGAAGCCCGCGTTTCGCAGTTGGAAAGCGGCGTCAAACAAATATCGATTCCCTCTTCCGTTCATGGGAACGACGACCAAAAAATCATATCGCTTTTCAAACAGAGCGTATCTTTGGAAACGATATCCAGAGAGCTTCACATCTCCAAACCAGAAGTTGAGTTCGTATTAAAAATCAACAAACTCCAATAGGCTTTTGCATTGAACGCGGATAGAAAACTATTTACGATAGTGTCGACTTTAATCGGCGTAAGCATTATTTTATCCTACTCGCTATCCGTCTACGCGACCATTCTTTTCAACACAAACGAGTTTCATTTCGCGCTAAGACAAGCAGTTTTCGGACTGCTTAGCATCACCGTAATGTTCGCTCTTTCTCAACTAAATCCTGACAAATGGCTCAAACCCTTGGGCATGCTTCTTTTTTTAGGCTCTCTCGCCTTAATGATCGCCATGCCTTTTTTGCCCGAGAGTTTGGTGTCCGAAGTCGGTGGAGCCAAACGCTGGATTAAAATCGCCGGTTTTTCCCTTGCTCCCGTCGAGTTTTTTAAAGTTGGATTTATTTACTTTTTGGCCTGGAGTTTTTCGCGCAGAATTGGTCATCATGACGGCATTGGGGTCCTTAGCGAGTTCAAACGCTTCGTCCCGTATGGCGTTATTTTCATAGGCGCCATGTTTATCATCGCGTTTTTGCAAAAAGACTTGGGTCAAGTCGTCGTTCTTGGGTTGACGCTTCTTTTTATGCTTCTTTTCGCCGGAAGCAGTTTTCGATTTTTCATCACCATTTTGGGAGGCATCTTTGGAGCCGTCATCGCCTTCATACTCACGGCCGAGCACAGAATCCTTCGCATAAAGTCATGGTGGGCGCTCGCTCAAAACAGCGTGCTAGCGGTCTTGCCCGATTCGATCGCCGACAAGTTGAGAGTTCCCGTGGAAGTGGAACCTTATCAAATCGGCCACTCGCTCAACGCCATCCACAATGGCGAACTCTTTGGCGTCGGTTTTGGAAACGGAACGTTCAAGCTTGGGTTTTTAAGCGAGGTTCACACCGACTTTGTTTTGGCCGGTCTCGCCGAAGAGTTCGGTTTTTTTGGCGTTCTTTTCGTCGTGTTTCTTTTTTTATGGATGCTCCAGCGCATTTTTAAAGTCGCCAATCGCTCCAGAGACAGAACGCTCTATCTCTTTAGCATTGGCATAGGACTCATTTTGGCTTTTTCTTTTATGGTAAACGCCTACGGCATAAGCGGGATAACGCCCATAAAAGGTCTTTCGGTACCATTTTTAAGTTACGGCGGTTCGGCCATGCTTGGCGCCGCCGTTGGGATTGGCATGGTTCTCATGGCCTCGCGAAAAGCGGATATGAGCTAAGGAGCGTTTATGAAACTATGTATAACCGGCGGCGGAACGGGAGGGCATCTTATGATCGCCCAAGCTTTGGTGGAGGCGGCCGTGGCAAACGGTCACGAAATCATCTTTATAGGTTCCACTCATGGGCAAGACAGGAGGTATTTTGGAGCTCATAGCTCGTTTTCGCACGTCTATTTTCTCGAGACGTCCGGAGTCGTGAATCAAAAGGGCTTGGGCAAGATTAAGGCGCTGCTTAAAATATTTAAAGCTTTTTTGCGCTCAAGAGCGATTCTCAAAAAACACAAAATTCAAGCGACGTACAGCGTTGGCGGCTTCTCCGCCGCCGCCGCCTCTTTCGCGTCGCTCAGCAAGCTTATTCCGCTTTACGTTCACGAACAAAACGCGGTGGAGGGAAGGCTCAACAAACTGTTAAAACCCTTCGCGAAAAGATTCGTATCCGCTTACGACGAAAACTCGCCCATACAAGGCTATCCGGTAAAAGAAATTTTCTACGAAAACGCCAGAGTCAGAGAGGAGCTCAAAACCATCATCTTTTTGGGAGGCTCCCACGGAGCCAAAGCCATCAACGATTTGGCTCTCTCGGTGGCGTGGAAACTTAAAAAAAAGGATATTAAAATCATCCATCAAGCCGGAGAATCCGACTACGAGAGAGTGAAAGAGGAGTACGAAGAACTTGGCGTCGAAGTCGAGCTGTACTCGTTTACGCAAGAGCTCGCTTCCTTGATTTTTCGCTCGGACTTGGCCGTCTCAAGGGCCGGCGCCTCCACCCTTTGGGAACTTACGGCCAATGGATGCCCCGCCCTTTACGTCCCCTATCCGCACGCCGCGGGAGATCATCAGTTTTTTAACGCCGCGTTCATAGTGGAAAATGAACTTGGATGGAGAGAACGCGAGGGCGAAGCGCTTAAAGCCAAATTGCTTCACGTTATAAACGAACCGCTCAGGCAAAGAAGCGAAAGGTTGCTCTCTTACAGCGAAAAGAACGTCGCGGCAAAAATGATAAAAGATTTGGAAACAAGCTCGGCCGCCTCACCTAAGAACTAAACAAAACTCCCTTTTAAACGGCTGTTTCAATTAAAAAGCAAAAAGGAGTGATTTACATGAAAAATATATTACTATTACTCTTATTAGCGCTTACTCTTCAAGCCAATAGCGCCTTAAGTATTATGCGCGAAGTGTATGAGAACAACACGTATTCCAATGATGATAATTTTATTTTACAGAGGAACCATAACGTTTCAACACAACTCATAAACCTAATAGATGACAAATTATTTCATATGAGTTTTGATTACTATTCCGAGAAGACGGATTCTGGTCATAATAGATTTTTTGTTATTAAATCTGGATGGCTCAAAAACGTTAAATTACATTTGCAAGAAGAAGAGAACAAAATCACGACGCACGTATACGTGCCATCAATGAGAAAGACCCGTAATTTCCCGACGCCTTCCAAGGTTGCCACTTGGAATGGCTCCGCTTTCAACTTTGGCGATTTATTATTTACTAAGCCAGCCGACGAAACTCATATCGAATTAGCAAAAAAGATTGTTGAAGTGGATTCGGACGATTTGTCCATATTTGGAAAACCTTCCGATTTTAAAGCGCATTCGAAAGAATTTACCGTCATACAAAGCACTCCAATTGACAAAGAAGATTATGATTTCAACTATGATTACAGGCTGTCGTACGTATACGAAGGTAAGGATTATAAAATCGAATATTTTAAAGATGGGACGCTTTTTAAGACGATCAACAAACACCATTTTCAAAATTCCAAACACTCTTTGTACTGGCTGGCCTACAATCACGTCACAAAAACAAAAAGTCTCATTTACATGCCATTGGAGACCCAATTCATCAACAACAACATTCAATCAGGTACTTTTAACGTTAATAATTTAAAGAATAAAGCGACAATTAAAAAAGCGTTTCTCAATCCGATTATAATGGTCAGAAATTTATAATTTGATTTTCCATTGATTTAACGCATTTGTAACATTTTTTCATTACCATTTCGCATATTATACGAAACAAGGGAAAAATATGACAAAAATTACCGTTGGATTATCAATCTTAACCGCAAGTTTACTCGCAAATACCGTTGTGGATTTATCAGCGATTAGCGTTACGGCGACGAGAACGCAAGAGAGCGTTGTTGGGCAAGCTCTTAGTATTTCCACAAAAAGCGAAGATGAGATTAAGGTCGACCAAGTCATTCTTCAAAAAGATCTTCTAAACTCGCTCTCGGGGGTTCGCGTCGAGCAGACCGGTTCGGTTATCGGGCACATGACCTCGGTTCGCATGCCCATAAACACAAGCCCCTATTATCTTTTTATGCAAGACGACATTCCGGTGCAATCGGGTGGATTTTTTAATCACAACGGTCTTGCGTACACAACGTTTCAATCCGCTTCGTCCGTTGAAGTTTTAAAAGGCGCCGGAACCGCGCTTTACGGTTCGGACGCGGTTGCGGCCGTCATTAACGTGAAGTCGTTGGCGAAACCGTCAAAGGAAAAAGAAATCTCTCTAAAAGGGATGGTTGGAAGCGACGGTTTTGTTTCCGGTTCAGCCGGAGTAAGCGACACGATTGACGAGAACAACGCGTATCGGGCGAACGTTGGATACATGCTTAGCGACGGATGGAGAGATCACTCAAAAGCGGATAGACTCGAAGCGAACGTTCGATACGACCACGCGATAAACAGTGAAAACGACGTAAAAGTCATCTTTAACGCGAGCAAGTCCGACGCCGAGCAAGCCGACAGTTTTAGAAACGAAGAGAACGTTAAAAACGGCTCCACGGACGCGAGCGACAACGCCGGGTATTTCGCCGCTCTTGAGAAAACGGACGTGAGCAGAAAGTTTGACTACTCGCGTTTGAGCGCCGAGTTTAACAACTACTCGTACGACAATCTCGAAATCAGTTTGACTCCGTACGTTCGATACAACCGCAACAGATACGTTGCCACTTGGACGCCAAACTTGGCGAGCAACGACAATAAAATCTACACTTTCGGACTTATGCAAAAGAATACTTACGACGCTTCATGGGGTCGTCTAATCGCCGGCTTCGATTCGGAATACACGCAATCGACGCTTCTTTACAATCAAGACTTTGACCTCTCCTCGCGCGGGAAAAATTATACGGCGGGAGCTTTGTACGATTACGGCGTCACTTACATGGCCATCGCGCCTTACGTTCACTCCGAGTTTGACCTCACCAAAACTTTGAGGCTAAACGCGGGCCTGCGTTACGACTACAATCACTACGACTACAAAAACAACCTTGGAGACAACAGCTATGACGCTTCGGGAGTTTTTTATCGCGCCGCGGACGCAAGCGACGGTTTTTCACATTTAAGCCCGAAGCTTTCGCTTAGTTACAAGCCGCAGAGCGACGCGAACTTCTACGTTCGTTACGCCAACGGCTTTCGCATTCCACAAGCCTCAACGCTCTACTCAACGCAAGCGGGATACGAAAGCGTGGAGATTAATCCCGAAACTTCGAACACGTACGAGATTGGCGCCAAAAAAGAGTTTTCCAAAAAGAGTTACGTCGAGCTCGCGGCGTACTACATGACCATAGACGACACGATTACGAGATACGCGAACGCCGTCACCGGCGACTACTATTACGACAATGGCGGCAGCACGATTCATCAAGGAGTCGAAGCGACTTTAAAGTCGCAGTTAAGCGAAGACTTTGGAACGAAGCTGGCGTATTCGTACTCCAAGCACAACTACAAAAACGACCCTACCTATGGGAACAACGAGATGGAACAAGCTCCAAACCATTTAGGAAACGCGCGTTTGATTTACGCTCCTTCGTACGCTCAAGGCTTGACCATAATGGGCGAATACCAATATACAGGCTCGTGGTGGATGGACAACGATCACCTCGTGGATAGATACAAAGGCTACGGTTTGGGAAACCTCAAAGTTGACTACGTTTACAATAAAAGCGTTAGAGTCTTTGGAAAAATCGCGAATGTCACGGACGAAAGATACGCCGTTATGGCGAACTACTCTTACGGACACGGCAACTATACTCCGGGCGATCCTCGTCAATTTTACGCAGGTCTAGAGTATAAATGGTAAAAGCCTACAAAATTCACAAATTTTTTGGACTTCTCGCGGGTCTCTTAATACTCGTCTTAGGCGTTACGGGCTTTTTTTTAGACCATGAAAAGTGGGATTTTTTATATACGACCACCTTTAAAACTCTGCCGGACGCGACCAAAGAGAGCGACAAAAAGCTCTTTAACTCGTACTGGATCGACAAACAAGACTCCGCTCACCTCATGGTCGGCTCTCATCGCGGCGTTTATGAAAGCCGCGACGATGGAAAAACGTTTGCAAAAATCCTAAACCTACAATGCATGGCCATAAGGGAGGACGACGCGGGCCTTTTCGCGGCGACGTCGGATGGTGTTTACAAATATGCGGATGAAAAGTGGTCGCCTTTCGCGCTCCGTGAGAGCTACGTCACTTCGATAGCTCTTTCCAAAAACAACGTGCTCGCCGTCTTGGAAAAAGAAGAGTTGATTTTATTGGACAGAAGCGCCGCCAACGTAATCCATAAATCAAGAGTGAAAATCGACGAAGCACTTTTGAAAGAAGATATAAAACTCTCAAGATTCGTAAGGGACTTGCACTACGGTCGCGGACTTTTTGAAGGCGACATGTCCTTGCTTTTCAACGACTACGGAGCCATCGTTATGTCGTTTTTGCCACTAAGCGGATTTTTGATATGGTGGCTCATTCGTGGAAAGAAAAACGCTAGAAGACTCATAAAACTTCACGCAAACTTGTTCGTAATTCTCGCCTTCATCCCCATCATAATCGTGGCGATAACGGGCGTGTTTTTGGATCACTCCAAAGCTTTGGGAAAATTCATGAGCGGCGTCAATATTCCACACGCTGTTTTACCTCCGATTTACTCAACCTTAAGGCATGACGTTTGGTCCGTTGATTACGACGGAGGGACGGTCAGAGTTGGAAACAGATACGGCGTTTACGCCAGCAAAGACTTTAAAGAGTGGAGCTTGGAGAGCAAAGGTTTCGCTTACGCGATGATAAGGAAAAACGAGAGGCTGTTCGTAAGCGGCATGGGCTCTAAAAATAGGCTTTACAATGGAGAATGGAACGATTTAAACAACGCTCCGCGCATGTTTAAGGACGTCATGAGCGTAAATGGCGAAACGCGATACTTTTCTACCCACAAAAATGGTTTGGCGTTGCCAAAGTTTGAAGACGCGACGCTGTATTCGCTTCTTCTAACGCTTCACACTGGCGAGTTTTTCGCTTCGTGGTGGATTTGGGTAAATGATTTCGTCGCGTTCGCGTTAGTCGTTTTGGGAATTGGTGGAACGTATAGATGGTGGAAAAAAGGCTGGAAACGCGCTAAATAAACACGAATGTCTAGTATTAAGCGTACTCCACTCTGTCCCTACCGCTCTCTTTGGCCATGTAAAGCCTCTTGTCGGCTATCATTACGTACTCGTCCAAAAAGGCTTTCTTGAAGGCGAGTTCCGGTCGAATCTCTATCATGCCGATGCTTACCGTCGCGCTTATCGTTCCTCCGTCGAAATCCAAACGCGCCTCTTTAAACGAAGATCTGACTTTTTCCAAAACCTCGAGCCCTTTCACCTTGTCGATGGAAGGCAGTACGATTACGAACTCTTCGCCGCCGTAGCGAATAATTACGTCGGAATTGCGAATATTTTTTTTGACTGTGTCGACAAATAGCTTTAACATTTCATCTCCCCCGACATGGCCGTGGGTGTCGTTAATCTGTTTGAAAAAGTCTAAATCGCACATGGCCAGGACGAATGGGTTGCTAGTCGCCAAAGAGAGTTCGTACTGGTTTACAAAGATGTCTTTGAATCCATTGCGGTTGAGCGCGCCGGTTAAAGCGTCTTTCGTAACCTTTTGATTCATGGTTATTTGATCGAGCAGCGCCAATTCCGTTCCTATGCCAAGAGAAATCATTTCGCACTTTTCAAGATAAGTGATGAGTATGTGAAACTCGTCTTTACCAAGAACGTTAAATATTTTTTTAGAGAATAGGTGCAAATTTTTGTGTACGCTTTGTATAGTTTTGTATTTTGAATTGTTTTGAATCGACAATTTGGCGTCGCCGTGAATCCACTTGCCAAAATCGCACATAGTGTCATTCATTTCCGGGAACAAGCTTTTGTCTTGATTTTTTATATGTTGGGCCAAATCCGTGAGCCATATGAGATGGGATTCGTAATGCTTAATAAGATTTTTTTCCAACAAATCCGCAAGAGAACCACGTCTTACGTTATTCATAGAGATAAGCTTGTCCACGTAATTCAGCAGATACACGTGAGCGACCTTATTGTTTATTTCTTTAAAAAGGGTCAATACGCTTAAAAGGACTTCATTCATGTTATCGCAACGTAAATTTGAAATAATAATATTTTTTAGTCCGTAAATTTCGTTTGACACGATTAAGTATGGCCTCTCGGAAGAGACTCTATGGCTGGAAAGCTCCTCAAAGATTTCAACGAGTTCGGAGGAAGCGAATTCGCCCATTAATTTATCAAAGATTTTTGAGTAAAGTTTAACTACTCTCGAGCCGTTGGAGTTTCCATTGAGCTCCACGCAACTCGTATGCGTCTCTATAAACTCTATAAACAATTCATTCTTATTTTTTAGCGTGTGTGAAAAATCGTATCGCATCGTTAACCCTTGTATTTCTTCCAACGCCATCCATGCGCTATTTGATTTTGTAATATAACGTCTTTATCTTAAAATTTCTTATCGGATTCAGAACGCTTCTCCTCGCCACCCAATAAATCGGGTCTCAGCATCCAAAAGAGCGCGAGAGAAAAGATGGCTCCAAGACCGTCGCTCAACATGTCCTTTTGCGCGTCCCAAACGTCTCCTTGGGAAGCTAAAAACTCTATCCCGTTTTGTCCGCCGTCCAAGACCGCGTACGTCCACTCGATAATCTCATAACACGGTCGAAATGGTTTCGCTCAAAGCCAAAGAATTCCGTTACGTAGTCAAATGGAACGTTCGAGAACGTGAATACGAACGTAAAAAATATAACGACGACGGGAATCACCTCGATCAACCAAACCGTTCTATCCACCGGAGCGATTCCCAAAAGAACGAAGACGCCCACGAACAAACACGCCAATAGATGGGGATACGCTGTATAATGTCTTTTCAAACGAGCGAGGCTATAAATGATACAAAAAAAATATTTGCATTACGTGCAAACGCTACTGCTTTCGGGGTTGATGAGCTTCATTATGTCGGGAGCGATTACGTTTATAAACTTAGGCGCCGTTGACGGCTTTACGCTCATATGGCTTCGAGCTTGGGTTATAGCCTACCTCATCGCGTTTCCAACGCTCATACTGGTCTTTCCTTTCGCTCGCAAGTTGGCGTTGAAGATAGCTTCTAAAGAGTAGGTTTGAGTATTTTCTCGCCAAAAACTTAAAACACCTCGAAACCATGGCGGAAACACGATGATACCAACGACGCTGATTTTGTCCGTAACGTTTTCAATCTTTACAGTCAGCAGTTTCATCCCAAACGTCAACTTCGCCATTGTGACAATCATCGCGTTGAACTTGGCATTGCTCCTTGACTTGGCGCTTCTTCCCGCTCTTTTGAGTTTGTTTGCTAAGAAGAACATTATGTCCTTTTAATGGGGTATTTGACAAATACCTCAACGCACGTGTCCAAATAATGGATTATTCGATACTAAAAGGACGCTTTTACTTTAAGGAAAATTACGCAAAAAGTAACTAAATCTTAAAAAAATGACAATTTGTCATAAATAATAGTAAATTTAATGATATAAGGAACATATTTAGTGTTCCTTTATTTTTTGATATTCAGTCTCTTTTCGCTATAGTGTTCGTTGAATAAAGAGTTATGTTCACATTGGAGAATTATATGAAGTCTTTTATTGAAAAAATCTTTAATGTGCATGATACACAGCTATATAAAAAAAGTAATAAGTTTTCAAATTTACTAAGCTTAATTTTTGGAATAATAATGCTAATGTCATCTCCTATTATTATATTTTATGGTAATAATTTAGCTGAACAGATAATAGAAAAAAGAACGAATATTCATATGTATTTTGTTAATAAAACAGATAAAAATCTTAATGTAGTTTCTAATGAAAGTAAAGAAAACTGCATGAGTGATGAATTGATTAGAACAACAGAAATTGATAATAAATTAACAAAAAGAACTCCTTATCTATTTGCTTTAATTTTTTTCTTATTGGGACATAGTTCAATTAAAACTTATCTATTATCATTAAAATTAAAATTAAAAGATAAAGTTGATATAGATGAAAAACATAACAAAGACTAGGAGAGAAATAAGTAGCCTAGCGGC
>ERZ889078.1830-NODE-1830-length-16132-cov-7.882441_pt1 | contig 16132 bp, 8 predicted proteins | sample MGYA00521266_ERZ889078 | MGnify/ENA primary metagenome ERZ889078 (study PRJEB32303, sample SAMEA104408618) | aquatic metagenome | biome: Brackish water; feature: Pelagic; material: water | place: Baltic Sea | collected 2014-06-16T06:34:00 | depth 76,534 m ...
CACCGCGCACTACGGCGACGCTGGTCATGCCGCGTGGCAACGCGGGGACGCGAAGCTCGCCCTGGCCAATCTCCGTGCGGCCCGTAAGACCGAGCGTCACTTGTTGAGCGCCGCCCAGCGGCGCCGGTTGGATGCTGAGCTGGCCGAGGTGTCGCATCACCTGGCGCGACCAGCGCTGCGCGCCGCCGCTGTGGCCATTGAAGCGGGCGACGGCGGCCGCGCCCTGGATATCTTGCTGCCCTTGTACGGCGGTCGTGGCCTATACAGCAGCCTGACGAATCCAGCCTTGCGCAGCGCTCGGGAGAAGATGCTGCCGCTCGTCGGCCAGGCCATCGCTGCGGCCAGCGGGGTCGACCTGCGCGCCTTGAGCAGCGGGGAGGGCGCCGTGGCCGCCGTCTCGGAGCGGGTGTCGTCGGTCCGTGAGCGCATCGAGCGCAACGTCGATCGCGGCGCACGCCGGCCCCTGCTCGATCTGCTCGGCGACGTCGCGCGACCGGTGCTGGCCAAGGGCTGGCAGCTCGTCGACGCCCACTTGCTCGCCGCTCGCACGGAGGCAGCCGTCGCCCTGGCGTTTCGGCTCGCGGCCGTCTTTCCCGATGATCGCGAGTTGCAGTCGAATCGCCAGCGAACGCTGCGGCGCGCGTCGTCGCACCACCAGGCTCGTGCGCGCGCAAACGCTGCATATCCGGGCATTCAATGGGCGCATCTGGCGCTCTCGGGCCGATATGGCGGCCCCTCACACGAGGCCGCCGCGCTTCAGAGTCGCCTGCGCGCGGCGACGTTTCGTGTCGAGAGCTACGCCGGGTGCGCGGAGCTCGCCGGGCTGGTACGCAGCAGCCTCAGCCATGGCGTCGGCGGCGTGCCCATCACGGTCGACGTGCAGCTTGGCCGCTGCAGGACCGTCGATCGCACCTGGCAGACGCGTAAGCGGGTCTCCTGGACGGAGCAGCGCACACGGCAAGTGCGGGTTCAGGAGCGCTATACCGCCTACGAGACCGAGCGAAAGTGCAAGTATGTTCAGGTCTACGCCAACACAACCTGCACGACGTCGTACGTCGGGAACGGCTACTCGCGGCGCACGTGCCGCCCGAACTACAGCAGCATGCAGCGCTGCCACAACGAGTCGCGCCCCGTCACGCGGACCCGCTGGGTCATGCGCACGCAGCGCTACACCGTGCGCCTGAGCCTCATCCGGGTCACATCTTGGTACGAGACGGCGCTTCAGGTCTCCGGCCGCGCCGTCGTGCGGTGGCCGGGTGGTGGCGTGACGTTGCCGTATTCGTTTGCCGCCGGTCTCAAGGACCACGGCTTCCGTGACCAAGCCGGCTCGCGTCAGGCCCGGCGGTTGCCGATGGGGACGATGCGTACGGCGGCCGCCCAGCGTCTCGCTCGCGCGGTGCATGCCACGCACGGGGCCGCGCTCCGTCCCAAAGCGGCGCAGCTCCGACGCCGTGCGTTGCTCGCCGCTGAAGCAGGCGACGATTTGCACGCTGTCGATTTTGCGCTGCAAGCCTGGCTGCTCGGCGGCGCCCTGCAACGCGCGGATGGCCAGCGCTTCGCTGCGACTCTGCAGATTCCGCTTGCGCTCGCCGCGCAACCCTCGAGCTGGAGCCGATCGAGTCAGCAGCGGCTGACATCGCGCGCCACCGGCCGGACCACGGGGCGCCCCAAGCCGATGTCGCTGCACATGGACCAAGCCTTCCGCATGGGGGATGGACCGCCCGCTTCGGAGCTGGTGTCGCCGCGGCTACCGGAGCCCGACCGCGCGATTCGGCATCTGTATCGCGAGCTGGCGCCGACCGCCTGGGCGGCTGGTCGCCGCGCGGAGCGTGTCGGGTCGGTCCGCGTCGACGCCGGCCCGTCGCCGCTCGCTGCCGATCGCCTGCACGTCTCGCTGCGCAGCGGTCTGCGGCTCACAGACCAGCTGCGATTGTCCGGTGGCGTCGATCTGGCTCCGCTTGGGCTGGGCACGCGCGGCTGGGAGGTCGGTTTGGACTTCGGTGCGCTGGCGCGCCGTCGGGGCGCCTTCAGCAGCGGCGTCGGCGTGCGCTACGGCACCCACGCGACCGTCGATGCGCCCGGCATGACGGGCAGCACATTGCGGAGCAGCAACCTCGACGTGAGCTACTTCTTCCGGGCCGGCGGTGTGGTCGGATTCTGGGCGCGATTTGCGCTCAACCTCGCCTCGTGGCTCGGCGACGATGCGCTCCAGCACTATCATCCGCAGTCCGCCGGCCTCGATCTCCACGTCGGCCCGCTGGAGCTGCGCGCCGGCGGCACGTGGCACGCCGGTGGTGGTGGCCTGCGTTGGCGCGCCGGCGTCGGCGTCCACTTCTGAGGCAGCCCGCGTTCGGTGCCCTCTCTGGCGTCGGTCGCCTCGGGTCGCCGCCGACGCCCCTTGACCGTCACAGCGCGTTCCCGCCTCATGGCCCCAGTCAAAGCGCCCTGATCGAGGCGACGCAGCACGCACGGGCCCCCAAACCCAGTCACATCCGCGTATCGGCCGCGCGCAGCCACTTGCCTGGAGAACCATGGCGTTCACCCTGTTTCGCGAGTCCCCGATCACGACGACCCCCCTGGTCGACACCGAGACGATCGACGCGACCTTCATCCGGCGCCGTCGCTTCACGTTGGCCACCGTCACGTTCGGGTATGGCTTCTTCTACACGTGTCGCCTGCCGCTCAGCGTCGTCAAGAAGCCGCTGATCGACGCCGGCCTGTTGTCCGCGAGCGATTTCGGCACGATTGGCGCCGCTTTCTTCTATGCCTACGCCGCCGGCAAGTTGATGAATGGCTGGCTCGCTGATCACGCCAGCCTGCGCCGCGTGATGTCGTTTGGTCTGTTCGGCAGCGCGCTCGTCAACTTGGCGATGGGGACCACCACGATGGTCTGGCTGTGCGCGGCGTTGTGGGCGCTGAACGGCCTGTTTCAAGGCACGGGCGCGCCGGTCAGCGTCGTCGCGATCACGCGCTGGTATCCACCGCGTCAGCGCGGCACGACGTACGGTCTCTGGAGCGTCGCGCACGCCATCGGCGAAGGCATGACCTTCATCGGCACCGCCTCCCTCGTCGCCGCCACGAGCTGGCATTTCGCCTACATCGGCCCAGCGATCACCTGCATGATCGTGGCGCTGCTCATCGGAAAGTTCTTGGTGGATCGACCGGAGCACCTGGGGCTGCCGGAGGTTCGGGACTGGCGCCCTGAGCTGTGTTTCGATCCCTCGGCGCCGCACGAGGATGTCTCCACCAAAGATCCCAAGGTCGCGCTCACGCTGCTCATGCGTCCGTCGCTGTGGCTGCTGGGCCTGTCTTCGGCGACGATGTATGTGACGCGGTACGCGATCAACTCTTGGGGGGTGCTGTTTCTGCAAGAGGCGCACGGCTACACGCTCGTGCAGGCCGGCGGCATCATCGGCGTCAGCACCTTCGCCGGCATCGCGGGATCCGCCTTCTATGGCTGGCTGTCCGACAACTTCTTCGCCGCTCGACGCCCGCCGCCGACCCTGATCTTCGGGATTTTGGAGGTCATCTCCCTCATCGCCTTCTTCTCGGTGCCTGCCGGCCAGACGTGGCCGCTCGTTCTGGCGATCTCGGTGTATGGCCTCACGATCGGTGGACTGATCGCGGTGCTGGGCGGCCTCTTCGCGGTCGACATCGCGCCGGGCGGCTCAGCTGGCCTCGCCGTCGGCATGATCGGGATGTTCAGCTACATCGGCGCCGGACTGCAGGAGACGATCTCCGGGAGCTTGATTCAGACGGGAACGTCGCTGGTCAACGGCGTCGCTCACATCGACTTCGGTCCGGCGATCACCTTTTGGGTCGGGGCGTCGGTCGCGTCGATGGTGCTGGCGGCGACGCTGTGGCGGGTCAATGTCGCGGACTGACGTTCGCTCACTCCCACAGGGCGGCCGCAAGCTCGGGCGCGCCGGCGGCTGCCCGCGATAGCCGCTGCAATCCACGCGACAGAATCGGCTCTGCGCTGTCGGGCTCCAGCGGCGCACACAGCGGCAGCACGGTCGCGTCCAGGTCGACCCGACTCGCTGCGATCAGCACCGGGAGCGCGCGTCGCTCCGCGTCGTTGAGCGGCTGCACCGATTCGTAGCCTTCCCGCAGGGCGCGGGCGATCGTGGCGCGCACCTCCACTGGCACGCCCCACGTGCCGGCCCAGTGGACGGCGAGGCGGTCCACGGCGCGGGCCAAATCCCAGACCGCAAAGTCGAAGTCGGCGAGATCCCAGTCGACCACAGACGGCGCACCTTCGGGCCGCAGCAGCACGTTTCCGGCGCCAAAGTCGCCGTGAGTCACCGTGGTGCGGCATCGCCCCAGCACGCTCCTGAGCCGTCGCCCCGTAGCTTCAAGCAGCGACTCGATCCGGCCGCGGGCGGCGTGGTGCTCGTACCACGTCGCGGACGCCTTATCTCGAGCGACAGACGCCTCCCACGCGGCCGCCGGGCTGGGATGGCGCAGCACGCGTGTGCCATTGCGGAGCCCGCCGCCAGGACGCCCCGCGCCGCCCGCCACCGCAGCGCCGCGCACGTGAATCTGCGCCAGCACCTCACCGACGCGCCACGCCTCGGCGACATCGATGCGCTCATCGCGAATGGAGCGGCCGCCAATGTCCGGGTAGAGTGCCAGCAGGTCCCCTGCGAAGATCATCACATCATCGCCGTTGGTGTCCGCCAGGGGCAACGGCACGCGCAGGTCGGCGTCCGCCAAGGCGCGGCAGATGCGGTGGGTGAACCCGACGCTCGCCGCCGGGCGAACGCCGCCTTGCCACCGTTTTGCGAAGAACAGACCGCCTTCGCATTGCACCCGCGCGGTCGGCCCATGGGCGCCGAGCGCCACCCAGCGCACCGACTGCACGGCGCCGACGTGCGTCCGGCGAGTCCGCGCCAGCGCGACGATCGCCTGCGCCGTCAAGTCGAGTGAGCGCAGCTCCGTGCCCCAGAGTCGCTGCTCCGGCGCGATCCGCGTCAGCCGTTGCTCCGCTAGCGTCGCCAGGTCGATGGCGCCGATCGTGACGGACCGCGCGATGAGGCTGTGTAAGTGCCACGCGACCAGCGCCTTGTTGGTCTTCAGCGCTTGATCGATGTCCTCACGTTCCGCTGCGACCCAGGTTTCATCGGCCAGCAGGCTGATCGTGTCGTCGGGACGCGGCGCCTTCTGCGGCGCGGGAGTCGTCGCGCCGCCGTGGCGTTCCAGCCACCGCAGCGCCGGCGCGTCTGGCAGCAACGCCGCCAACGCCACGCGTGCCGCGGCGCGATCGCCCGTGGCCAGCGCGTCCCGGGTCGCGCGCGCCGTCACGCCGACCTCATCGGTGCGTGTGCACATTGGCGCCAACAGCGTCGCGCCGGATTGGGGGTCTTCTTCCAGCACGGCCAGCTCCAGACGCGCACGGTCAGCGCCTGGCGCCAGCCTCACCGCGTCGCGCAACAGCGACCGTGCGACGGCCACATCACCGCGCTCCAGCGCGACGCAGCCGAGGCCGTAGCGCGCCGCGTCCGACTCCGGAACCCAGCGCAGGGCTTCGCGATAGTGGCGCTCAGCGTGGCCGAGCTGGCCGTTGCCATGGGCCCGGCGTCCGCGTTCCCAGGCGTCCACACCAGACTGCGGCTCGCCGCTTGGCGTCATCGGGCCAAGGACGCGACCGGCGTGGCGCGGCAGCTGCCGCCACACCTCCGGCATCCCGCGCAGCCCGTGCAGCTTTGCCCACGGCAGGTGGCAATCCGTGACATCGACCCCCGTCGCCCGGGCTTCCCGCAGGTCCGCGCCAGTCAGGTCGGCGCCGCTGAGATCGGCGCCGCTGAGATCGGCGCCGCGCAGATCGGCGAGGGTCAAGTCGGCGTGGTTGAGGCGTGCACCCACCAGCTGAGCGCCCTGCAAGTCGGCTTCGCGCAGGTCGGCGTGCCGGAGGTCGGCGTCCCGCAGGTCTGCGCCGGCGAAGCGTCCGGCCCGCAGGTCACCGTCGCGCAGATCCAGCGGCGCGGCGTCCGCCGCGGCCCCCAGCAGCGGCGCAGGCTCGATCGTGAGTTTCAAAGGCAGATCAGCCCGAATTGGCATTTCTTACCCTTGGGGCAGCTGTCGCCCGGGCCGCATGGCGTCGGCAGTCCGCCACCGCCACCACCGCCGCCGCCGCCGCCAAATGGCAGCTTGAACGGCAGGCACACGGTCTGGAAGCAGGTGTTGCCCTTGTCACAGTCGGCGTCGACCTTGCATTGCCCAGGCTGCGGGACCTGCTGGTTGCTCTTGAGGCAGAAGCCAAACGAGCAGCTCTGGTTGGCCGGGCAGTCGTTGCTGGTCTTACACTGCTGGTCGATACACACCGCGATGAGGCATTGCTGCTTCGGTCCGCAGTCCTTGTCCTTGGTGCACAGCGGCGGAATGCCCGGAATCTGGGGCACGCAGACGCCAGCGGCGCACGTGAGCTTCAAGCCGCCGATCGGGATCTTGGGGCAGTCGCTCGCTGACTCACACTCGACCGTTGGGATCAGCGACGGGATGCAGAAGCCCTTGAAGCACTTCTGGTTCTTGCCTTTGCACTCCGAATCCAGGTCGCACGTCTTCGGTACGCACAACCCGGCAAGGCACTGCTGCTTGCTGGTGCACTGCTCGCTCTGCGTGCAGCCGCTGACTGGGATCTGGCCGGGCAGACACTCGCCGAGCAGGCATTTCTTGCCCTTCGAGCAGTCGGAGTCGTACTTGCAGTTGTCCGGCGTGCACGACGACAGCTGGCACACGAACCCAGCCGGGCAGTTGCTGCTGTCCTTGCAGAAGTTCGACGGCACCACCTGCGGCGGCACGCACGTGTTCTCGAAGCAGTACAACCCCTGCGGACAGTCGAGGCCCGACTGACAGCTGATGGGCACGATGCAGATCGGCTCGAAACAGACCTGGCCGCTTGGGCACTCGCTGTCTTTCTTGCAGAGCGTCTCGGTGTCGCAGATGTCGCCCTTGCCGTCCCCGTCCGTGTCGATCTGCTTGGCGTTGGGTATCGTTGGGCAGTTGTCGTACGCGTTGAGACGCCCGTCGTTGTCGATGTCGCTGTCGCAGGCGTCGCCGATCTTGTCGCCGTCGCTGTCCTTCTGCGCTGCGTTCTTCACGGTCGGGCAGTTGTCCTTGTCGTCGACCACGCCGTCTTGGTCCATGTCCTGCTTCGGATCACAGGCGTCGCCCACCCCGTCGCCGTCGCTGTCTTTCTGAGCTGGATTGACCACGAACGAGCAGTTGTCCTGGCCGTTGGTGTAGCCATCGCCGTCGATGTCGTCGTCGCACGCGTCGCCCAGCTTGTCGCCGTCCAAGTCGTCTTGGCTCGCGTTCGGGTGTTTCGGACAGTTGTCCTCGCTGTCGATGACGCCGTCGCCGTCTGTGTCCTTGACGCTGCCGTCGACCGGGTCGCACTTGTCTCCCAGGCCGTCGTTGTCGCTGTCTTTCTGCACCGGGTTCGCGACGTAGGGGCAGTTATCCGCGCCGTTGAGCAGGCCGTCTCCATCCAAGTCCTTGTCACAGACGTCGCCCTGTTTGTCGCCGTCCAAGTCGCTCTGATCGGCGTTCTTGTCGAGCTCGCAGTTGTCCGCGTCGTTCATGACGCCGTCGCCGTCCTTGTCGGGGTCGCACTTGTCGCCCAGGCCGTCGCCATCGGAGTCGAGCTGGTTGCTGTTTTTCTTGAAGGGGCAGTTGTCGTTCACGTCGAGCAGGCCGTCCGAGTCGCTGTCCTTGGTCGGATCGAGGGGCGGCCCTGTGTCCGCAATCGCGTCGAACTTTGGACCGGTGTCGGGCTGCGCGGTGTCGGGTGCCATGGTGTCAGGCTGCGTCGTATCGGGCTGCACGGCGTCGGGCTGCGATGTATCAGGCTGCGATGTGTCAGGCTGCGTCGTATCGGGCGCGCCGCTGTCTGAGGCTGCCGTGTCAGGCTGCGACGTGTCCTCGGTCGCGCCAGCGTCCTCGGGATCTAGGCGAACGGCGTCTGGGTCGATGTCACCGGGCAGGTGCAGCACGCGGAAGCTGTGATAGCTCGGCGGATCGGCCTCAGCGGTCACCGGGTTGGTCGCGCTCGCGCCCCCGGGCGCGCTCGCCCACACGAACCAGAGCACGCGTGTGCCGCGCGGCTGCGGCGGGATCGCGCCACGGAAGACGGCGGTGTCGATGGGCTTCATCTCGACCACCTTGAAATCAACCTCATCCCCGCGCGCGTAGTACAGACGCACGTGTTTCACCTCGGGATTGCCCCGGACCGTCGCCCAGACCTGGTAGGGCGCGCTGTCGCTGTAGGTGCTGGCGATCTTGGTGACCTGCACGATGTCCGGCGAGCGACCGTCGCCGCTCGAGCAGGCGCTCGCTAGCAGCGATCCGAGCAGCAGGGAGCCCACCCACAGGGGCCGCGACACCAATGATGGCGAGAACAATGACGGCGACAACGATGACGGCGACAACGATGACGGCGACAACGATGACGGCGACAACGAACCTTGCGACAGCCATGACGCCGGCCGCCGCGGCAGGACGGCGCCTGCGCCACATGCGTCGGCGGGGTCGAGGCCAGGTTCGGCCTGGCGTGGTGTGTGACGGTTCTGCATCAGTGACTCCGGGGCGGGGCCGTACAGTACCAGAGCGTTCGGGCGGTTGCAGCGGAAACGACACACAGGTTGCCAGGGGCGGGCGCGCTCACCCCGCATCGCGCGTCCCCCCCGCTGGCGCCGCGTCGGCGGAGACTGCGCGTTGTTGGCTTAAGAGCTGCAGCGCATGCGCCGCGGCGGTCGGATCGTCCGGCCCACCGCCCAACATACGCGCCAGCTCGCCGCGGCGGCGCTCCTCACTCAGCGTGATCGCCTGGGAGACCGTGCGCTCGATGTCGTCGCCGTCGCGCACCACATCCTTGTGCACGTGCACATGGTGGTGGGCCGCCGCGGCGACTTGCGGGAGGTGACTGATGCACAGCACCTGTTGGCGATCGCCCAGCTCGCGCAGAAAGCGCCCCAACACGACGCCGGTGCTGCCGCTCAGGCCCGCGTCGACCTCGTCGTAGACACACACCGACACCGGATCGGCCTCGGCGCAGGCCCGCTTCAGGCCCAGCAGCACGCGCGATAGCTCGCCGCCGGAGGCGACCTCTGTGAGTGGATGAGGCGGCTCGCCGGGGTTGCTGGCGAGTAGGAACGCCACGCGGTCGCGACCATCGGCACCAAACTCGCCATTCGGCAGCGCCACGACCTCGGCGCAGAAGCGCGCCTTGTCCATGCCGAGTTGGCTGATCACGCTCTCCACCCCAACGCCGATCTGGCCCGAGGCGCCTTGGCGCGCCACGCTCAGCACGTCCGCCAAGCGCGCTGTCTCCGCGGCGAGCGCGGGAATCTGGCTGTCGAGCTCGGCCAGTCGCCCCGCGTCCTCGCCTTCCCGGCGCAGCTCCGCGGCCATGGCATCGCGCCGTTGGTGGAGGGCCTCCTCGCTGCCGCCGTATTTCCGCACCAGCCCGAGCAGCAGCGTGAGCCGGTCGTCCGTCTCGGCCAAGCGCTGCGGGTCGACATCGACGGTCTGCGCGTAGCGCTCCAGGTCGCTGCCGAGGTCATCGACCAACGACACCACCTCATCCATCCGGGCCGCGAGCGCGGCGAGGGCCGGGTCGGACTCCGCCGCACGTGACAACGCTCGGCTCAGGGGCGCCATGAGATCGCGCGCGCCGCCGTCCTCCAGCAGCGCTGCGTGCGCGCCGAGGGAGCTCTGGACCAGCTCATCGGCGGCGCGCAGGCGGCGCGCGGCGACGTCGAGCTCCGCGACCTCACCGACGCGCGTCGCTGCGGCGTCGATCTCATCGAGGCAGAAGCTCAGGAAGTCGCGGCGCTCACCCTGCGCGCGCTGGCGTTCTTGGAGCGCAGCCCGCTCCGACAGCGCCTCGCGCCAGGCGGTCCATGTGGTGCGATAGGTCGCGCGCGTGGGCAGCAGGCCCGCCATCCGATCGAGCAACTCCAGGTGGGTCGCCTTGTTCAGCAGGCGGTTTTGTTGGTGCTGCGTGCTGAGATCGACCAGGGGACCGACGACGGCCCGCAGGTCCGTCACCGTCGCCAGCGCGCCGTTGAGCCAGATCCGCCGCGCGCCGCCGCGGCCGATGCTGCGGCGCACGATCAGCACGTCGTCTTCCACCTCAAAGCCCCGAATCTCAGCCTCTGCGCGCACCCACGGCGACGCAGCGAGGTCGAACTGCGCCTCCAACACCGTCCGCTGCGCGCCGGCCCGGATCACCCGCTCAGAGGCGCGGCCACCGAGCAGCAGGTCGAGCGCGCCGATGAGGATCGACTTGCCCGCGCCGGTCTCGCCCGTGATGACGGTCAGGCCAGAGTTGAACGTCAGCTCGAGATCCTCCGCGATCGCGAAATCTCGGAGACGCAGTGTGGTCAACATGAGGGCTCCATTCTGGCCAGGGCGCGGCGCAGCTCGTCGGCGATCGCACGGCGCAGCGCCGGCGGTTCGATCACTTCAGCGCTGCCGCCGAACGACAGCAACCAGGATTGTAGATCGGGGGTCAGTGGCACGTGCCACGCCAGCTCGCAGTCGCCGCCAGCGAGGTCGGTCGCCTGCTGACTCGCGTGCCACAGCCGCTCGCGGGCGTACCGCGCCGCGGTGCCAAAGAAACGCACCCGCACGTGAACCTGCTGCGTCGCGTCACCCGCAAAAACACCGAACTGGCCGCTGAAGAAGCGCTCTGGGTCGTACCCCACCGGTACCACCGCCGTGGTGTTGCGCAGCCGGTCCGCGTCCACAGCGCGATGGAGCGCGAAGGGCCGCACGCAGCCGTGGTGCGGGCTAAAGGCGATCACGTACAGACGGCCGCGATAGTAGGCCAGCGTCAGCGGATCCAGCCTCAGCGTCAGCACCTCGGTCGTCGTCGAATCGGGGTAGCGCAGCTCGACCTGATTGCCCTTCAGCACCGCGGTCAGCACCTCGTTCAGCACGTCGTCGTAGGATTCGCCTGTCGCGCCAAGCGGCGGCGCGTCTGGCACGGCGTACAGCTTACGGGCGAGCGCCATCGCCTCGACCTCGCTGCCGGCGAGCCGATCGGCGACCTTGTCGAAGGCCGCGCGCATCGATTTGTAGAGCTCCGTGCCGCGCGCGAAGGCCAGCATGGAGCGGCTGAGATAGAGCGAGAAGAGCTCGCCCTGCGAGAACGTGATGGAGCTCGCCACACCGGCCGGGAGCAGCGCCCAGCGCTTGCAGCCCTCGTCGTCGCGATCGAGCACGCGTACGAGGTGATCTTCTGATAGCAGCGCCAGATCGCGGTTGAGGGTGCGCCGTGTCACCCCCGTGCGCTCCATCAGCTCGCCGATCGTCAGCCCGCCGTGCGAGTTGGCCAGGGATTGATACACCTGCAACAGGCGCTGGGCTTGGCTATAGCGCTGACGAACCGGCGGTTTGTGGACGTCGTCGCCGTCGTCGCCGTCGTCGCCGTCGTCGCTGTCGTCGCTGTCGTCCATCGCCGACTCGAACGCCGCGAGCTGCTGCGCCGCATCTTGGGCCGCCAACTCCGCATCTCTTGTCGCGTCACGCTTTGTCATCTGCTTCGCCCCCGTGCCCTACTCATACAACGCTGGGCGACGACAGAATCGTCGGGTGCGCCTACGCGATCGTGCCATCGACGGTGTCCGGGTTGTCCTCACTGGGATCCTCAACCGGGCTATCGGAGTCAACGAGCGCAGCGCTGACTCGCGCCTCAGAGTCCGTATTTACGGGGCCGTCGGCGTCTGGCCAGGCGTCAAGGTCGTCGCCGTGATCGCCGTCGTCATCGGCGTCATCTTGGGCGTCATCGCCGTCGTCATCGTCGTCATCGTCGTCATCGTCTTGATCGTCAGCCCCACCGCTGTAGTCGTCGTCGCCGTCGAGGTCCATCGAATCCCAGCTGTCGATCGCTCCCTGCGCGCTGTCGAGTGTCTCGTCGTCCCAGCCCACGCCGTCGATCTCATCATCGCTCATCGCGTCGAGGTCGAACATCGTAGGCATCTCGGGCCGCTCGGCGGGATCGTAGAAGGCCGTGCGCGCGCGACGCGCCTGCTTTTTGATGAACTCAAGTCGCACCGGCGTCCCATCCAGATCAAACTCCTCGCGCAATCGACCCAGCAGAAACCGCTTATAGTGCGCGGAGACGGCCTTGTCGGTGTTGACCTGAATGCGCAGCTTGGGCGGCCGAGTCGAGACCTGCGAGGCGAAGTACAGCTTCAGTCGCTTGCCGCGATAGACCGGCGGCTGCCGCCAAGCCACGACGTCTTCGAGCCAGCGGTTCAGCCGACTGGTGCCGATCTGCGTGTTGAACGCGTCGAACGTCCGGTTCACCAACTGAATGACCTTGTGCACCCGGCGACCCGTCAGCGCGCTGATGAAGAGGATGGGCGCGTGCGCCATGTAGGGCATCTGTTCGGCCAGGTCGGCCTCGTATGCTTGCATGGTCTTGTCGTCTTTCTCGACGAGATCCCACTTGTTGACCACGATGCAGCAGGCGCGGCCACGGCGTTCGATCAGCGACGAGATGCGCGCGTCTTGGTCCGACAAGCTCTGGGTCGCATCCAGCACCAGCACCGCGATGTGGCTGCGCTCCAGCGCGCGCACGGTGCGGCTGACGCTGTACTGCTCGACGCTCTCTGTCACGCGCGACGGTCGTCGCAGGCCGGCGGTGTCGATCAGCGTGTAGCCCTGACCCTCGTGCGCAAAATCGACGTCGATGGCGTCCCGCGTCGTGCCCGGGATGTTGGTCGCCAGCAGCCGCTCGTGGCCGACTAGGGCGTTGATCAGCGTCGACTTGCCGACGTTTGGTCGTCCCACCACACAGATGCGCACCCGCTCAACATGGCCGCCGCGCTGGGCCTTGAGCGCTTCGAGCTCCTCGGCCTCGATCGTCTCGGTGCCATCGTCGATCTCTTCGCCTTCGAACGCCTTCAACTTGTCGAGCGTCGCCACGATCTCTTCCATTAAGTCGAGCACGCCGCGGTTGTGCTCCGCCGCGATCGGGAAGACATGGTCCACGCCCAGCGAATAGAAGCTCACGGCCTCCGCTTCCAGCCCGTCTGCATCGCACTTGTTGACCGCGCAAAACACCGGTTTTGGCGAGCGGCGCAGCACCCGGCCGATCTCTTCGTCCGCAGGCGTCACGTCGTCGCGCACGCTCGTCATCCAGATGATCGCGTCGGCCTCTTCGATCGCGATCTGCGCCTGCCGTCGCATCATCGGCAGCATGCCCTCCGTCTCGAGCGGGTCGAAACCGCCGGTGTCGATGAGCTGAATGAACCGCCCGAGCAGCTCGGCCTCGCCGTATTGCCGGTCACGCGTCACACCGGGCGTGTCTTCCACGATCGCGCGTCGTTCGCCCATCAGGCGGTTGAAAAGCGTCGACTTGCCCACGTTGGGGCGACCGACGATGGCGACGAGGGGCTTACGGATGGGCATGACTGGAACCTGGGCAACAATGGGGGGGGGTGAACGAATGGGGGCAGTGAACCTGGGCAACAATGGGGCAGTGAACTCGGGCGACTGCGGCGACGTGGGGCAGCCCGATCGCGTTAACCGTCGTAGCCAAGCCGCCGCAGCGTGTCGAGCCGCTCCGTCCAGCGCGGCTCTACGCGCACGAGCACCTCGAGGTAGACCTTCTGGTCGAGCATCAGCTCCATCGACGCACGCGCGCCGCTGGCGAGCTCCTTCATCATCGCGCCGCCCTTGCCGAGCAGGATGCCCCGCTGTGACGCGCGCTCCACCCAGACGACCGCCTGCACGTGGGTGACTTTCGGATGCTCCTCAAAGACCTCGATCTGCACGGCCACGCCGTAGGGCACCTCCTGCTTCGTCTTGTGGAAGACCTGCTCGCGCAGCAGCTCCGCACAGAGAAAACGCAGCGTCCGATCGGTGAGCAGCTCGGCGTCGTACAAGCGCGGACCGACCGGAAGAAACGGGCGAATCGCGCTCACGAGCCGGTCCATCCCATCGCCCGTCAGCGCGCTGACCGGCACGACACCTACGGCGCCTTCAACCGCCGCATACGTCGCCAAAATCGGGAGCAGCTGGGTCTTGCGCACGTTGTCGATCTTGTTCAGCACGAAGAGGAACTTATCGGTGTGATGCCGAACCCGCCGCAGCAGCTTGCGGTCGCGCGTGTGGATCCGACGCTCTGCAGCCTCGGCCGACGCAGGCGCCGCGACACCCAGCGCCGGATCGTTGCCGGTGCGTTTCCAGCCGTCGCGGACCTTCTCCACATCGATGACGACGATCACCAAATCAACCTGCTCCAGCGCTTCGATCGCCTGACCGACCATGGCGCGGTTGAGCGGCGAGCGGGCCTCGTGGATACCGGGCGTGTCGATGAACACGATCTGCGTATCTTCGATGGTGTGGATACCGCGGATCTGATCGCGGGTCGTCTGTGGCTTTGGGCTCATGATCGCGAGCTTTTCGCCGAGCAGCGCGTTCATGAGGGTCGACTTGCCCACGTTCGGCTGGCCGATGATCGTCACCATACCGGAGCGACCCTGCGGACCGTGCGGCGGCAGGTGCGGCGCGCTGACCACCACGTCGCCGGCATCACCCAAGATCACAGGACCTTCGAGGAGATCGTCTGGCGCTGCCGCAGCGGCCTCAAGGGTCGTCGTGAGGTCGTCCATGTCGCTGCGCTGGTCGTCGATGGCACTGCGCTTGTCGTCTGTCATCTTGAGGCTCCTACCGCCATCGCTGAGCTGCTTGTCGCGGCGCTGGTCTCGCTGCCGGTTCAACACCCAGCCTGGGGCGGCGCGGGTTGTAGCCGATCACAGCTTGCGCAGCTAGGATCCATTGTTCACCGGGGTTGGAGGCAGGATGCGGGTGTTGGTTACTGGGTGCGCCGGCTTCATAGGTTCGCACTGCTGCGAGGCCTTGCTGCGGCGCGGCGATGTGGTCGTCGGTATCGACTGTTTCGACCCGTTTTACGAACGAGCCCTCAAAACACGGAACCTCGACGTCGTCCGATCGGTCGCCGCCGAGCGCTTCACGTTCATCGAAGGTGACTTGCTGGACGGCACAAGCCTTGATCGCGCGTTTGCGATCGGGCCGGTCGATCGTGTCCTGCACCTCGCCGCCAAAGTCGGTGTGCGCCCGTCGATCGCGCAGCCGGCGGCTTACGTGCGCCACAACATCGAGGCGACGACCCACGTGCTCGCAGCCATGTCGGCCCACAAGTGTGATCATCTGGTCTTCGCCTCGTCGTCGTCTGTCTACGGTGATGACTCCGTCGCGCCGTACCGCGAGGACGCGCGAGCTGACGCGCCGATGTCGCCCTACGCGGCCAGTAAACGGGCCTGCGAGCTGATGTGCCGCACTTGGCACGCGCTCTACGGCACGCACGTTTGGGGGTTGCGCCTGTTCACCGTGTATGGCCCGCGGCAGCGCCCTGAGATGGCTTTTCACCGCTTCGCGACCCACATGGCCCGCGGTGAGGCGGTGCCGATGTTCGGCGACGGCGCCTCGAGCCGGGACTACACCTTCGTTGGCGACGTGGTCGCGGGGGTGCTGACAGCGGTGGATCGTGTCGACGGCTTTCGTGTCATCAACATCGGTGGCGATCGCGAGATCGCGCTGCGGGACGCGATCGAACTGCTGGGGGGCGCGCTCGGCGTGACGCCAACGATCGCTGTGCACCCGAGCGCCGCGGGCGATGTGCGCCGCACGACGGCCGATCTGACGCTCGCTGGCGCGCTGCTCGGCTACGCGCCCGCGGTCACCCTTGAGGCTGGCCTCGCCGAGTTTGCGGCTTGGTTTTGGCAGCACGGCGTGCGCTAGGGGCGTCTACGCTGGCTGCTCGTCGGCGGCCTCGACATCTGGCTGAGCCTCGTCGGCCGCAACGGGTCGCTCAAACACGGCGCAGTAGAAGCCGTCTGGCCCGATCTCCGAGACGGGATGCTGGCTCAAGTAGGCGAGGTCAGCCGGGCCGATGCGTGTCTCGCTGCGCAGCGACCACCCGGGCAAGGCCACCTGCAGCTGAGCGCGCACGCCTTCGTTCTCAAGCGGCAGCAGCGAGCACGTCGCGTAGACTAGGCGACCGCCGGGCTTGACGCGCTTGGCCGCCCGCAGCGCGATGACGAGCTGCTGCGCGGGGAACCGCTCGAGCCACGCTTGGTCCAAGTGCCACCGCAGC
>ERZ889078.1834-NODE-1834-length-16124-cov-9.605016_pt1 | contig 16124 bp, 13 predicted proteins | sample MGYA00521266_ERZ889078 | MGnify/ENA primary metagenome ERZ889078 (study PRJEB32303, sample SAMEA104408618) | aquatic metagenome | biome: Brackish water; feature: Pelagic; material: water | place: Baltic Sea | collected 2014-06-16T06:34:00 | depth 76,534 m ...
CCCATAGAAGATTTCTACATATTCTTTGATAAACTACATGATTTAGTAAAACCTCCAGAACTCATAGATAGATCAGGATTCCCCCAATTTCGATATGAAGAAAAAAATGTCGAAACATTGTGCTTAATTAAAAATGGGCGACTTATTAGTAGTTTAAATGCAATTGCCTTACTATTTGAGAAAGGTTATTTTTTAGAAATTGCCATATTAATTCGGACCATAAAAGAATGTTGTGCTGATATTTTATTCCTTTTGGAAAACTATCCAGATAAACAATTTTCAAAAGCCCAAGAACAATATCTTGACGAATTTTTTCAAGAGGAATATTTAGATCCACACAATCCGATCCAATCTGCACGTCAACATAAAACGGTATCTTCAAGAAAAATACATGCTGGATATGCCAGAAATATTTATGCTATTAGCAATTTTATCAAAAATCCCAAATTGAAATCAAAGGTGCAAAAACTCTTAAATCCTCATAGCCATCAAGATGCAACTCTAAAAATATTAAAATTGTATTCTGGCTATGTTCATTATGGATATACTCAATCGATGGATTTTATTGGGGGTGATCCTCCGTCTTATCATTTAGAAGGGATGTCAAGAACTCCGATGGAAAGGGATTGGTATAAATCTATTGTGGCCGAAATTGATGCACTATATAATTATTATCAAATATTATGTATGAATTTTAATTTCGCTGAAGAATTCGAACAATTAAAAAAGAAACAGAAAATATTCCATAGTAAGAATGATTTATACTGATAATATTTAAAAACCCTGACAGGGTTGGTTAATTCCTACCAACGAGCCAACAGCCAACGGCTAAAAAACTAACAGCTAAAAGCTTCCCCCTACATAAATCTTCGGAATTGCCGCATACATGGCGGCGCATTTTACCAGTTCGTCTTTCCAGGTAAGTTCGTTGGGTGCGTGTGCTTGATCTTCATGACCGGGACCGAATCCGATACAGGGTATGCCATACCGCCCCATGATGGAGACACCATTCGTTGAAAATGTCCATTTATCCACCAACGGTTCGCTGTTGAATAATCCACGGAATGCCGTCACCAATGTTTGGGTTGCAGGGTGGTCTTCTTCAATCAACCAGGTGGGGAAGTACGCTTCACCGGGGTAGGTCAATCCTTTATACGACGGTCGGGCATAGTCGTACATTTCAACAGTGGCCTTGGCTGCCTGAACTGACGGAAGGTCGAGTATTTCTTTGATGGCAGAATCAGCAGTTTCACCCACGGTCAAACGACGATCCACGGAAATATAACAACCGTCAGCCACGGCACATCGAGATGGTGAACTGAAATAGATTTGTGAAACGGTGAGACTTCCTTTACCCAGAAAATCATGATGGGTCAGTCGGTGGTTGAGTTCGGATAACTCGTGAATGATATCCGCCATTTTATAAATAGCATTGTCGCCACGTTCGGGAGCACTCCCGTGGGCACTCAAACCGGCAGTGCTGATTTTGATTTCCATCCGACCGCGATGTCCACGGTAAATATTGCAGGATGTGGGTTCAGTGATGACTACAAATTCAGGACGGATATTTCGCTCTTCGATCATATACTGCCAGCACAATCCGTCGCAGTCTTCTTCCTGAATCGTGCCGGTAACCAACAGGGTATAATCGTCCATTAAATCCAGGTCTTTGATGATCCGTGCTGCGTACACCATGGATGCCATACCGCCTTCCTGATCCGATGCGCCCCGACCGCCAACCACTTCATCGTTTTCCATGCCGATGAACGGGTCGAACTTCCACGACGCAGGATTTCCCACACCAACCGTATCGATGTGGGCGTCCATTGCAATCAGATGTGAGCCCTTCCCAAGATAGCCTAGAATATTTCCCATAGGATCAATCTCGATGCTATCGAACCCTATTTTTTCCATTTCCTGTTTGATCCGCAGGACCACTTTTTCTTCCTGGCAGCTCTCGCTGGGGATAGCGATCATATCCCGCAGAAATGTGGAAATGTCATTTCGATAGTATTCAGCGCGGTTCACAATTTTTTGAAAATCAATCATTCACGTTTTCCTTTATGTCACGTTTTTCATGCTCTGCCAAAGTCGACGGGACTCACTTTGTGCGTTATTAAAAATTTCATTTTCGTCAATCCCTGCCAGTTTACCATTCTTAATTCTGAACAATCCTCTGGTGATTACGTCGGTGGGGGATTCAAATCCAAAGAGCGCATGGCCTTGCCAATTGGTGTCATTCAGTTCGGTCACGGGACAATAATCGTAAAACACCAGGTCCGCAGGGTATCCCGATTCGATTTTCCCTAATTTTTGATTAAACATTTTTTCAGCAATGGCTCGGTTATTTTGAAAAAGAAGCTTCAGATAATTCACAGACTCCACACCTCCCGGTAAGGATGCGCTTCTGATCAACGTCCCTTCCTTGGCCTCTTTCAGCATGTTGGATTGCATTCCGTCTGTGCCCAGACCTGCATTCAGTTTTCTGACCACCAACGGAGATAGATTTCCCACCCGGTTATTGGCATTGGAGGTGGGGCAGTGTACCAATTGTGCTCCTCTTTTGAGGATGAGATCGATATCTGTTTTTTCCATGTGTATCCCATGGATGATGAGGCTGTGTTCGTTGAGCAGATTAAATTTATCTAATCGCTGGATGACTGAATGATACCCTTTCATTTTCGCATCCCGCTCGTCTGCCAGATCTTCTGCCACATGAATGTGGATACCGGTGCCAGTCAGGTTTTCCAGTTCTCTTCCGATGGCCTTCAGTGATTTATCAGATAAGGTAAATGATGCATGCAATCCCAACATAGGATGAATATGTTCACGATGGGCGAATTCGTGGATAGCCGTCAGATTCTCATCCAAACCGCTGGCGAAAGTATCATTTCCGTTTCGGTCGGATATCTCAAATGCCGTAGCGATTCGAATGCCAAAAGTGTCTGCTAATTCCACCAATTGGCGAGTAGATCCATCAATAAAATTCTGACTGGAATGGTGATCGACGAGTGTGGTGACGCCATTTTTAAGAGCGTTCAACAATCCCACTTGAAAAGATGCCCGTGTAGAATCTTCATCCAGCGCACGATCCAGTTTCCACCATACCTGTTTTAGAATTTCAGTGAAGTTTGCAGGATTATTTTGTGGAGGTGGCATCCCAAGGGCAAGAGAAGAATACAGATGGGTATGGGCATTGATCATCCCCGGGAGTACGGTTTTTCCGGCCATGTCAATCTTTTGAATATCAGGTGCAGAATCAGTCAGTTCAGCGCCAGCGGACACAATCGATCCGTCTGAAATTTCTATCGTTCCCTTTTCAATGAACTCCACATCACCAAATGGATTGATAATTCGAAGATTGGTTAAAAGTATCTGGCTCATGATGCTTTCCTTTTTATCAGATTCAACACATTTTCAGGTGTGATGGGGAGATTATTGATTTGCGCACCCAACGCATGGCTGACAGCATTGGCAATAGCGGCCGCTGTGGGAATGATAGACGGTTCACCGATCCCTTTGGCTCCCCAAGGTCCATCCGGAGCAGGATTTTCAATAATGATAGTCTCAATCTCCGGGATATCTCCGGCGGTAGGCAGCAAATAAGTTGTTAGTCCCGGTGTGATCACTTTGCCCTGATCGTAGCGAAAATTTTCTGTGAGTGCCCATCCGATACCCTGTGCAATACCGCCTTCCACCTGACCTTCAATTCCTGCCGGATTAATGGCTTTACCCACATCGTGAGCCGCCCAGATCTTGTCCACAAAAACCAGTCCGGTTACCGTATCAACCCTCACTTTCGCCAGATGCGTGGCGTAGGAATAGGTAAAATAGGCTTCACCCAGCCCGGTCTGCGGATCGAACTTCAGTGGAGGGACATGCCACCAACCCTCGGATTGAGTGGGTATGTTGTGGGTAAACATGTACTGTAAAACATCGTTGAATGAGATCGAATTTCCGGTTTGTCCATCGATAATTTGGTCATTCTTCAGCTCTAACAATCCAGTTGGGAAGTCCATCATATTGGATGCAGCTTTTAAAATCGGCGGAGTCAGTTTGGAAACGGCATCCTGAATGGCGCGACCGGTCATGACGACATTCCGACTGGCAACAGAGGGACCGCTATCCGGGAGACGATCACTACGAGTAGGCAGAACGTTGATTCGGGAGACATCCACACCCAGGGCTTCAGCAGTCATTTGTGCCACCGCTGTGAGTGCACCCTGTCCCATCTCCACCAAACCGAATGCCACATCGATCTGTCCATCTTCACGAATACGAACGGAAGCGCCACTTCCATCCATGTGCCAGCCTGCGGCACCAAGACAATTACCATAATGAGTTACGGCGATTCCCACACCCGTTATGTACCGTGAATCCAGTGTCGATTTGGAACGAATATCCATCCAACCTGCCGCATCACGAGCTTGCACGATAGTTTCCTCTGCACTAACACTGGTCACCAACTCCTGTCCCGTAATAGTGGAATCACCTGATCGGATAATGTTTTTCAATCTAAACTCAATGGGATCCATTCCCAATTTATTTGCAACGATATCCATCATTCGTTCATGACCAAATGCAGCTTGTGGGGAACCGAATCCCCGAAATGCACCGTTGGGTGGTAAATTTGTGTAATATGAAGTTGATTCCATTTTTACATTGGGGATACGGTAAGGACCCAGTCCCTGGATGGATGCACGATATGAGACAACACTGGACAACGTTGCATAAGCGCCGGCATTTTCTTCCAACCGGACTTCTGCTGCCAGAATTTCCCCGCTATTTGAAACCCCGATTTTATAATGCATTTGAAATGGGTGGCGTTTGCTGGTGATCTGCATATCATCTTTTCTATCGTAAACCATTTTTACAGGACGCTTCACCATCAATGCTGCCAAAGCAGTTCGAGCGCATATTTCTGAAGGAACATCTTCCTTCCCTCCGAACGCACCTCCAGTGGGTGCTTGCTCAACGATAATATTTTCGATGGGGTACCCGGTTATCGCCGCGACGGCTTTCTGAATATAATAGGGACATTGGAGAGACCCGATGATATAAATTTGATCTTCTCCGGGAATAACGATACATCCCTGTGGTTCCAGATAATAGTGTTCCTGAACAGGTGTGGTAAAACTGGCTTCGATAATGTGGTGGGATGTTTCAAATCCTTTGGAAATATCTCCTTTTATAACTCGATGTGAGCAGGCGATATTGGTTTCATGTAATAATGGCCCGGATGAATTTTTACTGTCTTCAATTGTGAACACCGGATCAAGAGTCTCATATGAAATGTCAATAAGGGAAGCGGCTTTTCGGGCATTTTCATGTGTGTCCGCTACCACGACACCGATGACATCACCGATGAACCGGACGGTCTTTTCAACAAGTAGCGGTTGGTCGGGGAGGATTACGCCCACCTGATTTTTCCCGGGAATATCTTTATGAGTGTAAAAACCGATGAATCCGGTGAGTGATTCTGCAGCAGCGCTATTTATATCAGTGATGTGACCGAATGGAATTGATGAATAGATGGGATAGGCGTAAACCATCCCCGGCACAGACATGTCTGTCAGGAATTTGGTTTTTCCGGTGACCTTATCCGCAGCATCGATTCTAGAAATTCTGCTTCCTAGCGGAGATTTAATCATCGTGTCTGATTGAGCATTTTAGGATAACAACCCATCCCTTGTTATAATTTAATGGCTTCATTTGGTTAAAATTGGTTTTACAGTCAAATAGATTTACCTCAAATTTACAGGCAATATTTACAAAATTATAGGGAGTGTTTTCATAGTCCAAGCGACGATTCCGGGCTTATTTTACGAAGTACAATCATGACAGATCACCATCATAATCTTTCACACCAACCATTTAATCATATTTTGGGATACAACTCAAAAGATGCTCCTTCTCCATGTATCGCATTTTTAGGTGGAGGCGGAAAATCCTCGCTGATCAGCCAGATGGGTGAAGAATTCAGCCGGATACATTCGAGAGTAGCGCTCACGTCTCTTACAAAATCAGGAATTGATCATCGCGAAACGGTTTATTTCCCTGATAAATTCGCAGGGTGTGAGCTATCAGCACATTTCACGTTGGCAAATCCATTGAAAATTTTGCGGCAGTCCAATCTTCCTGATAAACTCAACGGTGTGTCGGTTGATGAATTAAATGATATTTGGCGACAAAGCGATGTGTGTCTTTTTGAATGTGATGGCGCTCGGAAGCTGCCGTTAAAAGTTCATCTGGATCACGATCCTGAAGTACCAAAATTCGCAACGCGTGTGGTGATTGTCGTTGGTGCAGATGTCGTAGGGACGACACCAGCGGAAGGTTTGGTTCATCGATCGGACAGGTTCTGCGACGCCTGGGAAATCTCGCCTAATACGGTGTTGACACCAGATTTTATTTCCACCGTCGTTACCTCTCAAAAAGGGTATAGCCAAAAGATTCCCCAAGGTATAAAAAGGGTGTACTATGTGAATAAAGCGGATGCCCATCCCAAGAACGCTGAAGAACTGGCGACCATAATTTGGGAAAAAACGAAATACCCCACGTATTTTGGTAGTGTTCAACAGAAATTCTGGAAAAAGATTTCATGACCTTAAAAATTTCAATGATCATTACTGCGGGTGGAATGTCCACCAGGCATCCACCGAATAAATTGCTTACCCAAATCGATGGTGAAACCGTCATTGAAAAGACTGTAAAATCGTTTATCCACTTTCCAATTGACGTTTTTGTAGTAACGGGAAATGATGAAAAAAATATGTCCACCGCATTAAAAGGTCTATCGGAGAATATCACTCTTATCCACAATCCCGATTATCAATCCGGAATATCTAGCTCAGTTAGAGCAGGAGTATCGGCAATCGAAAATTGCGATTACTTTGGATTCTGCACCGGTGATAAACCATTCATTCAACAATCTACGATTCAATATTTGTTGGATATCCTCGAAATGCGATCTCCTGAAATTCTGGTACCAGAATATGAGTCCATTCCAGGGCACCCCGTATTTTTCTCATATCATTATAAATCCAGACTACTTGCGTTATCCGGTGATGAAGGGGGGAGACAGATCATCCGAACTCTTTCCCATGAAACTGAAATCGTATCCGTCGGTGACAAAGGTGTAATTTTGGATATGGACAAATTTTTAAAAGAGGGAAAAATTGAGTAATCGATTAATCATAATCAGAGGAGCGGGTGAATTGGGGAGTGCTATTGCGGTGACATTGCACCGAACGGGATTTCGGGTCATGTTGATTGAACTTCCGGGACCATTAGCTATCCGCAGGACAGTAACTTTCAGCGATGCAATGTTTACGGGTACCGCGATCGTAGATGGAATTCGTGCCATGAAAGCAGATCCCATTGATCAGTTGCAAGACATCTCCAGCGACATAATCCCCATTGTAAATAATTCCATTCTAGATTTGTCCCAGATGAATCGCATGCCTGGTTTGATCATTGATGCACGGATGCAAAAGGATTTAACCACAATCGATGAATTCACTGTTATACCTACCATTGGATTGGGACCAGGATTTACCGTTGGGCAAAACTGTCTGATCGCAATCGAAACCAAAAGAGGGCATGATTTGGGAAGGATCATCCGAGAAGGATCCACCTCTCAAAATACAGGCGTGCCCGGTGAAATAGGAGGTGAATCGTCTCACAGAGTTATCTATTCAACCACCGAAGGCATTGCAGAATGGGATGTGGAAATCGGAACGATGGTGAGTGAAAAACAAACGATTGGCAATATTAATAATCGCCCGATTATTTCGAAAATTGCAGGTAAAGTGCGGGGACTTATCTCTCCAAGAGTCACTATCCCAGCAGGAATAAAAATTGCGGATATCGATCCACGTGGTCATGAGATCAATCATCTATTAATATCTGATAAAGCCAATGCCATCGCCAGAGCCGTGCTGGAAGTTGTTGTCACTATGGAAAGAAATGACTAAATGATAGGATTGGTTTGTGAAATTGAGAAAAGAATCGAGGTGATTTAATAGCATCATGGAAAAGAAAATCCTAAACTATCTGAATCAGGTTAAATCTGATGAATCACTGGTGATTTGTTCAATTGTGCATCAGTCCGGATCTGTACCCAGAAAGGATTATCCCATCATGGTAGTCACTGATTCAGGAAATACAATCGGGACGATTGGTGGTGGCAAACTAGAGTATAATGTCATCACTACTGCAAAATCAGTATTTTTGGAAAACCATCCGATCCTCCTTCACCATCTTATGACTGGGAAAGATGTTCTGGGTGATTCGGGTATTTGTGGGGGAGAAGTATCCGTACTAATCGAACCATTTACTTCACAATCTCATCAGGTGTTTTTAAAAGCTGCAGCTATGGCTAAAACCCAGTCACTGTGGATCAGCACTATCATCCGCCAAGATGAGTCTAATCTATCAGTTAATTGGGAAGTTCAATCTACTTTTTCTGATTTCGATAGTATAGATGTCGATTCAAAGGATCGTTTGCTCAAATCGTTTTCAAAACGAGATAATAATGTCATAGAAGTTTACCGTCATCTTCCGGCAATATCTAGACTGCATATTTTCGGAGCGGGTCATGTGGGGATGGCGTTGGCAGAATTGGCACATTTCTTGGATTATTCCGTAAATGTTTACGATGATCGATCAGCTTTATTGACAGAAGCCAGATATCCAAAAGTTGAGAATCGAGTTGTGGGAACGATATCCGATCTCTTGAAAACCATAGAGTTATGTCCTTCGGATGCTATTATTGTGACCACAAGAAACCATGCACAGGATATGGAGATCATGAGACGACTAGTTGCAGATAAATTCGGTTATCTTGGATTGGTGAGCAGTCGCAGAAAATGGGCGTTAATTCGTAGAGCATTGGAAAATGAAGGTGTTCCAACGGGTGTACTACAATCAATTTATGCTCCAACGGGTTTGGATATTGGGGCGGACACTGTCCCGGAAATCGCATTGAGCATCATGAGTGAAATTGTACATCACCAAAAACATGCAAAACCATCGAAAGCATCATTGATCCTGAAACGAGAAGGAAAGGGATTAGTTAACTAATTCCTACATCTGAATACCTCTTTATGCAGAAAGAAACTCTCAAATTGAGTATTTGATTAACGTAGTAAAAACAAAAAAGGGACAGCTTTTGCCATCCCTTTTATTAATGAAATTTAACAAATTCTAGTACAGATGAATCCGGTTGTCCTCGATCTCAATCTGTTTTTTATATTCAGAAAGCCAGGTGCTAAATACTGCGTTGCTCTTTTGAAGGAGCAATCGATCCCGAATAGCATCATATTCTGCATCAAATTTTTCCTGGTCAAACTCATCCTTCTCAAGCAATTCAATGATAGCAACAGCGCTGTAAGTGGTGACTGGCGTTGAAATATCTCCCGCTTCCATTGCTCGTAATGTTCCAGATAATTCGTTACTTCTGCCGATGCTTTTGAAAGTACTGCCTAGTGCTTTTAGAGAATCTGTATCGAATTTTATCAATTCGTTGCTTTCAGCGATTTGTGAGAAATCACTATCTTCATCTATAAAATCGTTCTGTAGAATGGTTTTTGCATAGTCCTTTTTATTCTCACGGATCAGAGTTTTTTGTATGGATTCCTCAACTTCTGAAAAAGGTTTAAAACCAGTTGGTTTTTCACCGATAATATGAAAGACCACGTACCCATCGTCCGCTACCATCGGGTCAGAGATAGTACCTATTGGACTATCAAAAGCAAATCTTACTGCGTTTCTCATGACACCCATGGTATAAGGTAATCCTGAATTATTTTTGTTATCTTCAATAATGTCAAGAGTATCACTGTTTAATCCAAAAACTTCTACTGCTTCATTAAATGTAGAAAAGTCTGCTTCACCAGCAAATCTTAAAGATGAACTATTAATTGAATCTAGGTAAGTGCTGTGAAGAGTTGAGTCAACTTCACTAACATTATCGGACCAATGAACATATTCAACGGTTCGGGACGCATCCAATTTATATAATTTTTCTTTGTCTTCTTCATAACGAGATTTTACTTCATCATCCGTTACAGTAATCAGACTATCGTTAATGTCATTAATGGGAACGTAAATGTATTTAACAGAGCAATTGATATTCTTTTTATAGAATTCAGTTTTAATCTCCATATCTGAAACGGATGAGGTTTGAGAATAGAGATTTTGTAATTTACGAATTGGTAACCAATCTGTAAGGTAATTCTCCCAAACCAACCAATAATTTTCAAGGTTATTTGGATACGTACCTGTTTTTAAAGCACTTTGATAAGCATCAAGAATAAATGCTCCGCTACTGTCAGCAAAGTAATTGCTTTGAGTAAGTTGTTGTTGTAGTTGAGCAGGAGGAAAATTAACTAAAAAATTGTAAATCTCTTCACCAGAAGAAGAAAGGTCAAATTCATTGATAAGTTGGTCTTGGATGATTTTATCAACTAATGTGTTCCAGGCTGAATTTCTGGCATTTTGAACTCCTCGGCTGTCAATTGTTTGATTTTGCGACCGTGAATTTTGCAATTGAGTATTAAATTCTTTTTGAAAATCCTGATGAGTAATATTTACTCCCTCAACAGAGCCGACGTATAGATTTGACTGGCCTCGACCGAATATCCGATCGACTATGTTTGCACCACCGACCAAGCCACCTACTGTCATACTCAACAGGAAGAAGGCTAGAAGGGTCCACAGAATGATAGATGAATTTTCACGTATTTTACTCATGTTGAACATGAATTGTACTCCATTAAATTTTTTATTAACCAGTATAAAGATCGTTGTGGAGATAAACGGGATCGAACCGTTGACCTCTTGAATGCCATTCAAGCGCTCTCCCAACTGAGCTATATCCCCATAAATCAGATAAGAATCAAGACAGTAAATTTATCGAAAATATAAACGAGAGGCCAAGTAAAAGTATTCAATATGGGAACAATTTTACCGATAAGTTATTTGATACAGCAAATGAATCATAATAAATTTTGCTAGTGCAGAAAATAATTATACAAATAATAGGTATCACATCAATCTCAATAATTCTGGGATTTGGACGATATTTTGTTTTGGACGAACACTATAATTTAGTAAAAGAAAAAAGAATTCTGAATAGTCTGGAAAGTGGAAACTCTGATTCTTTAACCGATTGTTCCATCCCTGAACAACTATCCGAGCCCATGTTTATTGATGCAGAATTTGCATTTTGTCTTTACGAAGCAGGTAATGTGATTTTTGTGGATGCCAGAGATCCTGAAGAATTTGAGCAATTACATATAAAAAATTCAATTAATATCCCATATGACTATTTTGAAGATTTTATGCATCAGATTGATTCCATCAATAAAGAAATCATATTAGTTACTTATTGCAGTGGAGGCGATTGTAGTCTTAGTATTGATCTTGCAGATCATCTATTTTTTGAAGCTGATTTTTATAAAGTTTTGGTATTCGAAGGTGGATTTCCTTTATGGCAGGAGAAAGGATTTCCAATAAATTGAAAAACATTTGGTCTAATCCATTATTACTACTTGGATTCAGATTGGTTGTGGGTATCGTTTTTATCTATGCCAGTATAGATAAAATATCAGATCCGTTGGGATTCTCTGATAATGTCGATAATTATCACGCAACTCCTGTTTATCTTAATAATTTGATTGCCCTGATAGTACCCTGGATGGAATTGATTGTGGGTCTTTGTCTTATTTTTGGAAAATTTATTCAGGGTGCATCCCTTTTGTCTGCTGTACTAATGATAGTTTTCATTGTTCTGATTGGACAAGCTTTATTCCGTGGTATTGATTTACACTGTGGTTGTTTTAAAACTGCCACCGATGTGAGTGTAACAAGTTTAAGATCGGAAATGATCCGACGAATATTAGAAGATATAGTACTTCTAGGAATGTCATTGATAATCACTATGAACGCGTTAAAAAAAGAGGAAATACCCTTATAATGATCGTAAAGAAATATCTGATTTTACTGTTAGTTTTCGTTTTTGCAACCTCTTTGTCGGGTGCAATAAAACACTTTCAGATTATCACCACAACAAATGTATCGGGTGAAATAGACCCCTGTGGGTGAAAGAAAAAACCTCTGGGCGGTCTTGCCCGGAAAGCAACGATAATTGAAGATAGTAAATCCAATGGGTCACCACTATTTACAGTTGATGCGGGAAACCTGTTTTTTAAACAGGATAAGACAACAAATGGTATCCCACTGGAAACTGCACTGGTCAATTGTAACATCATCGTGGATAGCTTTAACCGAATGGGTTGTGACGCTATTAATCTTGGGTCCAAAGATTTTTCTGGTGGGTTAGACAACCTAAAGGATCTTGAACACAAATCGGATTTTCCTTTCCTATCTGCTAATATCACCGACGAATTTGGTGGAAACCTTTTTAAACCATATACTGTTATTGTTAGAGAAGGTGTGAGATTAGGAGTTATTGGATTGACGTCGGTGTTCGCACATGATGAAATAAAGGTTGATGAACCATTACCCATTTTGGAATCTTTAATAAATGAAGTAAAAGCAAATTCCGATTTTGTTGTTTTACTATTTCACGCCAATGAACAGGACATAGCGGCAGTTCGTAATTCTGATCTGGACTTAGATCTGATTATTCAAAGCAAATCCACAAGAAGATCAAATGATGGTGGGAATTATAACATTCCGGTTTATACTTGTGGTGATAAAGGAAAATATGTTTACCGCTTTGAAGTGAATATTGAAAATAATGGGGACATTTTAGATTTATCCAGTTATAACACTCAAATTGCAACATTGGAAAAGGATCTTCGGAAAAACGAAAAAGGACGACCCGATGAGACAATAGATACTTCAATTCCAGAAGAAAACCGTAGGTTGAATGAAATCAAACGGATAAATATGCAGATTGATCGTATTAGATCCTCTATGAACTCCGCATCAAATACTTTATCATTTGAAAGAATTGAAATGGGGAAAAATATTATCGATGAACCGGAGATTCTGTTGATTGTTGATGAAGGGAAGAAATTATTGAATGGTTTATCATCTCCCAAGCCCATAATTCCCTATAATCAACCAAATGTTAAGAGACCTTGATGTTATTTATTTGCTTCCATCTGAGTGAGGTTAATAAATTAGAGGCCGTGATTAATTCACCAATTGATTTTTATGCGAAAGTAGCTCAGTTGGTAGAGCTCCACGTTGCCAACGTGGTTGTCGAGGGTTCGAGTCCCTTCTTTCGCTCAAAGCCTCGTACTGAGGCTTTTTTTTCGGGCGTCGTGGCCAAGCGGTAAGGCACCGGTCTGCAAAACCGATATGCACCAGTTCGAATCTGGTCGACGCCTCAAACCCGCCGAGGTGGTGGAATTGGTAGACACAAGGGACTTAAAATCCCTCGGTTAATTTAACCGTGCGAGTTCGAGTCTCGCCCCCGGCACCATGTCTGATTTTATAAATCCATTGGTCAAGTTTTCATATACGATCCTGAATCCAGATGGTACACCCCATCAAAAATCGTGGATCATAAACTTGTCCTATGTTCTCTCAATCGAAGCAAGTGGACAGAATGATCTGAAGGTATTTATGAGCAATGATCAGGTTGTTAACATCGAATTGGGAAACGAAATGAATAACGATGAAGTTATGGATGAAATTTTATCCATGTCTGCAGCTGGAAACGATTATAGCGTATATCGGATAAATGCTTATTATAAATGATCGATTGAGCTCATCTATCGTTCAATTTGACCAAATCTTCCCTCTTTCAATTATCTGTCTAATATTCTCAAAAAAATTAAATTGTCCTAACCAATATCGGATGAACCATATCTTGCATCTGTTATGTAAAAAAGGAACATTTACTCTGAAAATTATTTACTACACTTTAATGTTTGAAATAAAATACATTTCACCTAACTCTAAATAAAAGAAATTAGCTTTGAAACATAAAATTATCCTTATATGCGTTCTGCTGGGCACCGGATGTGTTTATTTTAATACGTTTTATAACGCAGAACAATCATTTGCTAAAGCAGTCCGAATAATTGATGAATCATCAGATGAGGAAGAACTCCCAACTAATGCGAAAAATCTGTTAAATGAAGCTTTTGCTAATAGTGAAATTGTGATTCAAAAATATCCTGAGAGCAAATATGTTGATGACGCTTTTTTTATTATGGGTAAATCCAGTTTCTTTTTGGGCGATTATAGTAACGCTGATAAATACTTGAATCGACTGATTTACGAAATTCCTAATAGTACCTATAAAGATGAATGTGAAATATGGTTAACATATACGCAATATAAAATGGGAAATACTGATTCAGCGTTGGCTCAGATTCAAAACCTTTTAGACAATCCTCCAAAGAAAAAAAACATGAAATACCTGCTTTACAAAACGGCAGGAGATATTGCGCTTTCCAGAGATTCTGTGTTTACAGCATTTAGCTATTTCGAAACTGCCGCAAGGTTAGCCGATAACAGTAGTAAAAGGATGAGTCTTTATAACAAAATGGTTCTGATTGCGGAGAAGAATAAGGATTATGAAAAAGCAATTTATTTACTCGAGCAACTTGAATTATATGGAACAACTACTCAAGTTAAACAGGAAGCCAGATTAAAATGGGTTGAATATAATCGAATCCTTGAGAATTACGATCAGGTATTATTAAAAATAGATGAACTATTATTAAATGCTGAGTTTCAAATTCACCATCTCACTCTAAAAGTTGAAAAAGCAAAAATATTTCTCTCGCAAAAGGATTATTCAAGAGCCACTGATCATTTTAAGGAAATTCTGGAAGATACCCAAAATGCTCGTAAAGATGCCACGTCTGAGGCGGCATTCCATTTAGGTAATTTGGCGTTAATAGATGGCTTTGATTTGGATTTATCGCTGATGTATTTAGACAGTGTAACTCAGATTCTCCGGAATTCAACCTTCAAAACAAAAGCCAATAAATTGAAGACAAAGGTGACTAAATATCAAGCATTGGTGGATGACCTTGATTTCGCCGAACAAACTGAACCTGATAATATCGAAGCAGGTGACATCCAAATCCAACAATCTGATAGTCTTGCCTTCATCGATACTGACACTTTATCCCTCCCGATTCAGACCCCAGATATGTTAATCCCACCTACTACGAATGCGCAAGCTGTTGACTCATTGCTATTCACTATGGCGGAGATGCTATTGTTTGAGTTTAACCGTCCCGAACTATCAATGTCAAAATATCGACAACTGGTCACAGAATTTCCTGACTCAAAATTTGCACCACAATCTTTGTATGTTCTTCACAGATTTTCAATTGATGACCAAGACCATTGGAAGTCGGTTTTAATTGATGCTTTTCCAGAATCAGTATATGCTCGGGAAATAGAAGGTGATTCACCAACCATTGAGAGTTCTGGAAGCATGATTGAAAAATTAAGAGATTTAGCATGGATGGAACTCAATGATTCGCCAACCAAGGCGGTTGAAAGCTTTGATAAAATTGCAAATGAATTTGATGATCCGGTTTCTGCTTACAATTCCGCCTACATCAGCGAAAAGTATCAATATTTGTTAGAGACATCCATTGAGAGGTATCAATCCTTTTTGGAAAAATATCCCGAACATGAGTTGAGCACAGAAGCAAAATCACGGTTAGAAGAGATCAAATCTGGCGTTCAGTTAATGAAGGATGAAGTTGTCGGCTTGGTTGATCGCTACACAAGTTTTGTGAACATATTTTCTAAATCTGATACGTTGATTGTGGAATCTTCAGTTGGAAAGATCCTTTTTTCAGCAACACAGGATTCTGTAATTATGGCATCTTTCAAAGACACATTAGCGATTCATTTTGATGGAGATTCAATGTGGACTTTTGTTCCAACAGATTCAACAGCAAATAGAAAAATTTTCAAAACTTTGGAGATATACTCTCTTAATGATTCCCTAAACATGAAATCCGATTCTCTTTCGCTACTTCAGGGAATCGAAGATGAGTACATTAGAATAATGAATCTACCCGATTTTCTCAAATTTTTCCCAGATTCAGATTCAGTACGATATAAATATTATGACAGAAATATAATCCCACATCCTGAATTAGACTCAGCAT
>ERZ889078.1835-NODE-1835-length-16123-cov-7.085636_pt1 | contig 16123 bp, 10 predicted proteins | sample MGYA00521266_ERZ889078 | MGnify/ENA primary metagenome ERZ889078 (study PRJEB32303, sample SAMEA104408618) | aquatic metagenome | biome: Brackish water; feature: Pelagic; material: water | place: Baltic Sea | collected 2014-06-16T06:34:00 | depth 76,534 m ...
CGAGAGGCTGAGTCCGTAGCCGCCTGAGAGGATGAGGTGCCGAGCAAAGAGCTCGGTTTGGCCGCCGATTCGCAGGGCGTGCGTCAGATAGTCCGGCTCGTGCGACAGGTTGTATCCACCGTTGAGGCGGGTCCCCTCACCCAAGTTCTGCTCGACGGCGCCGTCCACTTGGGTGCGACGCTCCTCGAACCCCCTTGGCGACGCCGCGGTGATCAGGTCGACAGACGCCGCGGTGATGAAGTCAAACCCGACCGTCGCGCTGACGCTGGTGGCGCCTTGGGTGACGCGGCCGGCGGTGGTGGTTTTGACGACCTGCGTGTGGTTGTCGTCGACGTAGAGCAACACCGCGCCGGATGCCCGGGGCTGCACGCCGACGGTCGACGGGGTGGGCGCACTCTGCTGGGCGACCGCCGGCCCAGTGAGGACCGTCAAAGTGAGGACCATCAAAGTGAGGACCATCAAAGCCAGGCCAACCCACCACGCCACACGCACCAGCGTTGCGCGCGACGCCTCGGCAAATCCGTGTCTGCGGCGCGACCGCTGCGGTTCAATCACACCCACACGCGCCCCCGCCAGCGTCCCCGCCCCCCGCTGCGCCCTCCCGCACCGCGAACGTGTGGAGCCGCGCCGCGGCCCGTTCCTCGCAGCGACTCCACTGCATCCGACGGTCGGCGTGGGTGCCCCGCTGCCACGCCGGCACACGCACACAGCCGCTGGCGAGCAGCGCCAAGGCGACCACCAGCCACAGCACCCCACGCGCCATTGTGACGCGACAAGCCCGCGCGCGGACACGCTGACGATTCTGGCGCGCTAGTGGATTTCCGTGAAAACTCAATGCATATCTCATAGAGTCAGAAGGTAATTCATGAGGTCTTCAAGCTGGTAGCGGTCGAGATGACTGGTCCCGCCGTGGGTGTCGAACGCGCCGTCGCGCTCGTTATAGCCCTGCTCACCCGGGCGCAGCACGGCGTGACCGGGTGTCGCCAGCACCTCCCGCAGCGAGTGCGCGCGGCCGTCGTGCAGCAGGTGCGTCGCCGAGCGATCCCAGATCCCGCGCAGGGGCGTCGCGCCAAAGTGCACCCCGGCGGGGCCTTGGACCGTGAGCGGAAAGGAGCCAATGAAGCGCGGCGCAACCCTCGAGGCGTCGCTGCCATCCGGCGCCGAGGTCGGCGTGATGACCGGCGGGAAGCGTATCGGCATGCCGAAAGGCGAGAACAGAGCGGGCAGCGACGCGGTGGTCGTCGCCGGCAAGGGGTGGCACGTCGCGCAGCCCACGCCAGGCCGCTCATAGAGCAGCTTGCCCCGCCGCGCAGTGGGTAGGTTCAGGTGCCGATGTGGGTTCGGCAGGAGCCGCGGGGTCCGCAGCATGAAGAGTCCGATCGCGCGCGTGATGCCCTCAAAGTCGAGTTTAATCGGCTTAAAGCTGCCGTCTGCGCTCTCTTGGTGCAGCGCGTCGCCAAAACTTGTGTCGCGGCCCAGCAGCTTCTTGGCGGCGTCCTTGATGAACTCGGATCGACGCAGAAATGGCGTCTTCGCATAGGGCCGCGCAGCGCACTCTGGCGGAGGATCTTCGGCGCAGTTCATCACGTGATTACAGCCGGTCATGCTGGGTTTCTCAACGCACTGCTTCACGGTTGGATAGGCCGACCACACCGTCGCGTCGAGGCCCTCACAGCAAAAGTTCTCCTTGCGCGCGAACTCGTTGAGGACCGGAAAGAAGTTGGTCTCATCCATCGACGACTCGTGAAACCAGGGCCGCGTGTCGTAGAGCCCGCGCTGCGCCATGATGTTGCGCGCCCCCCACAAGCGGTTGCTCTGCAGCGGCATAACGATGGGGCGTCCCATCGAGCCATTGTCGCGGTGGCAGTGCACACAGGTCTGGTCGCCGTCAATGGTAAACACCGCGGTCATGTCGTTGATCGCCTCACCCAGCTCTGCGTCCGTGCTTGGAAAGACGCCGCCGCCAATGTCCCCGACCACAACATGACGCTCCTTGCCCGGCGCGTCGGTCGTCTGGATGACCGTCAGCGACTCGCCAAGGCGGTCGACGGTGATGACGTGTGCGCCCGCGATGGCCATCGCGACAGGGTTGAAGCCGGTCCGGTAGAGTCCGCCCGCGTGCTGCAACGCCGTCAACGCGCCGTCCGCTCCGATCTTGAAGGACTGCACCTCGTTGGAGCCCGAGAACGCGACCCACAAGCGCTGCTGATGCGCGACCATGGCTTGCGGCAACGCGCCAGCGACTATCCAGTTGGGTTTGGGCGTGAGGTACGGCACGACGTCGGGCGACCATGTGTCTGGCGCTGGGATGAGGAGGCCCCGGTCGGGAAGGTCCGGATCAACATCACGATAGTCCATACAACAGGTTGAATCTGCAACGTATCGATGCACCTGCTTAAAGGTCTTGATGTCCACAACAGCGATCTCGTTGCCCAGGTCCTGAAACACGACGTTCGCGGTGCCGTCGCCCGGTTGGCCGTCCCCGTCTAGGTCCCTACCAGCGACCGGGTGCGAGCCTGTGCCGACGCCGATGTCCGCGATGAACAGGTAGCCGCCCGACACCGCCAGCCCGCCGACCGGTGAGCGAAAGTCGATGTGCGTGATGCCGGCTGGCGCGCCGCGCGTCTGGGTGGTTGGGTCTGCGTCGACGTCGACAAGGGCGCCGGTCTGTGTGTTGATGACCGCGACGCTGAGGCTGGTGGCTGAGCCGACAAAGAGCAGCGCGCCGTCCTCTGACAGGACCATGCTGCGCGGATTCTCACCGGCGGGCGTGCCCATCGGGTCTTCGACTGCCACGGCGGCGTAGCTGCGCGACACCACCGAAAAATCAGCGCCGACGCTCACATCCCACCACAGCACGGCGTCCTTCCAACGGTTGCTGAAGAAGACGCGTTTGCCATCAGGGCGAAACAACACCCGCTCCGTGTAAAACGGCACGGCGACGCGCGCGACCTCCTTGTCGGTCTTGGCGTCGAGCACGATGGCGTGGTCGGAATAGCGCAGCGTGACGACGAGGAACCGGCCGCTGGGGTCCAACGCACACGCCCAGGGCGACGCGGCCATGTTGACGCGGCGCAGTACGGTGCCGGCGGCCACATCCACGACGGCGACGGCGGCGCCTGGGCTGTCCTCCGTGCCGCCGAGCATCACCCAGGCTTTGTTGCCATCCTGCGACACACAGATCGCGCGCGGCCTGTCGCGGTGAGGCTGCTTGCTCCAGAGCGGATCGACCGCGGTCATCGGATTTGGGTCCGGCGCCAGCGTGGCGATGGGCGTCGCCTGCTCGCCGCAACCTACCAGGCCCACGAGCAGTCCCATGGTTGTGACTGGGAGGAGGCTTGCGAGTGGAACAAGGACGATGAACAGGACGTGCGCGGCGAGGCGCGAGGACATCGCAGCGCGCGCCAGCACGGCATTTAGTCGGCATCTATAAAGTTTATAAATGGTTTTCATTGTGGATTACCGTCAATCCAACGGATCAGGGCACGACATTGGGGATCACTCGGCGCCTCGAAGACCGCGCCGCCCTTGTGACCTCCGCGGCCACCGAGGCCCAGCGCCTTGCGTATCAGCGGGGTGTCACGGGCATGATCAGCATCGAGAAAGCCAAGTGTTGCCCGAAAGTTGGCATCTACTTCGTCAAGGCTTAATGGATGAGAGGTGAAGCGATCTTCCAGCCTCAACCTGCGACGCGCGACCGCATAGAGGGCGAAAGGCTGGGCGCTGTTGCCATGGCAGGCGTAGTCGCCGCAACGCGCGGTGAGGATCGGTCCCGCCTCATCCTCGAAGGCGCTGCGCGAGGGCGACGGCAGCGGTGAATAACCCGTAGAATCAACGTCGCAGGCCACAAGCCAGACCACGCCGAGCAGGCAACACACCCAGGACAAACAGCGGTTTTGGAGCGTGCGGCGTTGCGTCACTTCGCGCTCCCCGGCAGCCCGACAAAGGCGGCGCCGAACTCGATCCAACGCGTAATGACTAGACGTTCGTCAACAGTAAGCTGCGGCGAGGCGGCCGGCGGACACTGCTGAGTCATGGCCCGCGGCGCGTCGTACTCGCGCTGCATCACCTTCTCAGCGAGGAAGCTCCGGCGAGCGCGATAGCCGTGCGCATCGACATACGCGAAGCCTCCGGCCGAGCCCGTCCCCGGGGCGAGCAGGCTCTCGTAGGCGTCCGTGTAATGGCTGGTTTTCTGGCTGGTTAGGGAGAGTCCGCCAGCTGTGACCGCCGCGTCATGACAGCCTGCAGTGGCGCACTTCTGCGTCAAGATGGGCTGCACGTCCTGCTGAAAGTCGACGAAGACGAAGAAGCTGCTGTCGATGATCGGGAGCGTCTTGGGCTGTCGTCGGTCCGCGTTGGCGAAACGTGACGCTGTGACGGACGCCTGGGTGATGAAATCCGTCACGGGCTGGAGCACGGAGGCCTTGTCGCCGTTCATGGCGCCGTGGCAGCCGCCGCATCGTGCGCCGTAGGAGGTGAGGGGGATGCCAACCGGGAAGCGTTCACCCGGCAGCGTCGCGTACCAGTGGTGCTGGAGCGCACCGACGGCGACGCGGTCCTTGTCGAGCGTGACGACACGCACGGGCACCTTGGCGGGGATCTCCGCGGCGAGGCTGCCGTCTGACGCTGGCGGCACCTCCAGGGCGGCAAACAGGGGCATGCGGCCGGTCAATGACGCGCGGGTGGCGCCCGGAGCCTTGTGTCGCGTCTCCGCCGCCGGCACTTGGGTCTGGTCGACAGGCCCCGCAACGGACAACGGCGTCACCGCGCGCACGTAGGCGATATCGTCCCGCAACGTCCGCGCGGCGAGCGGCTGCAGCTGCGCCACCAGCGCCTCGATCACCCGGACGCCGCTGTGAAGCAACGTGGCGGTGGCGTCCGTGTTGTTCCAGGCCCGCTCATGCGGCGGGTCCTCTGTGGCGCGCGAGAACACGGCGACGGGCTGCGACCAGGCCATCGTCGGGCTGGAGAGCAGCACTTGCGACGCCAAGATGTGGGGCCGATGGCTGATCCGGTCCTCTTTCAGCGTGAGCCGTAGCAGTCGCGTCTGCGGCGCCAACTTGCGGTCCGTCAAATCAAGCGATCCGGCGGCGTGGGCCACCACCAGGCTGCCATCGGGCAACGGCGTCGCGTCACGCCAGAGTCCGTCAGCGCTGACGCCGGTGCGACTCGCCTTGGGCGTGAGCACGCTCAGGGCGTGGCGGAAGTTGGGCAGCGTCGCGAGCGGGACCTTGGCGTCCGGCAACTCCATCGCGAACTGCCGCTCCAGCGTCGCGAGCTGACCACCGCGCCAGACGTTGTGTTCATCGAGCAGCAGCACGCTCGCGCGCCCCTCCGGCATCTCCCGCAGGCCGTAAAACACCTGCTGCGGCTCGCTGATGCCGAAGTGCGGGTGCGCCTCTGGCTGGATGTGATGGGCCGCGTTGTGACAGATCGGAAAACGGAACAGCACGCCCTTGTAGCCGCCCTCGATCGACCGCTTGATGGTGTACGCGAGCGTGCCGCTGAACTCGCCCGAAGCGAGGAAATAGGGCGCCACCTCAGGCACGACGGTGAACGACAACCGCTCGAGATTTTTGCCGTCGATATCCACCACATACAAATCGGCGTTCTGTACGTGGGCGATGTCTGACAGGTCCGCGGCGCGCGTGGAGCTGAAGTAGATCCGCTCAGCCGGCGCGACGCCCGACGCCGCAACAAAACCGCCATTCGGCCCAAAAACCGGGCTGAAGTTGCCGATGATCAGCCCGTTCGGCGCCTCGCTTTTGTCGAAGGTCAGCTGCGTCAGCCCGGCGCCATCGAGGCCGATCGTGTAGAGGTTGTGCGCGTCGACAGGCGACTTCCGCATGCTGAACACGATGGTCTTGCCGTCGTGGCTGATCGCTGGATCGCGGATGTCGGCGGGTCCCTGATGCGCTGACGCCGTGAGATTGACGGGTGTGACCATGGCCCCAGGTGGCGCCGTGGCGCCGGGTTTGGTGACGACCGGGTCGAGCCGATAGAGGTCGGTGCCAGGGGTAAAGGGCTGCACCTCGAACGGACCCGCCGCGGCGAGCGGGCCACCGACGGCGACCAGCGTTGGAAAGGCCTGGTCTGTGCCCGCCTTCGCAGACCGCTCCGTGCCAGGCGGGCCGGTGGGCGCCGGCGCGGCGTCAGCGCCCATGACCGCCGTGCGCTCCGCAGCGATCCAGTCGAGGATCGCGCGCACCGCCGGCCCATCGCGCGGGTCTTTGCCAGCGCCAACGTCCGCCGCGAAGAAGACGTCGTTGCCGCCCTTGTGCGGGATGCCACCGAACTCAACCGGCACCACCTTGGCGATGAGGCGGGACAGCTTGGGATCGCCCCACAGCGTCACGTTGCGTTTCATCTCAAGGTACGTCTCACGCAGCTCGTGCCGAGGCAGCTCCTTCGTGCCAGCGACGGGCGGGGTGTGCATCAACAGACCGCCAAACATCAGGCTGCCGTGGCAGCTCGCCGTCGCGCAGCCACGATCGACGAGCAGCGGATAGACCGTCTCCGCGAAACGGGTCTCATTGACAGTCAGCGGCGGCTCGGCCGCGCCCTCGGTGCCGTTGGATAGGGTGGCCACCCAACGGGCGAGGGTCTGATAGTCCGCGGCGGCGCGCGTCTCAAAGATGGCGCCCATGAAGTGATGCGTGCCGCCCTGATCTACCGGCAGCGTCTTGCGCAAAAGGCTTGAAAACTCGGGCTTGCCACGGGCGTTGACTCTGGCCTTGACCGACGCCAACGCCTGCGTGCGGTCGGTGATCCGGCCAGCGGAGTCCGTCTTGAACAGGAGCCACTTGGTGTGATCGGGCTGGCCGTCGTCCGTGGCCTTGGATTTTGCGCGCGTGCCGTCGGATGAGATGGCCCCCGGCGCCGTGCCGTGGCAGAGCGCGTTGGCGCAGCGGTTCTCGAGGATCGGGAGGATCTCCGACTCAAACGCAGACTCGTTAGGCCCGCAGCTCGGGAGCGTGGTCACCAGGAGGAGGGCGAGGAAGCCGAGGAGGGCCACGGGCCAATGAAGCGGCCCAGATCCAAACTTCGTGCGAGCGACCATCTCTTGCCACCGGTCAGACCACATTGTAGCGGCCGATCTCAATGGATAGGGCCATGGCGTGGCCTTTCAAGTAAAATCGTCACCAACCTAACCTACGTCAATTCCGGGCTCACCTCAGGGCGCCACCACCGTGGGCCGCCGCTCACGCGCGATAAATTCGGACGCCTGCGGGGGTAGATCGAAATCAGCCATAATCGCAAAGTGATCCGACCCAGGCAGGGTCACGACCTTCGCTTCTCGCCGCAGCAGGCCGCCAAAGAAGAGGTGGTCCAATCGCCATCCCAACACATGGGTGGCTTGATCGTCGGCCAGCGCCTCCACCAGCACCGCCGCCGCGTCGTCTACCACCGGCTCGCGCGCCTGCAGCGTGTTGAAGTCACCGACGAGCACGAGGCCGCGGTCGTGTGCGCGGCCACGCACCTCCGCGATCTGAGCGAGCACCGGCGCGAGCTGCAGGCGTCGACCCTCCGGGGCGGTCATCCCTGTGGTGCTGTGGTCCATATGGACGTTCCAGACCCGCACCAGCCGCCCACCGCGCTCGGACGGAATGCGTACGTCCACCCAGATCGCCGTCTTGCGCATCGGCTTCATCGCGGGCAGCAGCAGCGAGCCGGCTTTGACGATCGGCCACCTGCTGATCAGGGCCAAGCCCTCCTTACAAGCCCCGACGCGATCCGGATCGGCGCGTTTGAAGTAGACGTGCGGGGTCCCCAACGCGGCGGCGAACCACCCGACGTCGTGCGCGTCGGCCTGCCCGCAGACCTCCTGCAACGCGATGACATCGGCCGCTTTCACCCGTTCATCGTCCTCAAGCGCGCCGGCCGTTGTGAGCCGCCGCGGCAACATCGCGCCCAACACCGGCGGATTGAGTCCGTAGCCACGCGCGACGTTCCAGCTCATGACACGGAACTCGCCGCACTTGCCGCCATCTGTTGCGCAGGCCCCCAACAGCGGCGTCAGCGCGAACAGGAGGACGCACGCGCGCGTGGCGACGTGTGGCGGCCGACGCTGCCCCTGGTTTCGCATGGCTCCCTCTGTTGGCTTGACCCGCCGCACCTCAACCGACCGTTCTGACGCGCCTGGGTCCAGCAGTCAGCATGCCGACCGCGCCGGGGGGGCGCCAGCGGAAGTTTCGCTCATCGCAGTTGCCAGAGTAGGCCCAAGAAGCTGGGTCGTAGATGGAACATCGTGCGGAAGCGGGGGGTCCACGCCCAGACCAGGCCGAGATCGACGTTGAGCCCAGGTTGCCGTGTCAGGGTGTTGAGTTTGTCGGGATCCCAGCTCACCGCGCCAAAGAGCCGCGCGCGACCCAGGTCGAAGTCCACGCCGGTCCACACTGACCACGCCGGCAACGCTCGCCAACCGGCGGGGTGCATCGCGAGGGCGCCAGCGGTGTGCCAGGTGAAGCTGCCGCCAGCGCCCGTCTTGAGCCGCACGGCCGTCGCCAGCCAAGCCGTGGCCCGCCAACCGTGCAGGCGCTCGAAGCTCAGCAGATCGCGCTGGGGTTCGTCGCCGCGCCAGCTGTAGGTTTCGGCGCGGTTCGTCCAGGGGCGCACGTTGCGCACGTCAACGACCTGTTTTGAGACCACCTGATAAAACTGGCCGCTGCCGTCGTCCGCGTAGATCACCCGCGTCGTCGTCTGCTTCAGCGCGTTGAGGGCGGACAGCTCGCCGCGCACACCCCCGCTGATCAGCAATCCCGCGCCGCCGCGCTCGGTTGAGCGCAGCTGCACACGCACACCGAGGTTGGGGTTGAGACGTAGGCTGTAGTTGAGACCGGCGTCCTCGGGTAGGTTCGTCTCGACGTGGATGCGCGGCAGCGCGCCCCACACCAAGCTGGTGCCACTCACCCAGACCGCGCCGTGTGCGGCGACGTCGGCCGTGTCGAGCTCGCCGAGGTGGAGCAGCGGCGCGGCGTGGGCCGGGAGACCGACGGCTGCGAGGCCGCAAAACAGGGCGAAGGCGCCCGTCAACACGACACTCGTTGGCAGGTTTGATCGTGGCGACGGCGGCTTCATCCTTCGGAGGATAGGAGATCTCTGGGGTCCGCGCGCGAGCGGGCCAGTAGAAACGCGGAGCCGAGCCGACCGATCAGCGCAGAGGCCAAACACAGCTTGCGATTCCTGCGTGGCGGGCATATACTCTGCCGCCGCAGATGACCGAGCACAGCTCATGGCGCCCCAAACGGCACCTGAGACGCCGCGTCATTCGCGCAGAAACCGACTTGCCGCAGGAGAGCACCGCATGCCACGCATCGACGATGACTTCGAAGAGATCGACGACGACGAGGAGCTGACCAGCGCTGACCTCGCGCACTTCAAGCAGCGTCTGCTCGACGAGCACAGCAAAGTGCAGGAGCGCATGGGACGCCGGGTGACCGAGGCCGTGTTTGAAACCACGGCGCTCCCCGACGAGATCGATCAGGCCAGCCGCGAGAGCGAGCAGATCGCGCTGCTTCGGATCGCGGACAAGGAGCGCAAGCTGCTCGGTCAGATCGATCGCGCGCTCGGCAAGTTCGACACCGGTGACTTTGGCATCTGTGAAGGGACCAACGATCCCATCGGCAAGAAGCGCCTTGAGGCGCGACCGTGGACGCGCTACTCGATCCACTACAAAGAGCGCCTTGAGCGCATGAAGAAGGGCGGCTAAGCGAAGCCGCTCCGCCTAGAACCGGAGCCCGGGACCGCGCAATGTGGCTGCTGTTAATCAGCGTCGCTGCCCTTTTCGCCGGACCCTTGCTGAGCGGGATCGCCCGTCGCGACGGACGGATCGTTCACGGCATCGACGGTTTTGTACTTGTCGCCATGGGCGGATTGGTGCTGTTGCACCTCCTTCCTCATAGCTTAGAGCACGGCGGCAAGCTGGCGGCGATCGCGGCGGTGGTTGGCCTTGGCTTGCCGCTGCTTGTGCACCGGCTGCTGCATGGCGGCCACGATCACCATGGCCACGATCACAGCGATGGTGGCGCGCGCGAAGAGCCCGAGCCTTGGGTGCTGCTGGCGATCGCGGGGGCCGCGCTGCTGGTGCACGCCATGGTGGACGGCACGGCGCTGGCCACCGCCGGTTGGCTCGACGTCGATCCGGGCTTAGGCCACGCCGGTCACAGCCACCTTGGCAACGTGAGCCACACGAGCCACGCCGGTCACGCTCTTGGCGGCCATGGCCACGGTGACGCCACCGCCGCCACCCTGCCCTTGTTGGCTGGCGCGGTGTTGTTGCACCGTCTGCCCATCGGAATCGCGCTCTGGTGGACGCTGGCGCCGCGTTATGGCCGTCGCGCTGCGGTCTTCACGCTGGCGGCGATGTCCATCGCGACCGGCGTCGGCTTTTTTGGCGGCGACCTGCTGGCGCCGGGTTTGGCGTTCATGAGCGTGTTCGAGGCGTTTGTGGCCGGGGCGCTGCTGCACGTGATCTTCCACACCCACGTCGCGCTGCCGCAGGACGAACCGTGCGGATACGCCGGAATCCTGGGGGATCCGCAGACACGCGCCGCCGGCGTCGGCGCCATGCTGGGTTTGTTGACCCTGCTGATCGTGGACGGCGCCCACCCCCTTGGCGCGACCGCGTCGAGTCATCTGCCACCCTCTGAGACGATCGTCGCGCTGCTGTTGCAGTGCGCGCCCGCGCTGCTGCTCGCCTTCGTGGCGGCCGGGATCGCGCGTAGTTTGTTGCCTGACGTGCCGTCGGCCACAGTCACCGACCTCTCGGCGTTTGGGTCAACGGGCGCCCATGACGCGGTGTACGCGGCGCGGGGCGTAGCCCTGGGGTTAGCCCTGCCGCTGCGGCCTTGTGGCGTAGCGCCCTTGTATGAGGCCCTGCACCGCCGTGGCGTGCCGCCAGCGGCGGCGGTGGCCATCCTCGCGGCGGCGCCGGCCATCGGCGTCGACGCGCTGCTCATCTCGATCCCGCTGCTCGGCGTCGACGTCGCCGTCGCGAGACTGGCGGTCGCAGCGGTGGTGACGTTTGCCGCGGCGTGGATCGTGGGCCGCGCCATCCGCGGCGCCTCGTCTACGTCGACACTGACGTCCCCTGCGTCGAACCCGACGCTCCCGGAGCCAGACCTCACGGCGTTACCGTCGTCCAGCGCGCAGGCGCGGCTCGCGGCCGGGCTGCGATTTGGCCTCGTCGAGCTGTTCGATGCCGTGCTGCCATGGGTCTTGACCGGCCTGCTGCTTGGCGCCCTGGCTGAGCCGATGCTCGACCTTGGCGGGCTGCGCGGCCTGCCGGTCGGTGCCGAGGTGGCCCTGTTGGCGCTGATCGGGCTGCCCATCTATCTGTGCGCCACCGGCGCCACGCCGCTGGTGGCGGTGCTCCTGCACAAGGGTGTGTCACCGGGCGCGGGAGTCGCGTTTCTGCTGACCGCAGCCACCACTTCGGTCGCGAGCGCGGCGGCGCTGCGGAGACACCACGGGCCAGGGATCGCCGTCCTGTTTGCGGCGGTCATCGGCGTCGGTGCGATCGCGGCTGGGCTCGCGGTGAACGCGGCGATCCCAGCGCACGTCGGCCTCGCGCTTCACGACCTGACGCGGCAGCCGCACCCCTGGTACGCCGTGGTCGCCGCGGCGGTGCTCGGCGTCGGTTTGGTGGCGTCCTTGCTGCGAAAAGGCCCACGTGGCCTCATCGATCGCGTGGTCGCAGCGCATGGACCCCAACATCAGCACGGCGGGGCCACCGGTCACCGGCACGCCCACGGCGAGGTCGGCCTCCCCGCTGCGCAGGGCCACAGCCACGCGCATGTTGACGGCGACTCGCGCGACCACAACCACGACCGCGACCACGACCACGACCACGACCACGACCACGACCACGACCACACAGGCCAGCACAGGCGCAGCGCAGGCGAGGGCCGCTGAACCCGCCACGAGCCGCGATCTGGCGCAGCGATACAGGTGACGCACATGCAGGGACGACTCGAGCGCACAGCGCCAGCCACAGTCAACGTCGGGGGTCGGCTCATCGTGATGATGCTGGTGCTGTCAGGATGTAGCCAGCCAACCAAGCCTGGCGCAGCGATCGCCGACACGTCGCCCACCGACACCACGCAACGCGATGCGCAGCCGACGGACGGTCCGAGCGATGGGACGGTCGACGTCTTGCTGCCAGATGCGCTGGGAGATGCGGCGAACGGCGATAACACCGATTCTGCGGCCCCTGCCACGACCGACACCGTGCACACCGACACCTTAGCCGCCGACGCGACGCAGGCCGACGTGCAGTCGGCAGACAGCGCGCCGACAGACACGGCGTCGCAGGATCCCTGCGCTGGCGAGACCTGCAGCGGCCACGGCGCCTGTTTCTCGCTGTACGACACCGCCATCTGCACGTGCAAACCGGGCTTTTATCTCGTCGGCACCACCGCGTGTCTCCCTGAGTCCGGCGGTGGCGCCTGCTTCCCCAACCCATGCAAGGCACCGGACCAGGGCATCTGCACCGTCAGCGGCGGCGCGGCGCTGTGCGGCTGCAACGTCGGCTTTGGCAGCGTGAACGGACAGTGCGTCTTCGCCACCTGCCCGAAGATGTCGGCGGTCACCGGCATCACGCTCTATGACCAGACCGGCGGCAGCGTGGCGGGTGGCTTCGACCCGCTCAAACCCAACGATGTGGTGAAGGTGCGAATCGACGTCCGCGTGCTGGCCGGCAGCGCTGGCGTGACGTTGGAGCTCCACCCCGACAACGCGGCGCTGCTCACGGCGCGGCTCGCGTTCAACGGCAAGAAGGTCACGACGTTTACGTTGAAGGGACCCCTGATGTTGATCCCCCTGCAGCTGACGCCCGGCGATCACAGCGTGGAGCTGCAGGCCAAGCTGCTGACCGCCTTCGCGCCGTTGAGCCTCAACGCGCGGCTGACGGCGCCAGGCGCTTGCGAGCTGCCCGAGAGCCGGTCAGGGGCGCGCATCGGGCCACTTGGGCTGCTCGACGCGAAGGGTTTTGGCTGCGTCAACCTCGACCGCAACCGCTCGGTGCAGGTCGCGGCGGAGGTGGTGGAGAAGTCCACGTCGGTCTATGGCACGGCGAATGGCACCAACAACAACTACAGTCCTGCCGGAAAGATCGTGGCGACCGTGACGCAGTGCTTCATTCGCCAGAGCGATCAGGTGCTCTATTTGGCTGGCGACGCGCTCGGTGAGCAGCCGTGGGGCGTCGATAACTACTTCGTGGTGGAGGCGTTCGACCATGCGCCGACCAAAGACGAGAAGCCGGCGACAGCGCTGGTGCTGCAAGCGAGCGACGCGGTGAACGCCGTGGGCTCGATCAAAAAGATCGCCGGGCCCCATGGCGACATTCGCGGCACCCACATCGGCGTCCCGAACGGCAGCCCGTTTGGCTGGTCCGCTGGCCATGTGCGGGTCACGGACTTGGTGCCGAAGGGCAAGAACGTCTGGTTGCGCTTCTATGCCCTGGATCACGGCGTTGTAGGGCGACTGACGCGCGTCTACATCCACAGCCGCCGACCCGAGCTGGCGCCGCCCGAGTGCGTCAACAACGCGGGTTGCGACCACCTGGGCAAGGGCTGCGTCAACGGTAAATGCGTGGGTTCGGCCTGCAGCGGCAGCTGTGGCGGACAGCCTGGCTTCTTCTGCGTGGGCGGCTATTGCACCTCGCAGTGTAACGTTGGCGGCGGGAGCTGCGCAGCTGGCGAGCAGTGCGCGGTGCGGGGCTGCGTACCGGCCGGCACGACGGGCATCTGTGAGGCGAGCAAGAACGACGCCGACTGTGCCAAGGGCGAGACCTGCCACTGGGGCCGGTGCACGAAGGGGTGCCACCATCCTCGCAAACAAGACCAGAGCTACAAGCAGAACAGCGACTTCTGCAACGCCGGTGGGTTCTGCCCGCACTGCCCGAAGGTGGGTCAGGGGTGCTGGAACAACGTCTGCGGCGAATGCGAGATCGACCCGCACTGCAGCGGCGGCGCGGTGTGTGTCGACCGCGCGTGCGTGACCTGGCCGTAGCTGAGCACCGGCAGGCGCAACAGCCCCGTGAAACTGCCGGCTATTTCGCGTATTTGACCGAGCAACCCCAGCTCTTCGTCTGAAGCACGGCTGGCGCTTGACCACGGGACAGGGCCTCAAGCGCGTCCTGCAGGTGCGGCGTCGGCTGCTGGCCCGGCTCACTGACCTCCCCGAACGGCATGTTGTCGAGCCCGCCGGCGTAGCGCAGCTTGCCGAGACCGTCGATCACAAAGACGTGCGGGGTGTGATCGGCGCCGTATTTACGGCCGACCATGCCCGTCTCGTCGAGCAACACCGGATGGTCTAGGCCGTAGCGCTCAATTGCCGCGCGATTGCGCTCGCGACCGTGCCCCTGCTTGCCGACCGCCCCTGAGTTGATGGCGATCCAAAACACGCCTTTGCTGCCCCAGCGTCGCGCCATGTCTTTGAGGGCGCCCTTCTCGTGTGCCTGTTTGACGAAAGGACAGTCCGGGTTGAACCACTCCAGCACGACGATCTGGCCCTTGTGGTCGGAGAGCCGCACCGTCTGCCCGTCGACGCTCGGCAGCGCAAAATCGGGGGCATAGCCGCCGACTTTGGCCATGACGGGCGGTGGCGGCGGTGGCGGCTTCAGCGCCGGCGCGACGACGACCGTCACCGCTGCAGGCACCCCGGCCGCAGCGGTGACGCCAGCTGCCGACGCGCCGGCTTTCGCGGCGCCTGCGTTCACGGCGCGAGCCTGGGCGGACACGACCTTCGCGGACGCGGGGGCGGACGTCGGTGACGCCCTCCTGCCGCAGGCCGTCAGACACAGCACCGTGGCGACCCACAGGACGATGACGGGCGCGATACGAGGGGCGTGGCTGGACAACATGGGACCTCCGAGCGGGGCGCAGACGTGGACGCGGCGGTCCGACCGTTGCGGTTCTGGCGTGACGGCGACGCGGGTGGCGGGAGATTCGGCGCAGGGCCGACCACCGTCGTGCGACAATTCTACGGTACTTTCGCCTGGATCGCAGCACGGTCGCCTCGTCGCGCGCCGCCCCCCTTGACGCGCCGACGTCCTGGCACTGCAATGTCGGCCTTCGCCCATGCCGGGCGCAAGGAGCTCGATGCCCAGCACGCCACCCAGCTCATCAACCGGCGCCGCGGGCTCATCGGGCTCACCAGGCGGTGGCGCGCTCGGCAAGGCGTTTCGGCTGCCCGCGGCGGCCGCCCGAGCGACCAACTCCCGGTTTGGCACGTTTGGCGGCGTCTTCACGCCGTCGCTGCTCACCATCCTCGGCGTCATCATGTACCTGCGCCTCGGCTGGGTTGTGGGGCAGGCCGGGATGTTTGGCGCGATCCTCATCATCTTGCTCGCGCACGCCATCAGCGTACCGACGAGCCTGTCGATCGCGTCGCTGGCCAGCAACCGCTCCATCGGCGGCGGCGGCGTCTACTACATCATCTCCCGAAGTCTCGGCCTGCCAATCGGCGGGGCGATCGGCGGCGCGCTGTTTCTGGCCACCGCGCTCGGCACGAGCATCTACATCATCGGCTTCTCAGAGACCGTAAACACGCTGTTATCGCAGCATTTTGACAGTTGGCACAACGACGTCAACCACATCCGCATCACCGGCACCATCGCCTGTGTGTTGCTGACGTTGCTCACCATCACCAGCGCAAACACGGCCATACGTGTGCAGTTCCTGATCATGGCGGCCATCGTCCTCTCCATAGGCTCGCTCGCCCTCGGTACGTCGCCCGCCCCGCCGACCGGCCCGCTGCAGCTCTGGCCGACGACCGCCAGCGTCAGCATGGAGATGGTCTTCGCCATCTTTTTCCCCGCCGTGACGGGCTTCACGGCGGGCGTCGCCATGAGCGGCGACCTCAAAGACCCCAATCGCTCCATCCCAATCGGCACCCTCGCCGCGGTGGGGACGGGGCTGGTGATCTACCTTGGGTTGGCGGTCCTGTTCGGCATGACGGTCGACGCGGCCACCCTGCGCGGCGACAACGACATCTGGTCGACCGTGGCCCTGCGCCCCGAGCTGGTGCTCCTTGGCGTCTGGGGCGCGACGCTCTCGTCTGCGATCGGCAGCTTGCTGGGCGCGCCGCGCATTTTGCAGGCTTTGGCGCTCGACGGCATCGG
>ERZ889078.1837-NODE-1837-length-16094-cov-10.903111_pt1 | contig 16094 bp, 11 predicted proteins | sample MGYA00521266_ERZ889078 | MGnify/ENA primary metagenome ERZ889078 (study PRJEB32303, sample SAMEA104408618) | aquatic metagenome | biome: Brackish water; feature: Pelagic; material: water | place: Baltic Sea | collected 2014-06-16T06:34:00 | depth 76,534 m ...
ATTTACGAGGTACGAACTGGAAGTTAGAAGGTAGAAGCTCGAAGCAACATGTCCTCACAGTGCTGTTCCAGGGTAAGATGAAATGAAGTGGCGAAATTTGACGGAATGTCAAAGCGGGTTAGATCCAGATTTTCGATTTCACGAAGCCAGGATTCAACGTTAAAACCGGTCACTACGACCCCCGTATCCCGGGTGACAATTTCTTTGGCTCCTGTGTTTTCACTAACCATCACCGGAGTGCCGCATTGAAGCGATTCGGAAATAATCTGACCAAATGGTTCAAAAACAGCAGGGTGAATGGTGATATCAGCTGCTGTATACAACTCCCGTAACGAAGTATGAAACCCAACGGTATGGATGTTGGGAAATGCGTTGACCTTTGCCTGATCTCCGGCAATAAAAAGTTCATATCTTGCCGGATCCAACGCGGAAAAGATTCGGAGCAGAAGGGGTAGCCCTTTTCTTTTATGACTTCCTGAAACGAATAAGAAACTAAGTTTTCCGGGATCCATGCCATAGTTGCGTTTTAAGTCTTGCTGGCTGTGTTTTTGATCAGAATTGAAATCCCCGGTGTTTAGAGGAGGGTATAGTATATGGATTTTCCGGGCATCAATTTGGTACAACCGGATGACCTCATCCTTCATCATCTGAGAAGCGGCAAATATCATTTTAGAACGTCCAAATGCTCTCTTATCCAGTGAGATGCGGAGCCGGTCGCTTACGGAGTGATGCCTCTTGCCGGTTGCGATCATAAAGCCAAGATGCGTAGCGGGTGCCAATACGGCATCCTGAAAAGAGGTACGCCCTAGAGAAAGGCTGAAATCAAAACGGTTTGTCTCCATCACATGTTTCAACCGGTAATTGAAGAACCATTTTCTGAAGATCTTTGGCATGATACCAAGTCTTACTCTCAGAATCTTTGTGCTGTCCGGGATTTGCAGGGTAGGGTCAAATCTCGTGCAAATGACAGTCACTTCATCTCCCCGGGAAGTAAAATAGTCGATATAATTCTTTAGCCGCGTTTCCAAACCGCCTTTCAATAGTAACCTATAGTGAATCAAAGCTATTTTCATGCCAGGCTGTTTGATCTGGATCATTGAATCCGGATAGTTCTGTAATAGGTGTTCTTTGCAGGAGGAAGCCATCCGGTTTGAATAGAAACCATAAATAAATAGTTACCCGGACTGGCGGGAGTTCTGATCTGGATTACGGTGTCAGCGAAGGATCCGGGAATCACCATATGGGTAATCTCTGCCGCCGGCTCCTTCTCTATGGAAAATTTACCATCCTGATAAAAATGATAGACTAAATAGGATGGGAATGTGGGATTCTGATCAAACCTCAATGTATCCGGATCAGGATTCACAATCCGTACATTTACAGGAATCACGGAACTGGCTCTGGATTCTGTATCTATCCTGCCAATTTCAAGAGGAACCCGGAAATAAGATCTGAAGTTGTCAATAAAGGAATAACAGGTATTGTCGTAGATTTTTCCTTCGTAGCAGGTTTTGTCAGGTGGTGGTGCAGAGGGTGAAAATCCAAGAATACAAACCCGCTTGCCTTGCATTTCCCTTTCTATATCGTTCCGGTAGAAAAATTGTGTTTTGTGATAGGTATAGCTGTCCAGGCTAACTGCTTGCTCCCGGGTGTAGAAGATGTATTTAGACGCTTTCTGGTAGGAATTAAAAAAAACAACCGGGCATCCTTCTGCATGGTCTTCAATCTCTTTAGCCCAGTCATCCCAGTCGTACAAAGTTGTCAGGTTTGCGATCCGATGGGGCATCCTAAAGAAGTTATCCATAAGGTAAATTCTCGCCAGTAGAATGAAGGCAAGACTGATGCAGGATAAGATATAGATAGTCTTATGCAGTCTCTGCTTACTTTCAAGACTCCTGTATGCCAGGATTAGCATGGGAACGACTGCAGGAGCAGCCCAGTTGCCTTCCACTCTTCCCCTGAAGGTGTAGAACAGGAAAAATACCAGAAGACCCAACGCTGAAAATTTCAAACCCCGTTCAAAAAGATCCTTCGGTTTGCGGGCAATGGTAAACCAGATCAATACTACAGACATCAGGGGCCCAAAAACCAATAATACGCTAAGGAGATAATCCTTCAATGCAACAAGATGGTTTATACTGGCAAAACTCCGTTCAAACAGGATAAAGTTAATGGTTTGGAAATCATGCTGTATCAGCCATATCAGGTGCGGGAGGAAAACAAGAATACCGGAACAAACAGCCAGATAAAACCTGGGTGTTCCTAATAACCTGATATTTGAGAGAACCGTCAATAGAATAACAAGTACACCGTTATATTTGGAGTACATTATCCCGGCCATGGTACATCCCCAGAGGAAGGTGTTCAACATGGAAGGCTTTTGGAGAAAATGCTGGTAGGCCATAAAGAAAAGGACTACAAAAAACATTGCTGGAAAATCCGGTGTCGCAATGAATCCCCCTGCATGTATGATTAGCACAGCAAAAACCAGGGCTCCGTAGAGGAGGTAGTTGGTAACCCCTGCAATACGACTAATCAGATAAATTGAAAGAGTGGATAGAATCAGACTAGTTACCCTTACACCCAATTCTCCGGAAAACAGTGTTGAACCGGCCCTGATCAGGTAACCTGAGAATGGGGCTTGTTCGAAATATCCCCAATCAAGCCGCTGACCGTGAAACCAGTATAGCGCTTCATCATCCAGCAACCCTGTAAACACTATCTGAAAAAGGTTTAGAACAACCCATCCTGCCAGCATCCAATAGAGAAACGCCGGATTTGGACCGCTCCTGATCAGAGGAATTCGCATTTGTTTGTATGTTTGTAAGGCAAATAGCCTTCGTAGCACATGGCGAACATTTTCAATCTGCTCAAAAATAGCCTATTTTGATTAATATTGGGAACCATGATTAAAAAATACATCAGGACAGCCAGACCGGACCACTATCTTAAAAATCTGTTTGTATTTGCCCCCATAATTTTTGCTGGTGATTTATTTGAACTCGATCTTCTGGTAAAAATTCTATGGACATTTATCTCATTTTGCCTGGCATCAAGCTCTGTCTATTTTCTGAATGATCTTTGTGATTTGCAGTATGATAGAATTCATCCGGAAAAGAAAAACCGGCCGGTTGCTGCAGGACTTATTTCTCCCGGACATGCAGCTTTTGTTTCAGCTGGATTGGTTACGATAGCCTTACTGGTTGCCTGGTTTTTGGTCAATCTGGAGGTCGCTTTCATGGTGTTGATTTATCTTATTATCAATTTGCTTTATTCGATAAAGCTAAAACATATTGTACTTGTTGATATTTTACTGATTTCGCTGGGTTTCATTACCCGAATCCTGGCAGGAGGACTGGCGATTCATGTACCTGTCTCCGACTGGTTACTCCTGTGTGTCGGATTGCTGGCCCTGTTCCTGGCTCTGTCAAAGCGTCGTACGGAGTTCATTAAGTATAACACAGATGGCAAGCAAATTGCCAGGAAAGTACTAAACCAGTATTCTGAGAAATTACTTGACCAGTTTATCTCCATTACTGCTACACTGTCCATTATAACATACTCCCTCTATTCAATCCTGAATGTTTCACACAAGCACCTGATTTATACCACACCATTTGTTATCTATGGCATTTTCAGATACTTGTTTGTTATATATAACAGGAACGGAGGTGCGAATCCTGAACAGGAGATTCTGCGCGATAAGCATTTGCTGATTACCATATTTCTTTGGGCAATAAGTTCTATTGTCATCATCTCTTTTTTTCAGTAATCGATGCCAGGATATTTGAACATCCATGAGAGTGATACCCGGAACCTGACAAGTTGGGGCAACTATCCGGTTGTTGAATCTTCTGTTTTCATGTGCAACGATGAACAAGAGGCAAGATCTTATATCCTGAATGAAGGGACTACGATACCCCGTGGAAATGGACGTTCTTATGGTGACAGCGCTTTGGGAAAAAACGTAATCAACCTGTTGCAGTTAAATAAATTCATCTCCTTTGATGATCAATCCGGAATTCTCCATTGTGAATCAGGAGTTTTACTTGAAGACATTGTTCGGATTTTCCTTCCACAAGGTTGGTTCCTCCGTGTTACTCCCGGCACTAAGTTGATCACAGTTGGCGGGGCGATTGCCTCTGATATCCATGGGAAAAACCATCACCAGGCAGGTTGTTTCAGTTCTAATGTTTTGGATTTCAGGTTACTGTTGTCTGATGGAACATGTATTACCTGTGCACCAGATCAGAACAGTGAAATTTTCCGGGCAACCTGCGGAGGGATGGGACTTACCGGGATCATCCTTGATTCCAGGATCAAGTTGCAGCAGGTGACCAGCCGGAATATCCTGCAGCAAACCATAAAGTCTGAAAACCTTCAATCAACATTTGATTTATTTGATAAACATGAACTTGAACCATATTCAGTTGCCTGGATCGATAGCCTGGCTTCAGAAAAAAACCTTGGCAGGTGTTTATTCATGAAGGGTGATTTTGCCTGTGACGGAAATCTGAATTATTCTCCATCAAAATCCCTGAACATCCCGTTTTATTTTCCGGTATTTTGTCTGAACACAATGAGTGTAAAAGCATTTAATTATTTGTATTATAACAAAATACGCGATAATTTTATCGAATCCACAGTCTCTGTCGATGCATTCTTCTATCCCCTTGATGCAGTGAATAACTGGAACAGGATCTATGGCAGACAGGGATTTACTCAATATCAGTTTGTATTGCCTAAAGAGAAAAGTTTTGACGGCCTCAGGGAGATTCTGATAAGGATTCACAGAAGTGGCCAGGGTTCTTTTCTTGCAGTACTGAAACTTTTTGGCAAGGAAAATGAAAATTATTTATCTTTCCCCTGTGAAGGATATACACTTGCACTTGATTTCAAAGTTTCTCCGGGCATCTTCAGGCTGTTGGAGGAGCTGGATAAGATTGTGTTATCCTGTAATGGCAGAATTTATTTATCCAAAGATGTCAGGATGAATACCGCAATGTTTAGAAAGGGGTATGAAAAGTTGGACGGATTCCTGAAGATCAGGAAAGAGTTGAGAGCCGATGCAAAATTTATTTCTTTACAATCCATAAGATTGCAGTTGTAAGATGGAATTTATCCTTATTCTCGGTGCAAAAAGTGATATCGCCAGGGCATTGGCAATTGTCTATGCCAGGCATGGATATAACCTTTTTCTGGCTGCCCGGAATGCAAAAGAGTTGGAAAGGTTTGCCAGCGATCTTCAGATCAGATACCAGGTGGAAGTAAGGATGAAGGAATTTGATGTAACTGAATTTTCCTCACATCAACTTTTTTTTACCTCACTGAATCCAATGCCTTCAGGCACCCTGTTCTGCATCGGATACCTGGGAACCCTTCCCGCCTCTGCCAAGGAGATCACGGAGATTGTGCATACTGTTGAGGTTAATTTTACAGGCTGTGCAACTATCCTGAGTGTAGTGGCAAATGAATACGAGAAAAAAAGGACCGGATTCATCGTTGGCATTAGTTCAGTTGCAGGCGATCGTGGGCGGACATCAAATTATATTTACGGATCTTCAAAAGCTGCGGTTTCTGCCTTTTTATCTGGATTGAGGAATCGCTTGCACCCAAGCAAAGTCCATGTATTAACTGTTAAGCCCGGGTATGTTAGGACAAAAATGACGAAGGATTTATCCATTCCTGAGAAACTTACCTCCTCCCCGGAGAAATTGGCGGAACATATCTTCAGATCACAACAGAAGGGGAGGGAGGTTATCTACTCATTCCGGATCTGGCGGTTGATCATGTTGATTATTACACATATTCCTGAGAAACTATTTAAAAGACTCTCCCTGTAGATGAACCTGGCACTATTTGATTTTGACGGAACTATTACAAAAAAAGATTCATTCCTTGACTTCTTGAAGTACTCTTTCCCTGCAGGTCAAGTATGGAGAAGTACGTTTGCATTGCTCCACTGGTTGGCAGGATATAAAATTGGACTTGTTTCTGTTAACAGGGCGAAGGAAAAGGTGCTTATCCGTTTTTTTAAAGGACTCCCTGCAGAACAGTTGGAACAGATGGGAGAGAAATACGCTCTTGAAGCGCTTCCACGGATTATCCGCAAATCCTCACTGGCGAAAATCGAAGAGCATATTCAAAACGGGGATCAGGTAGTTATTGTTACAGCATCTGTTACACAATACGTCAAACCATTTGCATCTAAACTTGGGGTCAGCCTTCTTTCCACTGAAATGGAAGTCAGGAACGGTATTTTGACAGGAAAATTAGAAGGAAAGAATTGCAGAGGTGCTGAAAAAGCAAGAAGGATCAAAGCGGCATATAACCTTTCTGAATACGCCTCTATTTATGCTTATGGTGATACAAAAGGTGACAGGGAGATGCTGTCGCTTGCGAATTTTCCGTTCATGAAGCACTTCGGTCATTGACCTGCCAACCTTCTGACTAACTTGTCAAACCAGATCAACCTGTCTAACTTGCCCGCTTGTTCACTTGCTCAACTTATCCGCAATCACCAGTGCCGCCATTGCTTCAACAATAGGTACTGCTCTGGGAACAACACACACATCGTGCCGGCCTTCTGCTTTAAAGGTAATCTGGTCGCCGGCTTTATTGATTGTTTTTTGCTTCATACCCAGGGTGGATACAGGCTTGAAAGCGACATTGAACGTGATGTTCATCCCGTTGGAGATGCCTCCCTGGATGCCGCCGGAGTGGTTGGTTTTGGTTTTAATCAGGTTATCCTTAAGGATAAATGGATCATTGTGTTCGGAGCCCTGCATTGTTGCAGCTTTGAACCCGGAACCATACTCAAATCCTTTCACGGCGTTGATGGTCAGCATCGCCTTGGCCAGGTCAGCCTGAAGTTTGTCAAAAAGCGGATCACCAATGCCGGCTGGTACACCGTTGATGATGCAGGAAATTACTCCGCCAGCTGTATCTCCCTCATTTTTTAATGCATGGAGATAGTCCAGCATCTTTTGTGTACTCTTTTCATGTGGACAAGCAAGGGGAGAGAGTCTGACCAGGGTCCGGTCAGAGAGTGTAAATCCTGTTGGCAAAGAATGTGGGCCAATTTGTGATACATATCCTGTAATGGAGATGTTCTGCAAAGATAGAAGCAACCTGGCAAATGCACCTCCGGCAACTACAGCCAGAGTAGTTCTGGCTGATGCACGTCCACCACCTCTTGGATCCCGTATCCCGTACCGTGCATCATATGTAAAATCAGCATGTGAAGGGCGGTAAAGATCCTTTAAGTGGTCGTAGTCGTCAGGTCGCTGGTCTTTATTGAATACGAGGAACCCGATGGGAGCTCCGGTGGACATGCCTTCGTAAGTCCCGGAAAGAATCTCGAGTTTGTCCTCTTCAGCACGAGGTGTTGCAAAGGGATATTTAGCAGGATTCCTGCGATTGATTTCTGATTGGATAAAGGGGAGATCAATTTCGATCCCGGGAGGAAATCCATCCAAAATCCCTCCTACAGCAGGTCCGTGAGACTCACCAAAAGTGGTAAGTACAAGATTTTTACCTATTGAATTCCCAGCCATTTCAATTTACGATTAATGCGATATCCGATTTTCGATTGTATTTTCGATTCACGGTTTACGATCCACGTCTCACGTCCTTCGTCCCTCGTCCTTCGTCCCTCGTCCCTTATTGTTGTCTAAGAATTTTAAACTTCGCCTCCATCACCTTCAGATCACTCTTTGCCTTTTCGATCTTCTTCTCAAATTCAACTCTCAGTATGTTGGCATTTTTTGAGTTGGCCAGGAAGCCGATGTTGTTTTCCCACAGGTTGATGTCATCACGGAGTTTGCTTATTTTTACAGTCAGAGTCTCTCTCTCCCGGGTAATCATCCTCCTGCCCTGAGGGTCGCTCTTCATCGACTCCATCTTCGTCTGGTAACTCACGGCTGTCATCTCAAGCTCACTGATTTTGAGCTTATCGAGGTGCTGATTAACCAACTTACGAAATTCATTCTGCAGTCTGTCGCGTTCCTTAAAAGGAACGTGCCCGATCTGCGTCCACTCCCTTTGAAATCCCTTCAGGTCATCCAGGTTTTTACTTTTATTTTCACTGAATTGGTGATCTTTCAACTTATTCAGCAACTCTTCTTTTGCCTTCATATTCTCATCTTCATGAGTATGAATATTAGCAAAGTAAGCGGATTTGGTTTTAAAAAATTCATCACAGGCAGAACGGAAGCGTTTCCATATCCTGTCTGAATGTTTACGGGGTACAGGTCCAACTCTTTTCCACTCTCCCTGCAGGTGAATCAGGTCGTTCGTGGTCTTTTTCCAATCGGTACTGCCCTTGATCGCCTCAGCCTGAACACATAGATCTACTTTGAGATTGTAGTTGTGCATCTGCTGGTCTTTAACCTTGTCGAAAAATTCCTTTTTACTGCTAAAAAAGGCGTCAAGGCTACCTTTGAATCGTGCCCAGATCTCAGCATTATGTTTCTGTGGCACAGGCCCAACACTTTTCCAAATATTTAATAACTCGTTGACCTTATGCGTGTTGTCTTGCCATTCTTTAACAGTTTCATTCCGGAAAGTCAATACCTCTTCCGCTTGTTGACACAATGCATTTTTGGTTTCAAGATTGTTCGTCTGCTCCTCTTCAAGTGAGGCATAATAATCCCGCCTGCGTTCGTTTATCTTGTCGGTTGCATTCTTGAAACGCTCCCAGATTTCATCCTTCTTATCTGTAGGTGCCGGCCCTATCTCTTTCCAATCGTCATGATACTTTTGAAGCTGCTTGAATGTTTTAAGTACCGATGACTCAAGCAGCAACTCTTCGGTTTTTTCACACAATTTAATCTTGGCTTCCAAATTTTTCTTCAGATCAAGGTCTTTGAGCTCTTTATTCAGCTTGACTTTTTCGAAGAACATCTCAACCAGAAAATGATAATTCTGCCAGAGGTTGTTAATCTCATTACGGGGAACCATCCCGACCTCTTTCCATTGATCTTGTAAAACCTTGAATTCATCGTAAGTCTTTTTCAGAGCCTCCTCTGAATTGATCAGGTTTCGGAGCGCATCAAGGATTTTGTTCTTCTTCTCAAGGTTTTCCTTTTTAAGCTTCTCCTGTTCAGCTATGTAACGGCCTTTGTTGGCTTTGTAAATACTAAACAAGGCATCGAAACGGGAGTTAAGCTCAGCCTGTGTCGGTTGTTTTTTTGGTGCCCCATCAGTCTCTTTCTCCTGTTCAGAAGGTTCTTCCTGTATAATGGGTTCTTCCTGTACAACGGGTTCTACCGGTTCACTGGTGTCTACCAGTTCACTGGGTTCTTCTCGTTCATCCCGCTTCTTAACAAATGCCATTTTGATCTGTGCAACCCTGGTTTTAACTGCATTAAGATCAGGTTCGGCAACTGCAATCTCAAGTAAATCGAGAAGCTGTTCCTGTGTATATTGATTAAGACCCTCTTCTGAGTTGTCATGTTTGACGTCATCAACAATATCTTCGGCTACCACTTTAGCTTGTTTCTCTTTCTCCTTCTTCTCCTCAGGCTCCTTTACTTCTGCTTTCTTAGTGGCTTTCTTTGTTGCCTTCTTGTCCTTTTTTTCTTCTTCTTTCCCCTCTTCTTTCCCCTCTTCTTTCTCTCCTTCTACGTTTTCTTCTTCTTTCTCCTTTTTCGTCTTTGTCTTCGTTTTCTTTTCTTTTTTTTCTTTTACTGCCTCTTTCTTTTCCGGTTCTGCAACAGCATCGGCTTCTACCTCAGCTTCTGCTTTCACTTCTGGTTCTGCTTTCACTTCTATTGCATCATCTGTAATAGTAGCTTCAATAGCAGAATCCTCAACCGGAATGTCAATGGGAGTAGATTCATCAACAGGAGGAGTGGGTTCAATCAATGCAGCAGGAGCTTCAGATACAGCTGCTTCTGGTGGGGTTGGTTGTTCTCCGTTAGAATCATTTGGCTCCGGAATGATTTCTGGAGTCTTTGTGGTTGTTTCCTCTAATTTATCAGGTGAAGAATTCTCCTCCTGAACTGGATCTTGGTCCAGATCAGGATTCTGATTGGTGTGCTCTTTGTTTTCCATGAGTTAACAAAAGTCATATAAATATAATACTGTAGGTTCCGAACTATGCCGGTAAGTTGCGTTTCAACTGCAAAAATAGCATTTATTCTGATATATCAAAAAAGCGATTATCAGGGTAAGGCACTGCGATTAAAGATGATATATCCGAAATTGAGATTAAATGTATAGGGGGACTGGAGTTTGTCGTAAAAACTAACGCCTGCACTCAGAGGACCCAGGAAAGTATGGTATACAAGAGTGGTATTTACAATGTAGGAGCGGTCGCTAAGAATCGGACCATCGTATGCGGTATAGTCAATGGGATTCTGCAGGATCTGTTGATATGGTTGAAAAATGTAACCCTCTGCCCTGAGTTCCAGTTTTTTATAGATCTTTAAAACGGCCTTTATTCCTCCTCCCAGATAACTTGTTGCCCTGAATTGTGGTAAGAACAGTGATTGCATCTCCGGAAGCGGGCTAAAAACAGGTGCATACATTATACTTGACGTGTAATTTAAAAAGAATGGTTGGTTGGTTATACACAACTCTCCATAAAACCCAAGTTTCAGTGGACCAATCGTTTCAAAATAGTTATCCCAAAGAGCTTTGATCTCGATCCATTCAGGATATCTCGTTTGCTCTGATTTGTTGGCAGACTGGGACCCTGGGATCAGGATTTCCCGTCCATTCATGTAGGAAAATGTGACACTTAAACGGGCTCCTGCATCAGGAAACTGCTTGCGGTTCAAGCTGTTCAGCTCAAAACAGATCCTTGGGCTGAAAAAATTGAATTTGGTCTGATCAGCTGTATCCAGACGTGAAAAATCGTTCGTCTGGTAGTAATCAGAAGAGGTGATTGCGTTAATCATTCGAAGACTCAGCTTCCCCTTGTTCGTGATTGGGATGCCACCGCCAAGGGCGGTAAAGCTTTCCCATTGCCTGATGTTGGAAGGGGTGAGGTCGTCAAAGAAGTAGGTTGTATTCTTGAAATAGTTGTAGTTGTTATAGGTGTAGTAAAGTTCAAGATACCCGGGGAGTCTTGATGTAAAATCTATGCGACCTCCCACCTTCATCGAGTTGTAAAACCTGCCGAAATATCCGTTGGCCAGCACTCTTATGGAGTGGATCCAAAGGTACCTGTAGCGAAGCTGAAGAAATCCTTCATTGCTCGTCCCGAGAGAAATGTTCCCACCGAATTGTGCATTGAAATTGGGAGCTTTTTGAATATCCAGGTAGAGATCGTAAAAACCAGTTTCAGGATTGAAAATTGCAGATGGAAAGATTGTCTTGACTAATCCTTCATCAATAAAACGGAAATAGTATTTTTTTAACTCGCTTATAGTCAAAGTTTTGTTATTATGCTTGAGCGTTTTTTGAACATTAAGCGTCTGAGCCTTTGAAAGTCCTTTGACAATGATTGAGTCGAAAACCAGTTTGGGTTCTTTTGCTTTGAAATAGATTCGTTTGCGTAGAAGGTCTTCAGGAAGCAGGCTGTCATTGACAAGCTTGCGTATCTCCGGGATCATTTTCATGGCAGCAATATAGCCATTATCAACCAGGGTTTCAGTCTGGCTAAAATCAAGCAGATTGATTGTAGGGATCGAAGGGACAATCATCACAGAGTTTGAGTATGTGATGGTATCGCTCTGACGCTCCATCAACATCGTCAACAACTGGCTAACCACGTCATCGGGGTCGGCCTTGCCATATCGTTGTGCTACCCTCGATCCAATGATCACATCCGGGTGAAAATCATCCTGAGCCACATTCGCCGGGAAGTTGTTGTACATGCCTCCATCGAAAAGGAGTTTATCTTTGTACCGTAATGGATTGAATATTAGTGGGATTGACATGGATCCTCTTACGGCAGTGCTGAGATTGCCGTTCCTCATAACCATGATTTGCGTAGAATCGATATCCGCAACAACACACCGGAAAGGTACCATCAGATTGTTGAAATCATATCCTGCAGCGGCTGAAGCCGGATCAAATAATCGCATGAATTCAAAATCAATCTCGAATGGATTGATCAGGCTTGTTGGGAGGACTGTGGTCAACTTCTTCTTAGGATTGAAATCAAGGGAAACCCATGAAGCATTGGGATCATCCTTCCAGAAATAGTACCGGTACTTTTCATCTATAACACCAGCTACCCATTTTGAAAATTCGGGAGAGTCCATCAGCTGCTCCATCTCATCGGGGGTATAGCCGATGGCATAGAGAGCACCCACAATGGCTCCTATTGAGGTGCCAACCACATAATCTATAGGTACATGTTGCTCCTCCAGGGCACGGATCACGCCGATGTGTGCTGCTCCTCTAGCGCCACCCCCAGAGAGAACCAGGGCCACTTTTTGAGAAAAGATGGATGGAGAGAAAAGCGTGAATAGAAAGAGGTGAAGGGTGAATAGTATTTTGGAAGTCTGGGCCATATCTAACAATGTGACACGTCAAACTTACGAAAATATTCCTTATTCCTCCATCGCCTGCTCCAGGTCGGCAATGATGTCTTCCACCTCCTCGATACCTATAGCCAACCTGACGAGCCCCTGCGTGATACCACCAACGTTTCTGGCCTCCTTCGACAGTTTAGAGTGAGTCATCGAGGCTGGATGCTGGATCAGGGTTTCAATACCGCCGAGAGATACAGCAAGCACACAAAACTTAACGTTGTCCATCAACCTCTTACCTGCCTCATAGCCTCCCTTTAATTCGAAACTGATCATAGCACCAGGACCTCGCATCTGTTTTTTTGCCAGATCATACTGGGGATGGGATTTGAGTCCGGGGTATTTCACCCATGCGATTTTGGGATGGGATTCCAGGTACTCGGCAACTTTCATCGCATTCTCCTGAGCTCGATCGATACGGATCCCCAGGGTTTTAACGCCCCTTCGGGCCAGAAATGCCTGGTGTGGATCCATATTGAATCCAAAATTGACCATCGTGTAATTCAGTTTTCCATAATCCTCTTCGGATTTTGGGATCACGATTCCACCAACGATATCAGCATGCCCGTTGATAAACTTGGTAAGGGAGTGAAGCACGATATCAGCACCAAGGTCTAAGGGGTTTTGCAAATAGGGACTGCAAAAGGTATTGTCCACACAAACTTTGATCCCATGCTGGTGAGCCAGTTTACAGATCGCTTCGATGTCACAGATTCCGATAGTTGGATTGGCAGGTGTCTCCAAAAAGATCAGCCGTGTATTGGGCTTGATGGCATCTTCCACATTTTTTAAATCCGTAGTATCAACAAATGCCGACTCTACCCCAAACCTTGGATAGGCAGTCTCCAGGATTCCTCTTGATGGACCGTACAGGGCGTTGTGACATACCACATGGTCACCCTGTCCAAGATAGGTAAGATAGACCGTGTTCACAGCAGCCATACCGGAAGAGGTTGCGATGCCATTGTACCCGTGTTCAAGGGCGGCAATGGTCGCTTCAAATTCGTCAATAGTCGGATTTCCCAACCGGGTATAGATGAAGCCGTCACTCTCACCGGAGAAACATTTTGCACCATCTTCGGCACTTTTAAAAAAGAAAGTGGAGGTCTGGTAGATCGGCATGACCACACTTCCCATTTTGTCTCGCTCACCTACACCATGGACGGAAGTTGAACTAAATCCTTTTTTTGATTTCATATTTATTTCCTTACCACTGTTGTTTCAACTTTAATCTGTTCGGAAAGATGCTGTTTTACTGCACAAACATTCGCGGCATTAATCAGTGCATTATCATATTTTTCCGGAAAATCCATTGGAACAATGATCTTGATGATGATTTTTCCGATCATTTTATTAACGGGGTCATATTCAGTGTCCATCGTAAGGGAGATCCCTTCGGAAAAAAGCCCGCGTGAATCGCAGAAAGCTTTTACGTAATAGCCGGCACATGTTGCCAGGGATGCAAGAAACAGGGTGAATGGGGCAGGGGCTGAGCCCTCTCCCCCACCTCTGACCGATTGGTCGGTTGAGATTACAAATGGTTCAATATGGGCGTCTACTTTCACTCCACCCGGAAATTTTACTTCAATTGACATATTATTAGTGATTAGGGATTAGTGATTAGCGATTAGGGATGATTCAAATTGATAATTGAAAATTGAAAACGAAAAACAGTTAACTCGAAACCGGCATCCGGCATCCGGTATCCGGTATCCGGTATCCGGTATCCGTAATTTTCTACAAAAGTACAATTTTATACCAGACGATTTTCCGCATGCACACGTGATATATATCACACAGCATGGATGATCGGGTTCTGATTTCATCGTGCAATCCAGGGGTATTATCGATTTTCTTTTCCGGTTTCCTTTTTTCTGGATAAATTTGGCCGTTCACATACGATTCATTCAACTTACTCAGATATGAAAAATATTATCTTTACGCTAATTGCTTTTCTGCTCCTGGGACTGACTTATGCCCAGGATGAAGCCCGGTTGTTGCGTTTCCCGGCGATCCATGGAAACCAAATTGTATTTACTTACGCAGGGGACCTCTATACAGTTGCAAAAACCGGAGGTGTAGCCCGCAAATTAACGAACGATTCAGAAGGCTACGAGATGTTTGCCCGCTTTTCGCCTGATGGGCAGAATATTGCTTTCACGGGACAATATGACGGCAATACTGAAGTATTCCTGATCCCGGCAGAAGGAGGTGTTCCTGTTCGGCTTACTTATACAGCAACACTGGGAAGGGATGACATCTCCGACAGGATGGGGCCGAACAATATTGTTCTGACCTGGCGGGATGACGGCAATATCGTTTACCGGTCTCGCAAACAGTCGTTCAACAGCTTCAAAGGACAATTGTTTCTGATCAACAAAGAGGGTGGTTTGTCTGAAGAATTACCCCTGCCGGCAGGTGGTTTCTGTTCCTACTCCCCGGATAAAAGCAAACTGGCCTACAACCGCATCTTCCGTGAATTCCGTACCTGGAAATATTACCGGGGCGGAATGGCTGACGACATCTGGATCTATGATTTTAAATCCAAAGAAACTGAAAACCTGACCAACAATCCTGCCCAGGATATCCTCCCGATGTGGAAAGGAGATAAGATATATTTCTGTTCTGACCGCGATCGCACGATGAACCTCTTTGTCATCGACCTGAAAACGAAAGAGACAAAGAAGCTTACTAACTATACGAATTATGATGTGAAGTTTCCCTCAATGGGTGATAATGCCATAGTGTATGAGAATGGCGGGTACATCTATATTTTTGATCTGGGTACTGAACAGTCGGCGAAACTTGATGTTCGGATTGCCAACGACTTCATTACCGGCAGAAACCAGTTAAAGGATGCCAGCAAGATCATCAACTCTTTCACTATCTCCCCGGATGGGAAGAGACTGGGATTTGATGCACGTGGCGATATCTTTACGGTACCTGTAACCTCCGGCGTGACAAAGGATCTGACCCTCTCATCCGGCACACACGACCGGGATGTGGCCTGGTCGCCCGACGGAAAATACCTCTCCTTCATCTCCGATCAAACAGGTGAAGATGAGATATACATCATGAACCAGGATGGGAGCGAAGCTCCGATCCAGATCACGAAAAATGCGGATACCTATAAGTACTTTCCCATATGGTCGCCCGACAGTAAAAAATTATTGTGGAGCGACAAAATGCTGCGATTGCAGTATGTCGATATCGACACAAAGGAGGTTGTCATTGTAGCAGAGACAAAGGAGTTTGAATATCGGGACTATACATGGTCTCCTAACAGCAAATGGATCGGTTATACCCAGCCGGCTCAGCGTGGCGAGTCAAAGATTTTTCTGTATGAACTGGGTTCCAAAAAGGCAACACCTGTTACTGACGGCTGGTATGATGTCGGGGATCCCTCTTTTTCTACGGATGGGAAATACCTCTTCTTTACCTCCAACAGGGATTTTAACCCCATCTACAGCTGGACAGAGTGGAATCATGCATACAACGATATGAGCAAGATCTATTTTGTAACCCTTGCGAAAAGCACGCCATCTCCCTTTGCATATGAAAATGATGAAGTGGAGGTGGAGGACGAAGGACGAGGGACGAAGGACGAAG
>ERZ889078.1839-NODE-1839-length-16075-cov-19.659738_pt1 | contig 16075 bp, 16 predicted proteins | sample MGYA00521266_ERZ889078 | MGnify/ENA primary metagenome ERZ889078 (study PRJEB32303, sample SAMEA104408618) | aquatic metagenome | biome: Brackish water; feature: Pelagic; material: water | place: Baltic Sea | collected 2014-06-16T06:34:00 | depth 76,534 m ...
TTTATTATGATGATGATTTAAATTACAATTTTTGTTGTGCTGAATGGTTACAAAATCTTATTAATGTACTCTTTAAAGGTTGATTCTTCCCATTCTTCCACAATCAATTCTTGTAATTTCATAGTGGCAAAAGAGATGGATTCAAATGGATAGTTGTTAACTTTTCTAACTTTAATGGTTTTCACTATGATTCCAAGTTGCTCAAACTCTTTAATGTTAGATTTAACACTTTTAAAACCGATTGATTTTTTGATAATTGTGGCTATTTGATTTTTGCTTCTGTCACTAATGTTAAGAGAGAAAATATCAGACAATTCTTGAATTGTCTTGCCCTTGTGTTTATTTAGAGTTTCTAAAATAATATCTTCAAATTTATCAAATTTATTAATATTCAACGAATCAATAATTGATTCATATTTGATTTTTGTATTTAATTCATTCCATCTTTGATTGGTAAATGATTGTTTAAGAGCAAAAGATCTTTTTAAAGCGTCTTTGCTATATGTTTGGATAGGTTGAATAACTAAATCGTTGAATGCTCCATTTTTATCTTTTCCACCACTTCCACTTCTTGCTGGGGCTAAAACTTTACATAGACTTTCACTGAGTTCATGAGCGTAACCGTCTTTTACTTTGTTTTGAACGCTTAACCAATCATGTTTAATGATAAATTCATTATGATCTTGATTTAGTTCCCATAAATCAATCTTTTTTATTATTGAATTTTTAAGATTATCTTTGTCATACAGATAGTATACAAATAAAATTCTATTTAGTTTTTCTTTTGCATGAGAATTATCCCAAGTTTCTAAAATTAATTTTTTATAATCGATGCTACAAACTTTAGTTCGTTCTTTGACAGCTATTTTCGTCTTTTGATGTATTAATGGAATGACTTTTAGTTCAACTCCCACTTTGTCAAAATCTGGCAACGGTGAAGAATTTTGTTTTATGCCAAACCAATGTTCCTCAATAATCGTTCCAATGATTCCTTTGTTCTTTATACTAATGTCATCTTTGCATTGAGAGTTTTTTAGTATATCATCAATTGTTTTTCCGACTAATTGATTAGCGTAACGTACAATTGAAATTATATTAGAATTATCATAGTTATGAAGTAAACTCATTTAGCTTATTTCTTGTAAAATTACAGTTCCTAATTTTTCAATAATACCGACAACCAAAGCGTTTCCCATTAAAAAAGCTCTTTTTGTATCAGGAACGCCGATTGTATGATTATCGGGGAACATATTAAGTCTTTCTAGTTCCAAAGGAGTTAATCTTCTATGTTTACCATTAATCAGTACAACATGTTTAAACCTCGAAGCACTTGCTCCACCTTCTCCTGTAATAATTGTTCTAGAAGCTTTATCTATAGAATCAGGAAAGCCCATGCTTCCTTCTGAATATGTATATTGATGTCCTGTAGATTTATTCATTCGTTCTATAGATTTTGAACCTTTTTGATATTCCCATTTTTTTAACTCTTCATCATCAATGTAAAATTCTTTTGGAACAGTATTTTCATCTTGTAAAAAATCACCTAGTACAGAATATTTATCATCATAATCCACTTCTATTTTTGAAGTATGGTAAACTCCCTCAATCATATAACCCGTTTCTAAAAAAGCATTTTTTTTAGGTGTTTCTTTGTTGAAATTATCTGTTATATGTACTAAATCATCATTTAATTTTTCACTCATTATGGTTTTTGTATCGATTTCTTTAATTGGAAAAGTTTTGGCGAACAATCCATATTTATTGAGATTGTCTGCCACAGAATTATTTTTTAAATTATTATAAAAAGCAGTCTCTTTCTTTGAAGCAAAAATAAAGACTCTTTTTCTTCTTTGTGGCATACCATAATCACTAGCGTTGATCACTCTCCATTCAACCGCGTAACCAAGAGCGTTGAGAGATGATAAAATGATGGCAAAATCTCTACCTCTTTGAGTTGCGGGAGATTTCAACAATCTGTCAACGTTTTCTAGTAATAAATATTTAGGAGCTTTATCATTTTTTTCTTGAAGAATTCTATAAATCTCCCACCATAAGACACCCTTTTTTCCATTGATTCCATGAGAATTTTTCAAAGTACTCGCTACTGAATAATCTTGACATGGAAATCCTCCAACAAGCATATCGTGATCGGGAATGTCACTTACGACTACTTTAGAGATGTCTTCGTTAGAATGATTTGCATATCCAAATTGTTTTTCGTATATTTGCGAAGCATGTTGTATTTTGGTGGAAGGTTCCCATTGATTACTCCAAACTATACTAAAATTTTTATTACCAAGATTTGATTTTTCTAGTCCAATTCGAAATCCACCGACGCCAGCAAATAATTCAATGGTTCTAATATAATGATTTTGTGATATTTGCATATTCATAGTTTCTTGATCTTCTAGCCTTTGGTGTATACTAAATAAATTTTGCACTGTCATAATTTCTCCTACATAAAGAGAAATTATATGATTAAAAATAAAATTGTTTAAAAAGTATGTCATATTGCAATACTTTAAATTAGATTTTTATTATATCTAATTTATACTGCCAAAAAAGTAAAATCAATTTTCTAAAAAGCTTCTTAACTAATCACGCTCAAAACCAACTCTTGCGCTTCTTTTTGAATAGCCACTAAGTGCTCATGAGAGATAAAACTCTCGGCGTAGATTTTGTAAATGTCCTCGGTTCCCGATGGACGAGCCGCGAACCAACCGTTTTTGGTCGTCACTTTTAGTCCTCCGATAGGCTTGTCGTTTCCCGCGGCGTTTGTAAATACGCCGTTTATCTCTTCTCCCGCCAACGTTTTTGACGTCACGTCGCTTGGCGAGAGTTTTTTGAGTTTCGCTTTTTGCTCCGGCGAGGCTGGGGCGTCGCTGCGTTCGTAGTAAGAGACTCCAAACTCTTTTTCAAGTTCTTTGTAAATCACTCCTGGGTCTTTTTTGAGTCTCTCTGTCATCTCAAAAGCTAAAAGGTTTAAGATGATTCCGTCTTTGTCGGTAGTCCAAACGGAGCCGTCTTTGCGCAAAAACGAAGCGCCAGCGCTCTCTTCTCCTCCAAAACCAACAGTTCCTTCGCTTAATCCATCGACAAACCATTTGAAGCCAACCGGCACTTCGATGATTTCGCGATTTATCGAAGTCGCCACTCTGTCAATCATGGAGCTAGAGACCAAAGTTTTGCCAATTTTTAGCGTCGAAGCCCAATCTTTTCTATACTGAAAAAGGTACCAAATGGCGACCGAGAGATAGTGGTTTGGATTCATAAGTCCAACGCTTGGAGTGACAATCCCGTGACGGTCAAAGTCGGGGTCGTTCGCGAACGCCAAATCATACTTGTCTTTGAGCGAAACGAGCGACGCCATGGCGAATGGAGAGGAACAGTCCATTCTAACTTTTCCGTCATGGTCACACGTCATGAAACTAAACGTCGGATCCACGTCGGGGTTGACTATGTCTAATTTTAGTCCATAAATCTCATTGATTTTTTTATAAACTTCAATGCCCGAACCACCGAGAGGGTCGACGCCGACGCTCAGAGAGCTTTGTTGTAAAAGTTTCATGTCGATGATCGCGTCGAGCGATTTGACGTAGGGAGTGACGAAGTCGAAATAGCGCGCCTTTGAAAGAGCTTCTTCTACGCTCACTTTTTTCACCCCCACGAGAGCGTTTTTAAGATACTCGTTGGCGTTGGCTTCTATGACGGAAGTCGCGTCCGTGTCCGCTGGACCGCCGTTTGGCGGGTTGTATTTGAAACCGCCGTCTTGTGGCGGATTGTGCGATGGCGTTATGACCACTCCGTCGCATAACTCTTTGCTTGTTTTGTTGGCTTCTATGACGCTGAACGAGAGAACGGGCGTCGGAGTGTAGCCGTCATTCTCCGCAATCGCGCATAAAACTCCATTGGCGACGCAAACTTGCACAGTGGTAAGTTGCGCCGGAGTTGAGAGCGCATGCGTGTCTTTGGCGATATATAAAATCCCAGTAATCCCTTGAGAGAGTCTATAATCACAGACGGCTTGAGCGATCGCTAAAATATGCGACTCCGTAAAACTTTTTTTGAGAGACGTCCCGCGATGACCCGACGTGCCAAACGCAACGGCTTGAGTCGCGTCGGACATGTCGGGCTTCAATGTGTAATAATCAGATATTAAATTTGGTATGTTCACTAGCTTATCTTTAGAAACTTGTTTTCCCGCGTCTTCGTGTGCCATATGTTTCTCCATTTTGATGTATATCAAATTGTACTAAAATAAAATAAAAATGGATATAAATGATTGCGTAAATATTACGCTAACCCAAAAAAGGTTGGCGATAAATTGAGCAACGTTGGTATGCTTAATGTGAACATTAGGGTATAATGTAAAAATTAAATTTAAGGGGGTATGAATTATGAATGATTATTTAATATTTAGCGATTTGGAGGGCACTTTACTTCGCCATGACACCCATGATTTTAGTGAAGCTAGTAAAGTTCTTAAGTACTTAAACGATAAGAGGATTCCTCTTGTTTTAGCGACCACCAAAACATATTCCGAAGTGACATCGCTCCAAAAGAAGTTAAATATCAACTGTCCTTTTATCGTCGAAAATGGCGCTGGCATCTTTATACCCTCAGGCTCCGTTCTCACAAGCGACGCGCAAAAAGGTGAATCTTGGATAAAGATTGGTAGCGCTAAAAGTTATCTTGAACTGAGAAGTTGTTTTGAAAAACTAAAACGAAGTTATCCCATCCGAGGATTTGGGGACATGGAGGTTGATGAAATAATTTACTTAACTTCTTTGGACAAAGAGAGCGCGACTCATACCAAGGAAAGAGACTTTACGGAACCTTTTGTCATTGATGGCGAGATAGATATGGATTCGCTCAAAAAAGACGCGCAAGCGGAGGGTTTGGATATAGTAAAAGGGAAAAGATTTTACCATCTAATATCACAAGGTCATAGCAAAGCCAAGGCAATGTTGCATGTGGCGAGCTTGTTTGAAAAGCACTTTGCCATGAAACTTATAAAAATAGCTTTAGGCGATAGTGAAAACGACTTTAGCATGTTAAAGTCCGCAGACGTAGGAATCTTGATTCCGAGTTATAGCGGCGCTTACGCCGATATAAATGATGAGACTATTATAAAAGCTCCATTTGCCGGTCCAAGAGGTTGGAATGAAGCTCTGCTTGAAGTATTAGACGTTTAAGTTCTAATGCAGTTGAGACTCAAAGAGAGGGTTAATCTTCTGATAAAAGTTTTATAGAAAAAAGACTAACGGCTCCAAGTCCCAAACCATCGCTGCGAAGTTCTACGTCTCCACCTAAAAGATTCGCCATTTTTTTACTTAATGAAAGTCCCAAACCCGTTCCTTTGTGTCGCTTTTGCATTACGTTTTTTACTTGAGTAAAGTCATTGAAAAGTTGCGCCAAATCGTCTTTCTCTATTCCAATGCCACTGTCTGTAACTTTGACGTACAAGTACTCTTCGTCGTTAAACATTTCTAGTTTTATGCTTCCCTCGTTTGTAAATTTGATGGCGTTTGAGAGCAGGTTTAGCGTTATTTGTTGAAAGAGTTTAGGGTCGGTTTCGAGATTTGTAAGAGCGCAATTATCTGTAATCAATTCAAATTTTAGATTTTTATCATCGGCGAGGGGTTGTAACATGTTGTAGCTGCCATGTATGATTTTTAAAAGATTGACCGGCTCTAGGTATACGTCCATCTTTCGAGCTTCTATCTTCGCGATGTCGAGTATCTCGTTTATCATGTTCAAAAGATATTGCGCCGATGACTCGATGTTTCCGACCGTGTCTTGCTGATCTTCGGTGAGGTCTTCATACATGATGAGGAGTTGAGAAAAACCTATGATGGAGTTGAGCGGCGTTCTTAGCTCATGAGACATATTGGATATAAACGCGGATTTCGCTTGCGACGCGTCGGTAGTTTTGTTGATTAGTCTTATCCTGTCTAGTTGTAGGGCTATCATGCTTGTGATGGAAGCGTAAAAGTTTTTTTCATTTTTATCTTTTAGGCTCGCCACTGCGAGAGAAATGGAGCCAAAGTACTCTTTTTCATCCTTTTCAAAATTAGTCACGTAAATATCTACTGAGTTGCTCTCCGACTTTTTCGTGAAGCGCAAGTCCTCTTTTTTTGTAAGTTTTTTAATTTCGTCTATGGACGTTTGAATGCAATCTTGTTCATTTTTTGTTTGAATGATGGTGTTGAAAATCTCTATGAGTTGCACAAAGCGTCTTAGCCTAAGTTTGTTCTCTTTTTCTAAGCTTTGTAAAGCCGATGAGGTGGCTTCTAGCATATTGTTAAAAGCATGCGTCAAAGTTGCGATTTCATCTTGAGAATCGACGCGAAGTCTTGCGGAATAGTCATGTTCTTTGGTTATTTTATCCGTCACTTTTGTTAAATTTTCTATGGGTTCTATAATGCCTTTAGAGTAACGAAGGGAGATATATATAATCACAAAAATCACAAGCACTGAGAAGTAAAGCATAAACCTTATGAAGTCGTATAGTATTTTTAGGGCTATCTCTTTATCCACGGCGTACACTAAATAAAAATCACTTAACGTTGACGAAAATTTCTTATACACTAGGACATGTTCTTGCGTTATTTGGCTATCTTCGTCCTTATGAAGTTCTAGGCGCATATTGATGTCGTCGCCAATTATTTGCGAGGATTTTTGAGATATTATGTAGGAATGCAGCCCATCTTGATACGTTAAATAGGCTCTGAGATTTTTTAAATTATATTTTAAAACAAGATAGGCGATTTGACTGTTTTTGTCAAAAGTGGCGTATATGGCGTGATAGATAAAAAGATCGTTTTTTATAATGTACTCTCCACTATCTTTTTTGAGTATGTTTAATGGAGTGAACGTTTTAGATAAAGAGTCTAAAGAAGAGGACGCGATAATGTTTGAACTTTTGTCCACTACGAACATGTCTATGTCCAAATCAAAATCATTTACTTTTTTTCTAAGTAAGATGGAGATTCTTTTATCAATGTCGTCCGCTAAAATATCATCCATTAAATCGAGTGAACTGATAAACTTCACCTCTTTTTTAAGAGAATTGAGGTGCGTTTGGATGAGGTGCATTACGACGTTGGCTCTGGTGAACTGCTCCGTGATTATTTTATTGACAATTTTTTCTTCACCCAAATAAAGTGAATAAATGAGTAAAAACACAAAAGGCAATACTCCAACGCCAAGAAAACTGATGAGAAGTTTATTTCTAAGGGACTTCATTCATCGCTCCATTTATAGAGAATTTTAACGGAATCGTCCACGGTGTTTACGTTCATATAGCCAATCGCCCCGTCAACTTTTTTTACAAACGTTTTTATCGCTTCTTGCGACTTCATGGTGATTGGAGGGCGACGCCCTAAATAATGCTGTTTTGTCCAATAAGATTTTAGTTTGATTAAATTCATCTTTAAAATTTGTTGTTCAAATTTACTTCGAACGGCGTCTCGTGAACTTAGATTTATGGGGATGACTTTAATGTCGTTTGTAAAAGATATTTTTTTGAGGAATATCGCTTTTATCTCTCCCAATGACAACTCTTTCATATTCTTGTTTGCCACTATTACGTACTCGTCGGCGTATGAAAAGTTGCATAAAACGCTGCAAAGCAAGAAAAATTTTATAAAATTCGTCGTCATTAGAACATCATTGAAAAAGACAACAAGAGCGTGTCGTTGTTTGAAATAGAGTGAAATTGGTATTCCGTTTTTATGGCGATGGGGTAGATTGGTCTATAAGTGTATCCCACTATTGCCATATTTTCAGCTATCTTGCTCACTTGGTTGTCATATGACTCGGCTCTTAAAATGGCCATATGTTTTTCATCAAAGCGATATACGCTTTGAACGTATCCCGCGTATTTTGTGATAAAGTCGTCTTTTGATCTTTGAGAGCCTATCTCACCCATAACTTGAAAAGAGTCGCTATCGTATTTTGCGGATAAAAGAGCGTAATAGTGTTTTGAGGAGGTTAGAGTTTCAAAATCTTTATCTATGTCGTCTTCGTCCCCATCCCCATCTCCGCCATCATGCTCTTTTCCATTGAACTCATCGTCTTCATTATAATAGTCCACAATCTGAAAGACGCCTGCATTGAACTTTAGACTAAAATTATTTTTAGCGTATGTAAAACCAATCCCATAGTGTTCATTAATCTCGTAGTTATTGTACTTTGGGTCGATGTCGGAATTTTTTTGCAACATTACGTCAATTCTAAAATCATTATCGGTATAGGAATTATAAGAAGCGTTTACGCCTGTGGTGTATTGTGGAAATATTATAAACGACGTGATTGGAATGGAGCTTGTGTCTCTTAGAACGTTAACTGGAATTAAGTTCCAGTAACCAATTGGGGAGTTGTACTTTCCAACTCCTAAGTCATAGTTTTCATTTACGTTGTAAGTGGAGTATAACCTTTCAACATGAAGAGCAGTGTCTTGTTCAACGGAGCGCTCTTCGTTTTTGTTCGCATTAACGTATAATTTTTTAAATTCCAATTCCGTTATATAAGAAATTTTCTCATAACTACCGTATCCAAGTATCGCGAAATCTTCTATCTCATACTTCTCTTCATTAGGTTTGCGTTTGTAGTCTAAAGAGAAATAGCCACCTAAATAAAGAGGTAGCGACGCGACTTGAAGACCCTCTCCAAGGGTGTATGGCGTTTCTTCACTCTCTTTGGCGGATAGTGAAATGAAGAGAGTTAAGAGTAAAGTAATGATTTTTTTCACGTAGTGGAATCCCCAATAATTGATAATGTTGTCATAATATCATCATTTATTTTAATTCTTCATTTAATCTTCACAAAGCTATTTTATGATTACGATAATTAAACATCAGGAGTTAAACATGAAAAAATTATATATGGCGGGACTGATTGGAGCATTACTCCTCTTTAGCGGATGTGGAACTAGTGGCACATCAGATGAAAGTTCTGAATTGTCTGAAAGTTCTGAGTCGGATGAAAGTTCTGAGTCGGATGAAGACTCTGAATCAAGCACGAGTACGCAAACAATATCATTCCATAATCAAGGTGTGAGTTGCGCGAGTTGCCATAGTTCAGGAGGAGGAGAGGAACAATTCACTTCAGGCGCGACAATCTTTACGGCACTTGACGCCGCAAATAGTGATAGCACGAAATATGCGAATGGGTATAGTTTACGACTTGTTCTAGAAAATACGAACACCCTTATAAATTATAACGTGGGTCGAGGTACCGGGAACGTAAACTCTGATTTTAATACAGGAACGGTAAACTCATATACCGCCCAAGTATTGGATGCACAAGGCAACATAGTAAACAAATCTTTGGCAAATTCACATGACCTTACAAGATTAGATTGCAATAGTTGTCATACTTCTGCCGGAGTTAGTAATGCACCGGGAAGAATAGTCACTTATGATTATTATGGAACTTTAGCTAGTGCCACCACGACGACACCAGATACGACGACTACCACCACAACTACCACCACGACGCCGGGCGTTATCTCTTTTGCAAACGACGTTATGCCAATTTTAGATACAAATTGTAAAAGTTGTCATGGAACTAGTGGAAATTTCACAATCACAACCGCTACAGCCACTTACGCAAATATCAATAGTTTTGGTGGCGTGAACACGGCTACTCCCGAAAGTTCAAGACTCTTAACAAAAGCTAGTGGACAGAGTCATGGAGGGGGGATGGTGATATCCGCCACTTCTACGCAATACGCGACCATAAGAGATTGGATTGCGGCGGGCGCCACTAATAATTAAAAAAACATGAAGAGTGAAGAACTCTCTTCATTCAATCTTCATAAAGATATTTTATAATTACGACAATTAAACATCAGGAGTGCAAAATGAAAAAAGTATATATGTCAGGACTTGTTGGAGCGTTAGTTTTATTTAGTGGGTGTGGCCCTAGTTCATCAACTTCAGGAACAAACGTAGACACGACGTCCATTGCGACAAATACGATTCAAGTTGTAAGGGGACCGATTTTAGGCGCCATCGTTAGAGATAACAATGGCGCGGGAAGAGTTGCAAAAAGTGATGGAAATGGTAATTATACGTTTGCTGGAGCCATTACGTATCCCGTAGTCGCCATGGGTGGAGTTATTGACATAGATAGAAATGGAGTTGTAAGTCCAGGCGACGTTAGAAATGACTTAAACCTTACGACAAACAGTGGCAACGTCATAACAATGGTTACGACGTACGCGTCAAAGCCAGAAACGCAAACAATATTAAATGAGTTAGCTGCAAGTTTAGGTATATCCGTAACTGATTTAACAACAAAAACGCCTCTGAATTCCACAGCGGTAGAGGCTATGTCAAACGTTTTATATAAATACGCGCAGGACAACAACGTCACAGCCTCTTCCGTCGCTAGTATAAAAACAGAGATAGCAAATGAACATGCAAGGTATGTATCAGAGGGATCTTCTCATGCCTCGGCAACGGAAGAAAAAACGTTAATGAGCGCTTTAGCCTCATATAATAAAGTGTATGAACTTAAAGACGCGGATATAGCCAGTGAGGTTCAAAAATTAAATGATGATTATACAACGCAATACGCCACTGCCCAAAATGAGTATGAAAGAGAAAATGGCGATAGCGAGTACGGAGAAAATTCAGGAACTTCATCACATAATCAAGGCGCAAATTGCGCTTCTTGTCATGGTTCGTCTTCTGCGACCCCTACAAGATCTTTTGACAGTCGCGAGAGCGAAGGCAATGAAGGCAATGAAGGTGGATCGGGTGGAGAAGGTGGAGAACACCAATTTACGTCAGGCGCGACAATCTTTACAAAATTAAACGCCGTGAACGGGGATAGCGCGAAATACGCTAACAACTATAAAATAAGATTAGTCTCAGAAGCGGGAACGGTTATAAATTATAATATCGGAAGAGGAACGGCGAACGTCTATAGTTCATTTAGCACAAATATTTTGAACAATTTTACCGCTGAGGTTTTAAACGCGAAAGGGGTTGTGGTAAATAAATCCGCTACAAATAGTCATAATATTTCAAGACTCGATTGTAATAGTTGTCATACTGCTTCGGGGGCAGGTCCAATTGCGTCACCAGGTAGAATAGTTTCGTTTGATTACTCTGGAAGTTTAACAACGGTGGCAAGCGCTGTTATGGGAGGCTCGACGTCAGCACTACCGACGACGCCAACGCAAGCTCCGGTTGTAACGACGCCGACGCAAGCGCCGGTTGTAACGACGCCAACGGTTGTCGCCAAATCTTTCGCGACTGACGTTATGCCAATACTAAATAATTGCGTCGCATGTCACTCCACGAATTCAGGTAGAATTTTCCAAGTCTCAACGGCTTCTTCGACCTACGCGAACGTTACCTCAGGTTTAGTCGATTCGGCTACTCCAGACAACTCTACGTTATTGCAAAAAGGGAGTAACCAGTTGTCTCATGGTGGTGGCAACGCCATAGGAAGCTCTACAAATTACGCGACTATAAGAGATTGGATCGCGCAAGGCGCAAATAATAACTAGGAGAATTTTATGAAAAAAAGTTTACTTTTTTTATTAACTGCGGTCATGATAACGTTCATGACCGGCTGTGAAGATGGAGAAGAAGGCGTTGTCTCTACGACCGCGCCAGTAGTGCAGGGTTGGCACAATCCCGGTCGTGATTGTTTGGCTTGTCACAACGTAGACTTGCAGAGTGAAAGAAACTTGCTGATGGGCGGTACGCTCTATAAAGAGTCAAACGTGACAAATCAAGACGATATAAATAATGTTTGTGGTGGTGATTTAACCATTAATCTTTTGGATTACACGGCTACCCCAGCCTTACAATATTCATCGGCCGATTATATAGATTCTAACTCGAAAGGCTATAAAGGCAAAGGCAATATATTTATATTAAAAAGATTATTGAGTTCAAGTTATGGAAACTTTTATGTGCAAATAACGGATAAAAATGGCGCCGTTTTGGCGGTATCAGGGCAGACTCATAGTTTTTCAGCGCAAGAGTATGACATTAACAATCCTCAAGATTTGAACAATAGAGTCTCATGTAACGCATGTCATGTGAAAGATGGTTATACTTTGCCATTGTATGTAAATAACGCCATAAATAAAAACTTATGTGAATAGGATAGAAAAATGAAGAAAATATTAATAACGCTACTGGTGTGGGCGAATTTGTTTGGCGCAGGTCAAGTTGGCGACAAGGCTGTAGGTTTTGATCTTCCAAATTTATATAATTTGGATAAAAAAATATCACTCAACGAGTACAAGGGCAAAGTCGTTTTGGTAAATCTATGGGCTAGCTGGTGCGGTGGCTGCCAAGAAGAGATGCCAATTTTTGTCGAACTTCAAAAAGAGTTTAAAGGGAGCGATTTTCACATACTTTTGTCTACGATAGACAAAGAGCCTAAAAACGCGGTAGCTTTTTTGCAAAGCGTAGATAGAGGAAGAGTGTTGAAGTCTGTATACGATAGCGAAAAAATTCTTCCAAAAGCGTACAGATGCATAGGAATGCCCTCGTCTTATCTAGTAGACAAAAGTGGAACGATTGTTGAAGTTTACGTTGGAAGCATTGACGAAAAGCATGTAGGTAAACTAAAAGCAAAGATAAAATCTTTACTTGGAGAGTAGTCATGGTTAAATATATACTCATAGGAAGTTTGCTCTTTTTAACGGCATGCTCTGATAAGTTGGTCAGAGTCATGCCTTATGAAAAAGAGTATTTCGCGCAAGATAAAATGAGTCTCTCGCCCATAGCGGAGAGAGCCGAACAAGAGGGTCACGTATATTTGATTCGTGAAGCCAGCGCTGGCGGAGAGAGCGCTTTTCAAGGAGGATGCGGATGCAGATAAAACAATTTATGCTTTTTGTCCTTTCTTTGGCTCTTTTGGAGGTAACTTCTTTAGCGTCAGATTTAAAAGACAAAATGTCATTCGGAATCAACACTTATAACGATAACGCCGACGTGCAAGTATACTCGCCAACTTTCGCGCTTTATAAAAAGCTAAGTTCGCAGTGGTTGCTCGGAGTAAAAATGAGAATAGACGCGGTAACCGCCGCCAGCATAAAAAATGGAAGCAACGCGACTCACGTTGACGCGGTAACGGCGGCCTCTGCGAAAGAGAGCGTGGCTGACGACGTAAGATACGCGCCAACGGCCATGCTTACTTATGACGACGGTGACAACTTGGTCACTTTTGGGTCTTATTATTCAACTGAAAACGATTATACGGGAGTGGCGGCTTTCGCGAGCTACGTCAGACAGTTAAATCAGCAAAACACGGCTTTGGGCGTAAGCGCTTCACAATCGTTCGACAAGTGGAGTCCGGTCTTTAAAAGAGCGTTGCCAAAAGACAATAGAAATGAGACGAAGATAGATTTTTCAGCAAACCAGTTGATCACTCCAGAATTTTCCATGTCGGCGGTCTATTCATATATGTATAGCGAAGGTTTTTTATCGTCGCCTTATCATTTCATCCTTCAGGATTCTCTCGCGAAGTTTGAGAACTATCCAGACAAAAGAACGGGGCACGCGTTCGCGCTAAAAGGCGTATATCTTTTGGACAAAGACGACAGCGTGAACTTCTCATATAGGTACTATATGGATGATTGGGACATTAAGTCGCATACGAGTAGCGTTGAGTTTATGCGTGATTTTACGCATGACTTTACAAGTGGCTTGAGATTAAGGTATTATACGCAGACGGGCTCCAACTTTGTTAAGCCGGTGGGAACGTATGGGGTGAGCGACCAATACTTCGCGGTCGACTACAGGATGAGCGCTTTTGACTCATACACCATAGGCGTGCCATTTATATATAGAATGAAAGGTGGAGACAAATTGACGGCGAGTATCGATTACTACAAAACAAGCTCTAACGAGTACCTGAAAAATTGGTACGACGTCGGCTCTCTTCAATCAGTGTTTACGACTTTAACGTACGAGTTTGCCTACTAATGTCATTTTTTGAAAATGGAATTAGAACAGCCGTTATGAGTACGGAACTTGTCATAGAAGCGAACGTTTCCAAAAAAGTTCTTTTTGAGTGTTTGGCTCTGGCCAAAGAGTTTGAATCTAAATACTCAGCTTATAAAAGTAGTTCGCTTTTAAGTTCCATAAACGCGGCTGCTGGAAAGCATGCCGTGTCATGTACAAAAGAAGAACTTGAAATATTCGAAAAAGCCTTAGAAATAGCAAAGCTTTCAGATGGGCTTTTTGACCCAACGATAGGAGCTTTGACTCAAGGCTTATATGGTTTTGGAACAAATCGAGAAAGATTGCCATCGAACGCGGAACTAGCCTATACCAAGGCTTTGGTAAACTATAAACTTGTTAAAATATCCGATGAGGAAATCTACCTTCCAAAAAGAGGCATGCGTTTTGATCTTGGCGGCATTGGAAAAGGTTACGTAGCGGATAAGATCATTGAGTATCTACAAAACGTCGGCGCCACAAAAGGCTTGGTTTCCGTTGGTGGTGAAATCTGTTCTTTTGGCAGAGAGCACACGATAGCCATTAAAAATCCATTTTCAAATGGGCATATAGCGATAATCCACAGTTCAAAAGAGTTAATTTCCATATCCACTAGTGGAGATTACGAGAGATATATAGGTTCAAAAGAGCATCACCACATACTAGACAATAAAACCGCGACCCAAAACCATTATTACAGTAGCGTCACAATTTTAAAAAATGGTTTGGAAGCTACAAAACTTGACGGCGTCGCGACGATTGTTTTTAACAGCAAACCCGAAGAGTTAAACAAAATAGCTAAAAATTTTGAAATCGCCATCATAGCCATAACTCCAAACAAAGATATATGTTTTGAGAATTTTATGAATTTAAATATAAAAAATTTAGAGATGTTTCCCTTTACAGATGAGTAAATAAAAAAAATCTTGTACAATTGGTAAAATTACTTATGATATAATATCGCAAAATCGACTGTAGGGTTTATGATGAAATTGATATTTATGCTGACGTTCGCGCTATTTTTCAACGCTTGTGATTTACTAGAAACGCAAGAGGCCAAAGAGAAGAGGGTTGAACTTGAAAAAGTCGCTTTTGAAAAAAAAGTGCGAGAGACTAAGGAAGTTCAGCTTCAAACGTTGTCCGCGCAGACGCAAAAAGAACTCGCCATATTGGAATCCAAAAAAGAACTTGCCAAGATAGAGAAAGAGACTCAGATAGAAAAGATACGCATGGAGTCTGAACTGGAAAAACAGAGAATCGCGTTAGAACAAGAGAAACTCAAAGCGCTGTTTGAACAGGGCATGAAACAAAAAGAACAGATAGACAACATGGAGCTCAAGCGCTATTTCGTCGTCATTTTTGGAATGTTTATTTTACTGAGTCTATTCTTCATATTTTACTACTTCAAAAAACGTCGTGAAGACAAGCTCCTCGCTTATAATGACAACTTGCAAAAGTATTTTTATCACAAAGAGAATGAAGCGCGAGTCAAGATAGCGGACAAGATTCTCGACACTTTGGCGTCTGGCGCATTGGACAAAACGCAAGAAAATCAACTCATAAGCGCGTTTAGCGGCGAAGCGCGAGGCAAGTACCAAAAGCAGATAGCGTCAAAAGAGAGTGAAATTGAAGACGCGGAGCTCATATAAACTCCAAATTTTCAAAGTATTATGAGTATTTCATGGATTATTGTGAATCTAGCGTTAAGTTAAGTCTTAATTTTAAATACTTCAGTTACAATGAGTCCAATGAAAGATGATTCGAATTTCATCTTTGGCATGTTTTATATTGATGACAAACCGTTACCAGTACATTTTTACCAATAGATAGTTTCACAATTAGATTTTCAACACAAACAAAAGGTATTACAATGGCATCATTAGTAAACGGAACAGTTAAATGGTTTAACAGCGACAAGGGTTTTGGATTTATAGAGCAAGAAAATGGGGGAAAAGACGTATTTGTACATTTCCGTCAAATTAACAATAGCGGCCATGGTCGCGTTTCTTTAGACGAAGGTCAAAGAGTTACTTTCGAAGTTGGTGAAGGCGAAAAAGGCCCTCAAGCGGAAAACGTTACTCCTCTTTAGTCTATTC
>ERZ889078.1842-NODE-1842-length-16067-cov-13.556395_pt1 | contig 16067 bp, 15 predicted proteins | sample MGYA00521266_ERZ889078 | MGnify/ENA primary metagenome ERZ889078 (study PRJEB32303, sample SAMEA104408618) | aquatic metagenome | biome: Brackish water; feature: Pelagic; material: water | place: Baltic Sea | collected 2014-06-16T06:34:00 | depth 76,534 m ...
TTCAACTGGTATGGCCAACCTGGAGATGGTAGAAACAGCTGTTAATGCCATCAAGCCATATGATGTGCCGCTATGCATTCTCCAGTGTACATCAACCTATCCGTCAGTATTTGAAGAGGTCAACCTGGGAGTTATCAGAACTTTCAAACAACGCTTCCCTGATGCTGTGATTGGCTATTCTGGTCACGAATTAGGGATTGCCATCACGGAAGCTGCTGTGGCTCTTGGGGCAAAAATTGTGGAACGCCATTTCACCCTGGATAGAACCATGAAGGGTGGGGATCATGCAGCTTCTCTTGAACCAGGTGGCTTTTCTAAGCTTGCCAGGGATATCAGACATATCGAAGCCGCCATAGGTGTGTCGACCAAACAAATACAAGCATCAGAATCACCCATATTCAAGAAATTAGCCAAAAGCATTGTTTCTCTCATCGACCTTGCTGAAGGCACCGTTCTTACAAGAGACATGCTAACTACCAAGGGACCAGGAACGGGCATTTCACCCGCACGCATGGATGAGCTCCTGGGAAAAATGGTGATCAAGGATATCGCTGCTGATGTTGTACTAAAGGATGAAGACATAAACTGGTAAACAGGAGTAAAAATGATTTCTGAAGCACTTCAGGCTAAAGCTCAAAAAATCAAATTGTTAGTAACGGATATTGATGGTGTCTGGACGGATGCAAAAATCTATTATACTGAACATGGCGAATCATTAAAAGCTTTCAGCTATTATGATGGGATGGCAACAGCTCTCCTTACGAAGGCCAATATTAGAACGGCCATTATAACTGGCGAGGACTCCAAGCCGGTGGCCCGTCGTGCAGAGAAACTGAAAATTGAGGATGTCTTTCTTGGTGTCCATGATAAGTTAGAAGTCTTTGAATCCCTTCTCGAAAAGTATCAACTCACCCCCGCTGAAGTAGCCTACATTGGTGATGATTTAAATGATTATACAGTCATGCAGGTAGCCGGACTTACTGCCGCACCATCAAACACCCCTGCCTTTCATATCCTCAGGCCAGATATTTTACTGAGTCGTGCTGGGGGAGATGGCGCTTTCCGTGAGTTTGCTGATCTTATTATTGCATCACAGCAATGAAATTTCTTTTTTATTTTTCCTACAATCTTCTTCTTTACCTTGCCTTACCAATAGTATGGATTTTTGCTTTCTTTAATGAAAAGCTTGGTGGAAGTTATACGGGGCAAAAAGACATAACTTCTCGTGTTTTACGTTTTAAGGATAAAATTAAATCTAACCCCAAACCTATTGTTTGGACTCACGCTGCCTCAGCAGGCGAGTTTGAACAAATGCGGCCTGTATTATCGCGACTTTCTAAAATGGATGTATACATTTTTCAGACCTTCACCTCTTCAACCATTTTCTATAAAGCCTCCCAGAATAAGATTTTTGATGGTGTCAGTTTTCTACCGTGGGACCTATACTCACGAGTGAATCGTTTCGTTACACTGTTAAACCCTGATTTGCTCATCAATACCAGACACGATATCTGGCCAAACCTCCAACGCTCGCTTCACACTAATCAGGTCAGGAATATTCTAATCAATGCCAACCTGTATCAGGATTCAAAACGACTCCTGCCCGGCTTTCGCTGGGCAAACTCACTGGTGTTTAATCAAATCAGTCACATCTATACTGGATCTGAGGCTTTAAAATCTTTGTTGAAGCAAATTTACTCTGGGACAATAGATGTTGTGGGTGACTCACGATTCGATCAAGTTCAAGAAAGATTCCTCAGCAACAGTAAAATGTTGATAACTAAAAAGTGTATCTCTGACCGACGGGTCGTCGTGTATGGATCTGTCGGGGACACCGATTTGAATATTATCGTGGACTCTATTGCTCAAGCCTCTACTGGTAAGGCTTTCATGCATATTATCGTTCCGCACGAGACTGCAGAGCGCGATCTTATACCCTGGGAAACGGAGCTCTTCAGGCGCAAGGTTAAATCTATCCGCCAATCTGAGATTGAGCAGTTCCGTGGCGAAAGTGTATTGATTTGGGATGCTATCGGTCAGCTGGCAGACCTATATAAATATGCCGACCTGGCCTTTATTGGAGCTGGATTTGGCGCTGGTGTACACTCGGTAACCGAAGCAGCCATATATAATGTGCCTAGTGCACATGGACCAAAATATGATATCCTCGCCGAAGCCATTGAGTTGGTTGATGAAGGTTTATCAACGGTTACACTTGACGTACAAGAGCTAACAAACTTTTTGACTATGCCGGAAAATATTATCTCTGATCTTTCAATAAGAATTGAAAGTTTTGTCAAGCAGCGACTTGGCGCTTCTGATAAAATTTTCGCAAGCGAACCCTTGCTGCGATCTCTTATTCCACAACAACATTAAGTAGCAACTCCTGTCCGAAATCTGGTGGAAATGACAATAATGAATCCCCAGACGAGATAAACCAACCTCTAAGTCACCTCTATGCCATATTGATTTTCGCCCCATGGGCCAGATTGTTTGTTTGTATTGATACGTTCATCTCTTGAGAGAAGGTATGCGGTTTTTTTAAAATCGATCTTAAACTAATATCTCAGGATAGGCACCTTTGGCTTCTAAGGCAAGTATAACTAAAGAGCCTTCGGCTGCGTCAATATGCGGCCACCTTAAGCTTTATTGTTTTATGTTAAAATCTATTGTCCAATTATAAAATGCCCCTCTATTTCCTGTGGTACTTCACGGTAATAGAGAGGCAATGAGTTGTATGCCATTTAGAACAGAGGTTTTATCCCAGTTTTGCAATAACCTCATCATAATTTGGCTCATCAGACAAAACTGGAACCTGCTGAGTATATTCTACAACTCCGTCTGTATTTACGATAATGACAACCCTGGATAAGAATCCCTTCATGGGTCCATCAATAAGTTGAAGTCCGTAGTCTTTTCCAAATTGACCCGTTTCAAAATCTGAAAGAGTGTGAACATTTTCCAGTCCCTCAGCGCCACAAAACCGTGATTGTGCAAATGGAGTATCCCTGGAAATGCATAAAACCTTGGTGTCGGGAAGCTTTCCAGCCAACTCGTTAAAGTATCTAACAGAAGCGGCACATGTTCCTGTATCAAGACTTGGGAAAATGTTTAGTACCAGTCTCGATCCACTGAAGTCTGCCATTGAAACGCGAGCCAGATTTTTTGCAACAAGCTCGAAGTCCAGGGCTTTTGTCCCTACTTCAGGTAATTCGCCGATGGTATGAATTGGGTTGTCTCTAAGTGTTATGGTTGCCATATTTCTAATTCCTTTAATTATGTTAATGCTTGAAAAGTTTAATCCTGAACATGCATCTCAATTCTTGTCAAAATTGAACTTCACTATGTCGCTTTTAACTTACCTGCTCTTGTGGGAGATCAAGCAATAAATCCGTAAGCGCTGTTTTAAGTTCAGGATAGATAAATTTATATCCTGATTTGATAATTTTTTCTGCAGATACCCTTGACCCTTTTAAAATTATGACAGCCATTTCACCGAGGACCAGACGCAAAATAGATGATGGAACATTGGGCATAAAAAATGGTTTTTTTAATATTTCAGCAGCAAGCTTTGTGAACGATTCATTATTCGTTGATTCGGGCGCCACTGCATTATAGGCACCCTTCATTTTTTCATCTTCCATCGACTTCACCAATATTCCAATCAAATCATCCATATGAATCCAGGGAATATATTGTTTACCATCACCGAATGGTGATCCCACCCCATATTTTATTGGTGCTACCATTTTGGGCAGAGCACCACCCGCTGGTGCAAGAACGACACCAATACGCAGTATTACTGACCTAATCCCCTGCTCTGAAATTTTTCTTGCCGCTTTTTCCCATGTATCACAGGTAGTACCCAAAAAATCAGAAGCTGGATAATCAGTTTCGTTGAATATTTTGTCACTTGTTTCGGCGCCATAATATCCTACCGCAGAAGCTGAGATAAATGCTTTTATCTTTTTGTTGTTCTTCCGGATACTATTCATCAAAAGTTGACCAGATTTGACGCGACTCTCAACAATTTCTCGCTTCCTGGAAATAGTCCATCTCTTTTCGCTGATATTTATCCCAGCCAGGTGAACCACGTAATCAGCTCTGGAGATAGCATCGTGTGCTATCTCCTGCTCCTCAGGATTCCATTTGTATGTTGAGTAGGTGAATGTTGATGCATGCTTCCTGCTCAAAAGCATGACTTCATACCCTTTCCCAGCTAATACTGCTGAAAGTCGTTGACCCACTAGGCCGGTACCACCTGAAATTAAAACTGTACTCATATATGTGATCTCATAGAATGTGACATTTATTTAAACTGTTACTTCGTGATTTCCCATGCTTCTACATCTCCTTCGATCAAATTGAACAAAGGATGAAGCTGTAAATCGATAATCTCGTTCAGCTTATGATATTTAGCCAAATCCCTGACCCTAAGTTTTTCCAAAAGATGACCTTTTTCATAGAGTATCTGTCCCGTCGTCACCGGTATGAATTTTACCTCCACAGATGATCCAATTTTGCTCTCATCGAAATTGTATCCTCGATACTTGGCCTCTTCCAGAACAGCTGCGAGATACGAGTTAATGTGATGTAACGGATGCCTTGTTGCTTTAAAACGATCCAGCTGCGGATGATTTTGATACCCTCTGGTTTTGCCCTCTAGGACATGTTTCGCCAACAAAGTCTCTCGCCACAGAGCGACTAATCCTTTGCTATCTAAATATCCTGGGTGAAGCGACCATATTCTCATTGTCTCAACCTATAGCACTAATTAAGAATTAGGAGATCAAATAAAAGTATAACCCTATGTGCATTTACTCGGGTGTTCTGCGACCTGATGAACGACGGCGTTTGGGTCGACTGCCTCCGCCACCATTATTTGAAGGTCTGGATTTTTTTCGAAGCCCATAGGGCACTGCTGCATCTTTTGCTGTTTCCTCTGCTTTATAGTTTACAAAGGGGTGCTCAGATACAATCATAATTTTCTGTTTGATCAATTTTTCAATGTCACGGAGAAATGCTTTTTCTTCCTCATCGCAAAAGGAAATGGCTATTCCACTTAAGCCAGCTCTTCCTGTTCGTCCGATGCGATGCACATAAGTCTCGGAAATATTGGGGAGGTCATAGTTAACCACATGGGACAATTCATCAATATCAATACCACGTGCAGCAATGTCAGTCGCAACCAGAACTTTAGTCGCTCCACTCTTAAAATTTCCCAGCGCACGTTGACGAGCCGTCTGTGATTTATTGCTGTGAATAGCTTCAGCCGAAATGCCCGCTCGATCCAATAGCTTGACAATTTTATTGGCCCCATGTTTTGTCCGGGAAAATACCAGGACAGATTCCATGGACATGGTTTGTAACAAATGAATGAGTAGTTTTGTTTTACCTGGCTTGCTGACATAGTAAACAGCCTGTTCAACTTTCTCAGCCGTAGTTTGATCAGGCGTTACAGATACCTTTTCAGGATTCCCCAGTATCTTACGTGATAAAGCCACAATATCTGGTGGCATCGTTGCAGAGAAAAACAAGGATTGTCGCTTTGATGGTAGTAGTGCTATTAGCTTTTTAATATCATGGATAAATCCCATATCCAACATTCTATCAGCTTCATCCAGTACTGAATATTCCACGTCTTTTAAGCTGATAAATCCCTGTCCAATAAGATCAAGGAGACGTCCCGGCGTCGCAACCAGAACATCGATGCCTCTTTCAAGGATCTTTGTCTGTGCTCCCTGTTTTACACCGCCAAAAATAACCGTATTTTTAATGCCAGTATGTTTTCCATACACACTGAAACTTTCACCGATCTGTATGGCCAGTTCCCGCGTTGGGGTAACGATGAGGGCTTTTATTTTCCGACGGCCCCTTTGGTCCTGTTGGTTTTGCTGTTTCAGATATAGATGCTGAAGAATGGGAATAGCGAAGGCTGCTGTTTTTCCTGTGCCCGTCTGAGCACAACCAAGAAGATCCTTACCCCGTAATAGAATGGGAATAGATTGCTCCTGAATGGGAGTAGGATTTGTGTAGCCCTCAGCACTCAATGCCCTGAGGATTGGGTCAATAACCCCTAACTGTTGAAAGGTCATACTAGGCTATCACTTCTTGCGACTTCGACGCGGACTAATACCGCTCTTGCTACCCCGGCTACCACGTCTTCCGCCTTGAGTCATTCCATATTCTTTTTGCTTGGAGAATTTTTTATTTTTGGTGGGCAAGGGAGTTGGTTTGTCGGTTGAAACCTCCAGCTGAACTTTTACGCCTTCATGTTCTCTACCATGCAATTTGTCAACCAGTGTATTCACAACGCCCTGTTCAATATCGAAGAAAGCAAATTTTTTCATAATTTCGATGGCACCTACATCAGCTTCATTGGAGTTTAATGTTTGATTTATTAAACCAATCAGGCGTGTTGGTGTTAAATCATTTTTCATTCCCAGGTTAATAAACAATCTGGTGAAAATTTTATGATGGGGACCTTGCTCTTTTCTGCTGTCCACCCTGTCACCCCGTTTGCTTCTCTCTGGGCGATTGTCCGCCCTATCATCCCGCTTGTTTCTATCTCGTCGACCTGGACGTTCCAACCGTTCCGGTTTATCATCAGCCGAAACATTGATATCAGTAGCATGCTTGTAGTAGGTTAAAAAGCGATTGAACTCGGCTGACACAAAATGCTTTATCAGTTCTTCCCGGCTCAACCATTCAAGCTTCTCATAGATGGCAGGCATGAAGGGACCGATTTGCTTTTCGTCAACTTCAACTTTCTCAATTTTATCAATCAAAGAGTATAGCTGTTTGGTACAAATATCCTTCCCCGTGGGGACAAGTTCCTTGGTAAATTTAATCTTGAACTTGCTTTCAATAGCCCTGATTTTCCCGTATTCACGGGTATGAATGATGGCAATAGAGATACCGTTCTTCCCAGCTCTTCCAGTCCTACCGCTTCGATGGATATACACTTCTGAATCATCTGGCAGATTGTAGTTAACCACATGGGTGAGATCGTTAATATCCAGTCCACGTGCAGCAACATCAGTTGCCACAAGAATCTGTATTTTTTTGGATCTAAATCTTTTCATCACTTCATCGCGTTGTGCCTGAGATAATTCACCATGCAAGGCATCTGCATTGTACCCGTCGTGCATAAATTTATGGGCGGTATCCTTTGTTTCTTGCCTGGTGCGACAAAAGACAAGACCATAAATACTTGGATTTGAATCGGCGATTCGCTTCAGAACTTCATATCTATTCTTGGCCTGGACCATATAGTAGATATGCTTCACGTTGACGGCCCCGGTATTCATTTTAGTGGCAGCGATCTCTATGGGATTGTCCATGTAAGTTTTGGTCATCCGCTGCACTTCTTTTGACATGGTCGCTGAGAAGAGAAGTGTCTGTTTTGTTGCTGAGGTCTCAGCCAGGATGGCATCCAGATCTTCCTTGAAACCCATATTGAGCATTTCATCTGCTTCATCTAAAATGACTCGCTCAACATTACTGAGAAGTAGTCGTTTTCGCTTAATTAAATCTTTTGCTCTACCAGGCGTGGCCACAACGATTTGAGCAGCTTTTCTGAGCGCTTTAATTTGTGTATCAATTGCAGCACCGCCGTAAACGGCAACGATCCCAATTTCTTTAATGTTTTTAGCGAAATTATTCAAATCCTTTGAAATCTGTATGCAGAGTTCCCTGGTTGGGCAAAGGATAAGCGTCTGTGTTCTTTTATCTTCAGGTTTTGTGAGATGTACCGCAGGCAAACCAAAAGCTCCGGTTTTTCCTGTCCCTGTTTGAGCAAAGGCAACCAGATCTTGAGTTGAGGTTAATAAATGTGGAATTGTCTGTTCCTGAATAGGGGTTGGGTTTTCAAAACCCAGTTCTTGAATGGCCTGAACAATGTCATCATTTAGGCCGAGTTGAGCAAAAGCATTCATCGTGATAGTTTGATCCAATTAATATTTAGTATGTTGTTATTTTCATTTCATTTAGTATAAACGAGTTCAACCCCACAACTAACCATATCTGAAAATGCGAGTAAATCGCTGTTTTTTCACATGAATGGTGACAGATAAGGGTTATAGCCAATCTGCAAACCCGGGAAATTCACCCATTAGCCCTAAATGATTAAATTTTTGGGGAAGATATCAAGCCTTAATGGTCCCGGTCAGGAAGCGACGCAGTTTCAAGCGATCGTATTTTGCCGGCACTTAGGAACGTTTGCCCACTTCCTTGAGTGCCCGGTTAAGTAGTTCTGACATTTTAATATAGCCAGCCCTGTTGGGATGCACCCCATCATAGGTGTACTTTTCCTTCAGACCATTTTTACTGTCTGCCATGGGAGTAAAATAATCCAGATATGTGATCCCATTTGCCTTGGCATATTCCTGCAACATTTTGTTCAGCGCTACTATCTGCTCTGCGGGATGAAGCTCCTGCTTCCAGGGATATTCATAAGCAGGCAAAACTGATGACAGAATAATTTTTATATCGTTGGCAACCGCTAGCTCACACATGGAAATGATGTACCCCAGAATTTCATCCAGAGTCATAGGACCCGTGTTCCCGGCAATATCATTTGTCCCAGCCAGAATAACCACCACCTCTGGTTTCAGATCAATGACATCCTGCCTGAAGCGCAAAAGCATTTGTGGGGTGGTTTGTCCGCTGATACCCCTGGCAATGTATTGAGAGGATTCAAAGAACTCAGGATAGAATTTTGGCCATCCTTCCGTGATGGAATTCCCCATTAGCACTACTCGAGATTCTCCAGTTTGGGGAGCGACCAGGCTTAGGTTTTCATCCTGAAAACGTTTCAGGTTGGCCCAATCCTGAGCGAACAGCAGCTGTAAAGCGCAAAAAATGGTGAGAATAATTTTTATAAAGACTTTCACTTCAGGATTCCTAATGGGAGCTGATGGGACCGAATATTTTTATTAACGCTTGATTTCTGTAATCGAAAATTTGATCGAGTTGAGCCCGGATAAAAAGTTTATTCGCCAAAGCTCCCAGAACTCCCAGGGGTGGTTGATAGCTAATGATATCGCGCATAAAAATACCCCCCGCCTGCAGTTCAAGATGATGCTCATGATGCCACATGGCGTAGGGCCCCACTCGCTGCTCATCAATAAAGAACTTTCCTTCCTGAATCTGGGTGATCTCAGTGACCCAGGTCGTGGGAATCCCCAGCAGGGGGCGTACCTGATATCTGATGATCATACCCTGGTACATCTTCTCCGGGAGGTCACCAGAAGTGATCTCAAAGCCCATTGAGGGGGGTGTGATCTTTTGCAGATTTGCCGGGGATGAGATGAAATCCCAAACTTCATCAAGGCTGGCCGGAACAAGCTGAGCTCGTTTAAATTGGTAAAAAGCCATAACTCACCCTATTCCTCTTCAATTCCTAAAAATCAATATTATGCTGAATTCCTGCTTGCATTAATGTTCCCATACAGGGATCGCTGAACAATCTTCTCATAGCTACTTTTTTTATCACCACCTTTTTCAATCTTTTGCATGGCGTACTGTTGAATCAACAGAAGAGGTAGTACAATTCGTTTTCTAACTTCAATAGATTCTCTGGAAACAGCTTCTTCCTCCATGAGATGATCAAAACCTGAGATGGATAGAAGCATTTCACTCGATAAATTGAATTCATCCAGAAGAAGATTCCAGAATTCAGTATAAGCTTTGTCTTTGGCTATATATCGTGTCAGATCAAAATCGCATTTGAAAAGGGACATCATACTATTGAGCATGAGGGCCTTGAAGTAAGGAACATCCGCAAACAGTCGTTTCAGCTCATCCAACTTCCCCTTGTCAACCAGCGTTTTAATGGCGGTGCCCACACCAAAATAGCCAGGCACATTTTGTTTCATCTGACTCCACGAACCGACAAAAGGTATCGCTCGCAGATCATCTAATTCCAATTTCTTTTGAGTTCCCCTCTTAACGGGCCGGCTTCCTATATTGGCTTCCGAATAATATTGTAAAGTGCTCTTGTTTTCCAGATAGGGAATAAACATCTCATGATTCTTAAGGTTGATATATTTTTCGTGACTCAACTGCGCCAGCTCCTCAAGAAGGCTCCGCTCCTCCCAGGAAATAGTGATCTCCTTGTCGTAGATGACATTGGATAATCCTGCAGTTAGTAATTGTTCACAATTGTGGGTGAAATGCTCTTTGGTTCCATAACGACTTGTGATGGTCTGGCCCTGAATGGTCATTTGAATTTCATGCTTGGCAATCTGTTTACTCTGCGACGCATAGAAACGATTTGTTTTTCCTCCACCCCGAGCCGGTGGTCCGCCACGACCATCAAAAAAGATTGCTTTGATACCATGACCTTCACAGACGGCTGACAAGACTTCCTTGGTTTTAAAAATTGCCCAATTTGCCTGGAGATAGCCACCGTCCTTTGTTCCATCAGAGAAGCCCAACATGACAGTTTGTTTATTGTCGCGCTGGAGAAGATGATTTCGATATAGCGCTGTATTAAAGAGTGCATCCATGATGGTCTCTGATTGTGTCATACCTCTCATGGATTCAAAGAGCGGAACAATATCAAAGGGCAGTTGATCACCCTTCCAGCCACACCATCTGAAAAGCGCAAATACAAAAAGTACAGAAAAGATATCCTCAGAATTACTGATGATATAACGATGACAGCCTATCTCTCCATTCTTTTTCTGGATTTCTTTAAGGGAACAAATGGTTTGCAGCGTATCTCTGATGAGTTCATCATCGTACTGAGTAATATCCAGTAACATTTTTTTTGTAGTCAGGATATTTATCAACTCAGCTGTATCGAGTTCTTTCAGATTGGCGTGAACCAGCTTTTCTTTCACCAATATGGCTTCGATGGTTTTATAGTGAACCCGGTGATCCTGCCGAATATCCAGTGAAGCAAAATGGGATTTAAATATTTTTACTTTATCAATCACTCTGTCCAGGTCATTCAGATACAAGCCCTTGTTTTTTGTTCGAACTGTGTCCCGCACCTGAACCAGGGGATCGAGGATATCTCTATATGGAATACCTTTGTCAGAATCATATGTGGCTTTGTAGAGTTTGTTTCGCAAATCACCGATAATTTGATCCACACCCTTAAAGGTCAATTTTGATGCAAGGCCTTTGAGGTCCCAATAGTAGCACTTCATCAGACTCATTCTGAGATCATTAGCGACCTGCATGGTCGTTTTTGAAGTGACAAAGGGATTTCCGTCTCGGTCCCCTCCTGGCCAAAAACCTAGTTGAATAATGTTAGGGTTGTCAAAGTCATCACTGCCAAGCTTATGCTTGATTTTCCAATAGAGATCCCCAATGGCATCATAATACACATATTTGAGGTAGTAGATCAGATTTTGGGCCTCTTCAAATGGTGTGGGTCGTTTGGCGTTGAGCAATGAGGTCATCCCCAGTTGCTGAAGCACCTGGTCGATATGATTGATATCATTCTTCTTGATGAGTTTCCGTAAATCACTGATGATATCGAGAACCGCCTGGGGGTAAAATTGAGTTGGATGGGCCGTAAGAACCAACCGGGCACTAAATACAGAGAGTTTTTCTAAAATTTCATCGCTTTTGTTTCTGGAGTTTAAGAGGGTAAAAAAATCATTTAAGGAGAGATCTGTGTTGTGTTTTTGAAGCTCACCAAAGGAAGCATCTTCAACACTGTCAAACAAGACCACCTGCCGTTCAACATATTGGATAACATTGAACATGAATTCAATATTTTCAGTTTCCGTACTAATATTTGTATGGGTATTGAAAAATGTATCCAGAATTTCCAACGGTTCCAAACCATCCGCCAGTCCCTTCTTTGCCACTTCGTGCAATAGTGGAATGAGGATTCCAACATTACTTATACTTTCCGACGGAAGATTTAAAAACAGACTGTTGTATATATTAAATTTATTTTTAACCCACTTTTCGTAGGTTTCGATTCGTGCAGATTGATTCTTCAATTACCTATTTATCCTCATAAGCTGTCTCCTGGTCATCATGAGCAGGAGACAACTTATCTTATCCCAGGGTGAGTGGATTACAACTGTATTATAACCACCCTAATCCCAGACCAAAAATCAACACAGCCAATACATCAATTCCCCAGATAGCTCCTACAGTGACCAGCTTTTGTTTCATAGTGGGCATATCATAAACCCAGAAGGCAACGACAAAAAAGGTGAGATAGCCAAACAGGAAAATAAGGTAGGGAGTATTAGCATCCCAGAAGGTCCAATCCCAGGTAAGTGCGTCCACAGCATTGAGGAGTACCTCGATAAACACACAAAAAATGGAGCCAGCAATAGCTATAAACCATCTGTTTGGAACGCCTAGAATCTTATCCTCTTTATTGGGGAGTAAAAACTTTGTCCAAATAATACCTGACACGGCAAACATAAACATGATTTCAATATTCAGCCCGATGAGGATGAGATATGAGGTGTCACCTGGTGTACACCAGAGTGGCGCCCAACCTGCAAGTTTAAAAATGACTGAGTTCATGATCTCATTGAACCAGTCCATGCCCCAGAATGCCAGCCCTGCCAGAACGGCGATATAATTTTTTTTCTCCATCTCAACGGCATAGACATAAAACACAAATGCCAGTAATGGAATGACGTACCAATGGAAGTTTGAACCATCACGTAAATGTGTCAGCGCTTGTTGCGAAAAATCACTGGGCATATTGCCTCCCCTTAATTATTAATTTGAGGTCAAATTAATCCCCAGGGGATAAAGAAAAAGCATAATGACAGAACACACCAGCCAGGTTTCAGGCAAATGTCATGTTCTAATTCGAATTACATCCGATGAAGATCTTTCCTATGCCTGTGTATCAGCTTCCGGTTTTGATTTAAGAAAGAAGGCAACGACGGCGCTGGTAAAAACCCCCATAACCGGAGCGAAGATCGAACTCTGAATAATATAATTTTTTAGGTTAAAATACGCCTTTGCTTCTGCCAGTGTCGTCAATCCCTTCGCAACGCCGTGACTGATGGCATTCTCAAAATAATTGGGGCTAATGACATAAGCTGTAATCAGCTGGCCCAGGGGGCTTAGTACTCCAACGATAACCGAGATTATCACGCCGCTTATAAGGCCCTCCTTATATGTCATTTTCCCACTCAGATCAGTGGCCCTTTTATCCCTTAATGCGAAGACATAAACTGCGATGGCTATAGGCGCAAAAAAGTTTGTATAGGTCGCATGCTTATCGATGTGGGTGCTGTGCAGACCAGTGAGACGTTCCAGAAGCATCCAAGCCAGGGTCACCCCCATAAAGATGAAAGCCCATTTTATTTCAGTTTTGAATTTGTTCACCGCATCCTCCTATTGTCTCGAATGGATTCCGATGGAATTACCTTCACTATCTTGAAGTATGGCCACAAAGCCATGTTCTCCAATGGCATGTTTGGGAACCAGGACCTTGCCTCCCACTGCAACCACACGTCCTTCCTCTTCTCCACAATCAGCTGAGTTGAAGTAAACCATGGTTCCACCCTTTCCCGGTGAGTATCCATCACTCTTTACAAGCGCTCCGGCAGCATAAAGACCATTTTCAACTCCTGGAAAACCGAAGAGCTGTTCACCACCAAAACTAAAATCTGTGAACTCCCCGCACTGTAATAGGGACTTATAAAAATTGACTGCTCTATCCATATCCTCGACATAAATCTCAAACCAGCCAACTACATTTGATTGACTCATAATAACCTCCTTAACTTGAATATATACATGACCGCAACGGTCACCTTTTAATATTCACCGAATTCAGATAAAATACAAGCCCGTTTAAAGATTCAGTTTTTTAGCGACGGTATTTGTCAGATAGCCCCACACCATCCAGGATCATGGGGGTGATTTTTTCCAGGCGATTGAGTTTCGTTTCCGCCAGTTTTGCGTTAGAAATATAATCGGCATATTCCCGCTGCTTTGAAAGGGTCAAGGCATTAAATTTTGATCGTAATTTGGTGTGAGATTTTAAGACTTTTTCAAGTTCTTCGGGAATAATAAGCGGCTTCTTGGTATCTGCCTTGATTTCCTTGCCAGCTTTCTGGTTATCAATCGCCTCAAGAGTATATGACCTCACAACATCAGCATTTATTTCATCAATATGCTGGAAACGCATCTGGCGCTGGGCTTTGGTCACGCCTTCCTGGGCATTTATCAGAAGTCCTTTTTCGTCTTTGAGCAAGGCGCCCTGGAAAAACCATAAACTAATGAATGATTTATATCCGCCAATACTCACGGTATTCTTTTTCTCATACATGTAAACAGGACCACCCCACTTGATGGTCTCTTCTAAATCCAGTTCCAATAAAATTTTCCTAAGTTTAGAAAGCGCTTCCACCCAGTAGGGTTGATTTTGGATATATTGATCTACACTTTTGGCTCTATACATGTTTAAACCTGTTGGATATTCAAGGCTTACTTTCCGCGACGGTTTACCAGCATATTTAGGAAAGTTGATTTAAGTGGCTCAATAGCCATGAGTGCTTTTACAGGTGAGGTTTTTTCCAGGACACTTAGAACACGCCCCAGTGTCCGATGACTAAATCCATCATAGTCATAAAAGATTAAATCAGACAGCTTACCTCGTTCTATGGCCATGGCAGCATATTTATCAAAACTGCTTTCAGGTGTATAAATTCTCTGTGGACGTGCCTTCATTGTTGCTGAACCCGTGGTACAATAGGTAGGACAGACACCGCAACCCAGACAGACTTCTTCATCACGAGTAGCTTTTTGCTTATTGCGACCATCCTGCTCATACTTCACCATTTCAATGGCATCCACCGGACAGGCAGATTCACATTTGCCACAACCTGTACAGGTCTCCTCATTGATATCCAAAATCCAGCTTGAAGACACAATGGCGTTATTCATATCAAAGGTTTTAATGGCTTCCATCATCCCACAACAACATCCACAACAATTACAGATATAACTCAAGTCATTCTGAACATTGTCTCCAGTTTGGGCCAGGCCGGCCTCCTTGCTCATGTCCAGCAGGCGCATGGACTCTGAGACAGAGATATGCTGAGCCAGCCCATTATAGACCAGGACATCAGCTGCATCTCCAAAGGAGAGACAATTGTTCTGTTCATGCTCACAAGCTTTTCCAAGATGTTCGGCCTTGTGACGACAGGCGCACAAGGAGACTGCATGGGAACCTGCATTTTTAACCACATGAGACGCTCGATCATAATCCAGGATTTCAATATGATCACCCTGGGGTAGAGATTCCTCTCTGGGGAGCGAACGCCCCACCTGGGTTTGTCCTTCAAAAACGGCTCTACTGAAGCGATCATTCTCCAGCATATATTTTTCGAATAGTTGAGCGATTTCGGCCATGGGGGCATCAGGTCTGGAGCGCATAAATGTGTATTCAAAAAAACCTATGACCACTGGGGGGAGGGCTACATAGCGACGACCCTTACGCTCCATATCCACAACCAGCCCGCGATGGGCTAAATCCTGGATCAAGTCATTGAGTTTGTCTTCTTCCATATTGAGTTTTACAGCCAATTTGGCGGTTCGCGTTGGTATTGTCGGGAAACGGCGTACTAGTCTGGCTTCATCAGGTGTAAACAGGAGTTCTAAAATTTTGGTAAAGGTTGGTGAGGCTGGCGCGCCTGTGATATGTCGGTCAAAACGTTGTTGAAGCAGACGGTAGTCTCGGTGCTCACTGACAATATGTCCCATGGTTCCCTCAAATTGATTAGCGAATAATATAGATGCGAAGAGCAACAATATATGCTCTGTTTTTCATTGAAAGAGCTTGGCCTTGGGAGACCTTTTGCTATATTGCTCCACATGAGAGCTGGCATTCATGTGACCCTAAATTTCCCCCTCATCTACGACCTCTCAAAAGCACCAACCCGGGCAGGTTATACTTTAAACCGATGGAAGCTTCACAAGCGCTAGATCATGCAATTCAAGGTGGCACATATCAGTACCAACGCTTTCACACCGGCACTGGCACCACCAGCAAAACAAACACCAACTAACTTACAGTCAATTAAAAGAAATATTTGAGGACATTATGGAAGCGCATCAAG
>ERZ889078.1846-NODE-1846-length-16051-cov-6.658727_pt1 | contig 16051 bp, 20 predicted proteins | sample MGYA00521266_ERZ889078 | MGnify/ENA primary metagenome ERZ889078 (study PRJEB32303, sample SAMEA104408618) | aquatic metagenome | biome: Brackish water; feature: Pelagic; material: water | place: Baltic Sea | collected 2014-06-16T06:34:00 | depth 76,534 m ...
CTGCAATTCATACACAGCACATGGCTGGCTATAATGCGTTTGCACCCCCAGATAGCGCATCCCCAACCGCTCCATCACGCGGATGGAGGCGCTGTTTTCGGGGTTTGCCACCGCCACCACACGGCCCAGACCAACCGGCCCAAAGGCAAAATCTATCGCCGCTTGCCCCGCTTCGGTGGCAAAACCCCGGCCCTGAAATTGGGGGCGTAGCCGCCAGCCAATTTCCAGCGGCGCGCCCGGCTTGTTGGCCAAATGTTGCAGGCATGCACCGCCCACAACCTCACCGCTCCGCCGCTCCACCACCGCCCACCAGGAAAAGCCAAACTCCGCCCAGCGTGCCGAAACCCGCATAATCGCGGCCTCAGTGTCAGCCATGGTTCGCGGCACCCCATCCCCGATGAAACGCATGACCACGGGGTCGCTGTCCATGGCGTAAAGCGCGTCCAGATGGGTGGGCGCAAAAGGCTCCAACCGCAAACGGTCAGTCTCAACCATAGTGCCGATAAACCGCGTCACGGGCTTAGGTTCATAATCTGATCCCACTCCAAAACCTCCTCACCGCTGCCCTCCCGTGCCACATTCACCGCCATCGCGGCACCCAACCGCTCCACGTGAATACCGCGAAACTTGCGCAATGGCCCGGCCATCACCGGGGCCAGCATTGGCCAAACCGCCAGCGTGATCGCCTGCGAAATCCCGTAACGGTTGGTTGGTGTCAGGATCATCGAGGGGTGAAACAGGCTCAGCCGCTCAAATTCCAGCCAGCGCAGCCCATCCTCCAACTCTCCCTTGCAGCGCAGGAAAAAGGATTTCGAGCCGGACGAAACACCCACCGAGGACAACAGCGAGAAATGCCGCACCCCTGCCGCCTTGCACGCCACTGCAAAATCCAGAACCGCCAGTTTGTCGACCCGCAAGAATTCCTCACGGCTCACTTTTGAGGGTTCCCCGACGCCAAAAGTGCAGATCGCCGCGTCATGTCCCGGCAGGTGCGTGCCATAGCTGGCCGGGTCAAACACGTCGACGACCTCCTGCCGGAGTTTCGGGTGTGATATGTCCAACGCCCGCCGCCCCAAACTGGTGATCTTTGCGACCTCCGGCATAACCAAAGCACGGGTCAGGGCCTGCCCGCCCACAGCCCCTGATGCCCCCAGCATCACCACCGAAATCGCCATCACATGTCCTTCCCGTCGGGTGCACATTCATTGCACACCACACTTGTTTTCACCGCAAAACCAACCCGCCAGCGCCGCCCTCAAATCCGCAACCCCGACACCCTGCTTGTCCGGCACCACAATCGCAACCGGGCTCTCTTCGAAATCCGGGTGCGTCACGCCGATACCAGCAGATTCCAGCACGCCGGGCAGATCATCGCCCGCCCGCAATCAGCGTGACATTCGTGCCCACAAACAGCCATGGGTGTGAAAGATCGGCAAGGCATGCAACAGCACATCCTGGCTCAGCATCGCGCCCTTGGACCGCCCCGCCGTGCCGGACGTATAAAGCAGAGCCGCCAAAGCATCAGAGGATTTGTCGATCTGCACCGCCAGACGGTCCCACGCCTGCAGGCCAAGCGCCTTTACCTCGGCCGCGAAACGGGCCGCACGGGTCAGGAAGGCAGCACAAGAAAGCGCGCCTTCGGGCAGGAACAAGAACGTATCCTCGCGCCCGGCATGGCGGCCAAATAGGGTATCATAGAGCGGGTTCGGCATCGGATGATCTTCTTTCACTTGCAGGTCTTGCGGCGATTCTCAGCAATTCCACCGCTATGGTAAAGGTAGTTCCCAGATGCTGACCCGGATCTGAGGACAGCTTACCCTTGGCTTTTTCCGCTGCCCGCGCCTATAAGCGCGCCATAGCGTAATTGCCCGCCAAAGCCGAGAGCACCCATCCATGACCATCCGCCTTTACCAAAACGATCTGCCCGACGGGCTTGACCTTGGCGCAATCGTCGCGATTGACACCGAAACCATGGGGCTTGACCCGCGCCGGGATCGGCTTTGCGTGGTGCAACTTTCGTCTGGCGATGGCCATGCGCATCTGGTGCAAATCGCCAAGGGCCAAACCTCGGCCCCCAATCTGGAGCGGCTGCTGACCGACCCGAAGGTGACAAAGCTTTTCCACTTTGGCCGCTTTGACATTGCGGCGCTGCAAAACGCCTTTGGCGTGGTCACAGCGCCTGTGTGGTGTACGAAGGTTGCCTCGCGTCTTGTGCGCACCTTTACTGATCGGCATGGGTTAAAATATCTGCTGGCCGAATTGGTAGGCGTCGATGTCTCCAAGCAGCAGCAAACCTCTGATTGGGGTGCTGTGCAACTAACCGAGGCGCAAAAGGATTATGCAGCGTCGGATGTTTTGTACCTGCACAAGCTGAAAGAGGCCCTAGAAGCCCGGTTGATCCGCGAAGACCGGATGGACCTTGCGCAGCGCCTTTTTGCCTTTCTGCCCACCCGCGCAGAGCTGGACCTGATGGGCTATGACGAGCCGCTGGATATCTTTCACCACTAGGCGCATCGGCGGATCAGCGCCGCCACAGGCAGGCCTGTCTTGGCCCGCCCGACAGTTGCACTTAGTTTGAGCAGGCAGTTGACCCAAGCGTGAGCGGAATGACCAGGCATGACAACTTTCATTCTACCGTTGTCGCATGGCTGAAGGTGGCCCTGCCGCTGCTGGCGCTTGCCATCTTGTCCACTCTATTTCTGGTGTCACGCACCATTGACCCGGAGGATGCCATTCCCTTTGCCGAGGTGGATATTGCCGACCGGATACGCGAACCCCGGCTGACTCAACCCACCTGGGCAGGCGTTACCGATGATGGTGCCGCCCTGACCATCGCCGCCGCTGAGGTCCGCCCGCAAAGGGCTGGCGGCACCGGCGCCAGCGCGACCCATATCTTGGCAGAGTTGCAGACCTCCGATGGCGGCACAGCCAAGCTGGCCGCGGCGCGCGGCGTGTTGGACACCAATAACCATGCGCTGACAGTAGAGGGGGGGGTAACCATTTCTACTTCTACCGGGTATGAATTGTTGACAGATGCATTGACTGCGGCGCTGGACCGGACCTCGCTTGTCAGCCATGGGGCGGTGCAAGGAACTGGCCCCGTAGGCCAAATCAGTGCAGGGCTAATGGAGATAGCCCAAGAACATGATAGTGACGGTACTGGCTCCGGCCGTTATCTTCTTGTTTTCAAAAACGGCGTTAAACTGCTATATCTACCCGCAGATCAATAAAAGAGCTTCAGGACTGGGCATGTTACAGGCATTTCGCGTTTTCACGATACTGGCATCGCTTGCCATTACCCCCAGCGTAGGGCTGGCTCAGGGGGCCAGTGTGGCCTTTGGTGGGCTGAAGCAAGATACCACCCTTCCGGTGGAGGTTTCGGCAGATCAATTGGCCGTGAACCAAGCTGATGGCACTGCGGTGTTCAGCGGAAATGTGCTGGTTGGACAGGGCGAGATGCGGCTTTCCGCCGGGCAGGTGAAGGTGGAATACACCACCGATGGCAACGGAATATCCAAACTTTTTGCATCACAAGGCGTGACTCTGATCAACGCCACCGATGCCGCCGAAGCACGTGAGGCCGTCTATACAATCGACAGCGGGTTGGTGGTGATGACGGGCGATGTGCTGCTGACTCAGGGTGGCAACGCGCTGTCGGGGCAAAAGCTTGTGATTGACCTGAAGGCCGGAACCGGCGTGATGGAAGGCCGCGTACAGACGGTATTCCAGCCGGGCAAGGCGAAAAACTGATGCCCTCACCCGAACTCCTTGTGACCGATGGCGATGCCGGACTCCACATTCGGGGCCTGCGCAAAAGCTATAAAAAGCGCCCGGTCATTCGCGATGTGTCGATGCATTTGAACCGGGGCGAGGTGGTAGCCTTGCTGGGACCGAACGGGTCCGGCAAGACCACGTGTTTTTATGCGATTGCCGGCCTGATCTCGCCAGAAGGCGGACAAGTGCTGATTGATGGGCGTGACGTTACCGCGCTGCCCATGTATCGGCGCGCGCGGCTTGGCATTGGCTATCTGCCGCAGGAAGTCAGTATTTTTCGAGGCCTGTCGGTGGAGGATAACATCCTCGCCGTGTTGGAAATTGCCCTGGACGATCGGCACAAGCGCCGCGAGCGGCTCGAAGAGTTGTTGTCAGAGTTTTCCATAACCCACCTGCGCCGTGCACCCGCCTTGGCGCTTTCAGGCGGAGAACGGCGACGGGTTGAAATTGCGCGCTGTCTTGCCGCCGACCCAAAATACCTGCTGCTGGATGAGCCTTTCGCCGGGGTGGACCCAATCGCCGTCGGTGATATTCGCCATCTTGTCAGTGATTTAAAGCGGCGCGGAATTGGCGTTCTGATCACCGATCACAACGTCCGTGAAACGCTTGGGATCGTGGATCGCGCCTATATCCTGCACGATGGCATGGTCTTGATGAGCGGTACCACAGAGGAGGTCGTGCGTGACGAGAATGTGCGCCGGGTTTATCTCGGCCAGAATTTTCGCATCGGCTAATTGACGCACAACACATAGTTTCCGCAAGAACCCATTGACAAGCCGCCCCTCTGTATCGCCAAATACTCTGGATGCTAGCACTATCGAACTGGTTGCGAGGCTTTGATATTTTGGCTTAACCTCTGAAAATAAAAGGGTTTCGTTAACAGGTTTGATGTCTAACCCATCGGCAGGGTACCCTGCAAAGTGCGGGTACCCTTTGTCGAACCAAAAAGGAGGGATCATGCGGTATCAGATCACGGGCAAACAGATCGACATTGGCGAAGCGCTTCAAACCCATGTCAAAGCAGAACTTGGCGAAACGGTTGAGAAGTATGCGCAACGCCCAACCGAAGCCGTCGTTATCTTCTCTCGAAATGCTCATGAAATGGTCTGTGAATCAACGATCCATCTGTCAACGGGACTGACAGCGCAGGCCAAAGGGCATGCAACCGAAATTTATGCCGCCTTCGAATCTTGCCGTGAAAAAATGGACAAACAATTGCGCCGCTACAAGCGCCGCTTGCGCGACCATCACCGCGACCGCATTGTACCGGTTGAATTTGACGGCGGTTCCTCATATATCCTTGCCGCGAATGACGATCACGGGGATGAAGAGCCCGAGTCGCTTCAGCCGATGATTATCGCCGAGATGGAAACCAAGGTTCCCACGGTCTCTGTTGGCGAAGCGGTCATGCAGTTGGAGCTGGCAGGGCAGAACATGCTGGTGTTTCGCAACTCGAAACATGGCGGAGTCAACGTCGTATACCGTCGGGATGATGGCAACGTCGGCTGGATTGACCCGCGCAACAGTAAGTAAAGCGCCGCTCTATGGCGCAGGAAAAGCAGACCATGGAACTTTCGGAACTTTTGGCCCCCGGTGCGGTACGCGTCGTTGGCCACCTGACAAGCAAGAAACGACTCTTCCAAGAGATTGGAGAGATTGTGGCGGCTGTCCATGGCCTGAATGCCTCTTTTGCCGTAGACGGATTGCAAGAACGCGAAAGCCTTGGCCCCACAGGTGTGGGCCATGGCATCGCCCTGCCACATGCACGGCTTCAATCTTTGGATAGGATCATTGGCGTGTTCATTCGTTTGGAAAAGCCGTTGGATTACGATTCGGTGGATCGTCAGCCAGCCGATCTGATTTTTGCGCTGTTTGCCCCCAAAGATTCGGGTGTGGACCATTTAAAGGCGCTGGCGCTGGTCTCACGCACCATGCGCGACGCAGGCGTCTGCGCCAAGTTGCGCGCCAATACCGACTCGGCAAAGCTGCACGCGATATTGACTGAGGCGCGCGCGCCCCAAGTCGCCGCCTGATCGGCGCTGTGATCATCACAGGGTTTCGCGAAACGCTTGACGCTCGCGCCCATGCCGAGGGGTTTTCGGCTATGGGCATCTGCGCGCCCGACGCCACCCCACATACACCCGAACGGCTTGCACAGTTTGTGGACCTCGGGCGCCACGGCCACATGGCATGGATGGCGGAGCGTATGGGCTGGCGCGGCTCTGCCGCAGCCCTCTGGCCCGAAGCGCGGTCTGTCATCATGCTGGCCGAAGTCTATACCCCCGAAACCAACCCGTTGGCGGTGCTGGCACAGCGCGACCTTGCCGCCGTATCTGCCTATGCCCAAGGCCGCGACTACCACGATCTGGTCAAGAAGCGCCTCAAACGCTTAGGCCGCTGGCTGGTGGAGCAGACAGGGGCGGAGATCAAAGTATTTGTCGATACCGCTCCGGTGATGGAAAAGCCGCTGGCACAGGCGGCGGGTTTAGGTTGGCAAGGCAAGCACACCAACCTTCTGTCCCGCGATATGGGAAATTGGTTCTTTCTCGGGGCCATATTCACCACGCTGGACCTACCAAAAGATACCGCCGAGCAAAGCCATTGCGGTAATTGCACCGCCTGCCTTGATATCTGCCCGACAGGGGCCTTTCCTGCCCCCTATCAACTCGACGCGCGGCGCTGCATTTCCTACCTGACGATTGAGCACAAAGGCCCGGTTGACCCCGAATTGCGCGTCCTGATGGGCAACCGGATTTATGGCTGTGATGATTGTTTGGCGATTTGCCCATGGAACAAATTCGCCGTCCAAGCCTCGGAAATCGGCTATACCCCGCGCGTTGGCGCACCACCTTTGGCCGAGTTGGCCGCGCTGGACGATGCCGCTTTTCGCGCGCGCTTTTCCGGCAGCCCGATAAAGCGCATTGGCCGGGATCGGTTTATCCGCAACGTGCTTTATGCCATCGGCAACTCGGGGAACCCGGATTTGCGCGCGGCTGTATCGCCGCATTTAGCGGACCCGGATGAAGCGGTGGCCGATGCGGCTCAATGGGCGCTGTCCCGTCTTTCGTAATCTTTGCGAGGTTTGGCATAGGCGTATTTTGACCGACCCCCGACCAAATGCGCGGCTTTTCCCGCTTGGTGTGCTATAATCTTTGTATGAAACCTGTGGGAGGCAGCCATGACCAAACATCTTACAGACCATCGCAACGCGCCAAAGCTCGGTCGCAAAAAGCATTTTTGGGCCATTGAGCAACGCGGCAAAGATACGGCACCGCACCCGGCAATCCGCGCTTTGGCCCAGCGCCCGCAATCTCGCGCCGATGGGCTGCGCGTTCAGCACTATCTGCGGATTGAACGCGGCGTGATCGCTTAAGGAGTCCCCGATTTTTCGTCGAAAAATCGGGGCCCATTACAGCGCCCCGCCTTAGCGCCGGACCAATGCCTCATAGTCGGCAGAGATGTCGCGCGTCATCTGGCCAACCTCAAAGTTATAGTCGCCGATTTGGCCGACGGGCGTAATCTCGGCGGCTGTCCCGGTTAGCCAGCATTGCTCAAAACCCTCAAGCTCTGATGCTTCGATCCGGCGCTCATGCACCTTCACGCCTTTTTCCTGTAGCATCCCGATCACGGTTTGGCGGGTGATGCCGTTTAGGATGCCGTCGGCCAGCGGCGTATGCACCTCACCGCCCTTGACGAAAAAGATGTTCGCCCCGGTCGCTTCGGCCACGTAGCCGCGATAATCAAACATCATCGCGTCCGAACAGCCTTTCGCCTCGGCCGCGTGTTTGGATATGGTGCAGATCATGTAAAGCCCCGCCGCCTTGGCCGCATGGGGAATGGTTTCCGGGCTGGGGCGCTTCCATTTCGCGATGTCGAGCTTGGCGCCCTTCATCTTGGCATCGCCATAGTAATTACCCCATTCCCAAACCGCGATGGCCAAATGGATCGGGTTACGCTTGCTGGCCACGCCCATATCCTCGCCCGCGCCGCGCCATGCTACCGGGCGAATATAGGCATTGGTCAACCCATTGGCCTTGAGTGTGGCTTCTTTGGCCGCCTCAATCTCTGCTACTGACCACGGCAGCTCCATATCCAGCAGTTCGCCGGATTTGCGCAGCCGCTCCGAATGCTCCACCGATTTGAAGATCTTGCCGTTATAGCAGCGCTCACCCTCAAACACCGAAGAGGCGTAATGCATCGCATGGCTCAGGATATGGACATTGGCGCTGCGCCAATCGACCAGTTGTCCGTCCATCCAGATCTTACCATCGCGATCATCATATCCAGCCATCTTAGCGCCCCTTCCCGGGTGATTTGCATAAATTGCGCAATTTAGGTCCGATACGGTCATAAAGTTGCGCAAAATCGGGAAATCGCTACCAGTTGCCTATTGGAAAGTCAACAAGGCTGACTTAAAATCGAGATCCATGAGGCGCTACAACAGGTTGGGGGCAGTGATGGACCATTCTCAAAGCGGCACAAACCATAGTGATAGCCTGCTGTTTCTGACCGATGAGCAATTGCGCAAAGGTATTGAGGCGATGTTCTTTGCCTATCGCGGCTTTACCGCCGATCCGGATCGTATTCTGGAGGGGATGGATTACGGCCGCGCCCATCATCGCGCGCTGCATTTCATTCACCGTAGCCCCGGCACCACCGTCAATAATCTTCTGGCCATTCTAAACGTGACCAAGCAATCGCTGAACCGGGTGTTGCGCAGCTTGATTGAGGATGGGCTGGTAGAAAGCCGTGTGGGCCGCACTGACAAACGCGAACGCCATTTGCATCTGACCACGAATGGCGCTGCATTGGAGCGCAGCCTTTCAGACGCCCAGCGCGCCCGGATGCGCGCAGCTTACCGTGCCGCGGGGCCGGGTGCTGTGCAAGGGTTCCGGCAGGTGCTTGAGGCAATGATGGACGCAGAAGCGCGGCGGCAGTATCAGAGCCTGAAGGAGAACCCATCATGATCCCCGATCCACAGGCCCATCTACTGGTAGTCGATGACGACGAACGTATCCGCGGCTTGTTGCAAAAGTTTCTGATGCGCCACGGCTTTCTCGTTACCATCGCGCGCGATGGCGCACAGGCCCGCCGCCTGCTCGAAGGGCTGGATTTTGATATGATCGTGTTGGATGTGATGATGCCCGGCGTCGATGGCATTGCGCTTACACGCGAGCTGCGCCAACGCCTGACCGTGCCGATCCTGCTGCTCACAGCACGGGGCGAAACCTCCAGCCGGATTGAGGGGTTGGAGGCCGGGGCCGATGACTATCTCGTCAAACCGTTTGAACCCAAGGAGCTTTTGCTGCGCATCAATGCCATTTTGCGCCGTGTACCACAGGTGCAGGCTGATATCGGCCCGAAGGTTTTGCACCTTGGACTCGTGCGCTATGATATTGACCGCGGGGAACTGTGGCAGGGTGGCGACCCCGTGCGCCTGACCGCGACCGAGGCACAGCTGATGCGCATCTTTGCCGCCCAGCCCGGCCAACCGATCAGCCGTGAAGCCTTGGCTGGCGATCTGATCCGCAGCTACAGCTCGGAGGAAAAGACCGGGCAAGAACGCGCGGTGGATGTACAAATCACCCGTCTGCGCCGCAAGATCGAAAGCGATCCCAAGCAGCCGCGCTATTTGCAAACCGTGCGCGGCGCAGGATATATGCTGGCGCCGGATTGAAGTCTTAACGAGTCAACGACAGAGGCGGCTGTCTGATATTCACCCCGTCAAACCTAACAAGGAAAATCATATGCTCAAGCGTGCTTCGTTGATATTGATGGCAAGTCTCCTTTCACCACTCCCCCTAGCTGCACAGGAACTGACGACATGGGGCGAGGCTGGTGGCTGGAACGTAATGGTGGATTCCAGTCTTGGGAATGGCTGTCTTATCCAAACTTCTTTCACCGATGGCTCCGTAGTCCGGATCGGGATTGATGCTGCGCAAGGCGCGGGTTACGTAACCGCCTTCAACGAAAACTGGGGGGATATCGAGGTTGGCGCGATGTATCCGATCTCCTTCGATGTTGACGGCGAGATGTATGAAGGGCAGGCAAAAGGTATCTGGCTGAATGATGTGCCCGGCGCCGATATTTATTTCGACAACGAAGATTTCATGTTTGATCTGGCCGCGCGCCAGACGTTGACGCTTTACCATGATGGCACCGAAGTGATGGCGATCGACCTTACCGGGACAATGGCCGGGCTTGAGGAAGTACTTGTCTGTCAGGACGCCCAGAACTGAAAATAGGTAGCCCGGTTCGTATTGCGAACCGGGCATAGGAATTGATGAATGGTAACAGCTTATTATTCTCACCCAGCATGTGACGGCCACCTGTCGCCCCCGGGCCACCCTGAACAGGTGGCGCGGCTGGATGCCGTCACAACAGCACTGGCCGGAATGGATCTGATGCGCATTGATGCGCCGCGTGGCGACACCGCAGACCTTTTTCGCTGTCATCCGCAGCGCTATCTGGACCGTGTCAACGCGGCACTGCCCGAAACGGGCTGGGCGCAACTGGACGGCGACACTTACCTTGCGCCGGGCTCAGTAGAAGCCGCTCTTCGCGGTGTGGGCGGGGTGTGTGCGGCCGTGGACTTGGTGCTTGCCGGTGGCGCCGCGAATGCCTTTGTTGGCACACGCCCGCCCGGCCACCATGCTGAAACCGAAACCGCGATGGGTTTTTGCCTCTTTGGCAATATCGCCATCGGGGCCAAGCGCGCGTTGGATCATCACGGCCTGTCCCGTGTTGCCATAGTGGATTTCGACGTGCATCACGGCAACGGCACCCAAGACCTGCTCTGGGATGAGGCGCGCTGCCTTTTCGCCTCCTCTCACCAGATGCCGCTTTACCCCGGCTCCGGTGCCGCGCATGAGGTGGGCGCGCATCGCCAGATCATCAACCTGCCGCTGCGCCCCGGCTCCTCGGGCGCCGATATGCGCGCCGCCTACGCCGCCCATATCCTACCCCAGATCGACGCTTTCGCCCCCGAACTGATTCTGATTTCTGCGGGCTTTGATGCCCATCGCGATGATCCGCTTGCTAATCTGAACTGGGTGGAGGCGGATTTTGCATGGCTCACCACCCAGATTTGCGATCTGGCCGATGCGCATTGCGCGGGGCGGGTGGTCTCTGCTCTGGAGGGCGGTTATGATCTGGACGCGCTGGCGGCTTCCACCGCCGCGCATGTGACAGTATTGAAGGAACGCGGACATGACCGATAAACCCATAGCCGAGATGAGCTTTGAAGAGGCAATGATCGCATTGGAGCAAGTTGTCTCCTCGCTGGAAAAGGGCGAAGTGCCGCTGGAGGCCTCAATCGCGCTCTATGAACGTGGCTCTGCCCTGAAGGCGCATTGCGCCGCCAAGCTCAAGGACGCTGAGGATAAGGTGGAAATGATCCGCGCCAAGGATGGTCAGGCCATCGGAACCACCCCGGCGGAGGGGATGTGAGCTTTCCGACCCTGCTGGCGGCCTCCACGCGCCGGGTGCAAACCCGGCTGGCGGCGGCAATGGACGGTCTTGATGATGAACCCGTGATCCACGCCATGCGCTACGCGCTGCACGGCGGCAAAGGCCTGCGCGGGTTCATGGTACTGGAATCGGCCACGATGCATGGGATTGCGGCGGAAGGTGCTGTGTCTGCGGCGGCAGCAATTGAGGCGATGCATGCCTATTCGCTGGTGCATGACGATCTGCCTTGCATGGATAACGATGATCTGCGCCGGGGCCAGCCGACCGTACACCGCAAATGGAATAAGGCAGTGGCCGTTCTGGCGGGCGACGCGTTGCAAAGCCTTGCCTTTGAATTGCTGACCGATCCGACCCTTGGCCCCAATCGGCTTGCTTTACTGGCAGGCATGGCCCGTGCTGCGGGCGCGCGGGGCATGGTGCTGGGCCAAGCCCTGGACATGGCGGCCGAAACAGCCACAGCGCCCCTAACGCTGGCGCAGATCACCCGTCTGCAAGCGGGCAAGACCGGGGCGCTGTTTGAATGGTCTGCCACCGCAGGGGCCGTGCTGGCCGGGGCAGATCCGGCCCCCTTGGGGCGCTTTGCCGCCGCGATGGGTCTGGCCTTTCAGATCGCCGACGACATCTTGGATGTCACAGGGGACGCCACGAAGGCAGGCAAGCGGCTGGGCAAGGACGCTGTGGCCGGCAAGGCCACCTTCGTTTCGCTTCTAGGGCTGGAGGGCGCGCGCGCCCGCGCAAGTATCCTGATTGATGAGGCCACCACCGCCCTTGCGCCTTACGGCTCCGGGGCAGACAATATGATCGCAGCGGCACGTTTCGTGATCGCTCGCGAAAACTAGGCCCAAAGGGGGCAATATGACCGACGATACCGCCAACCGGCCCAAAACCCCAATGCTGGACCGCGTGACCCTGCCGTCTGATCTCAAATCCCTGTCTGACAGGGAATTGCGGCAGCTCGCGGATGAGCTGCGGGCCGAGACAATTTCCGCCGTCTCGGTGACGGGCGGGCATCTGGGCGCGGGTCTGGGTGTGGTGGAATTGACGGTGGCGCTCCACGCGGTTTTTGACGCGCCGCGCGACAAGATCATCTGGGACGTGGGCCACCAATGCTACCCCCATAAAATCCTGACCGGGCGGCGCGACCGCATTCGCACCCTGCGTGCTGAGGGCGGGCTTTCGGGTTTCACCAAACGCTCGGAATCACCCTATGACCCGTTCGGCGCGGCGCATAGCTCCACCTCGATCTCGGCGGCATTGGGCTTTGTCGTGGCCGCCGATCTGGGCGGCGATCCCGGTGATGCGGTGGCCGTGATCGGTGACGGATCAATGAGTGCGGGCATGGCGTTTGAAGCTATGAACAACGCGGGCCATCTGAACAAGCGGCTGTTCGTGGTGCTTAATGACAATGAGATGAGCATCGCGCCCCCTGTTGGGGCGCTTTCCTCCTATCTCTCACGGCTTTATGCCGGGGCGCCGTTTCAGGATTTGAAGGCCGTGGCCAAGGGGGCTGTCAGCTTCCTGCCCGAACCGTTTCAGGAAGGCGCGCGGCGGGCGAAGGAAATGCTCAAGGGTTTGACCGTGGGCGGCACCTTGTTTGAGGCCTTGGGCTTTTCCTATGTTGGCCCGATCGATGGGCATGATCTGGACCAGATGCTGCCTGTGCTGCGCACCGTGCATGCGCGGGCGACCGGGCCGATGCTGATCCATGTGATCACCAAGAAGGGCAAGGGCTACGCCCCCGCCGAGGCCGCGCGCGACAGGGGCCATGCGACCGCCAGATTTGACGTGCTGACGGGAGAGCAGAAGAAAACCCCCTCCAACGCCCCCAGCTACACAAAAGTTTTCGCGCAGGCGTTGATGGATGAAGCGACGCGGGATGAAAAAATCGTGGCCGTGACGGCGGCGATGCCGGACGGGACGGGTTTGAACCTTTTTGCCGAGCGTTTTCCGAGGCGCTGCTTTGATGTTGGCATTGCCGAGCAACATGCGGTGACGTTTTCGGCAGGCATGGCTGCGGGCGGGTTGAAGCCCTTCTGCGCGCTTTACTCGACCTTCTTGCAGCGCGGCTATGATCAGGTGGTCCATGATGTCGCGATCCAGCGGCTTCCCGTGCGCTTTGCAATTGATCGGGCGGGGCTGGTAGGGGCCGATGGCGCGACACATGCCGGGGCCTTCGACGTGGCCTTTCTGGCCAACCTGCCGGGCATAGTGGTGATGGCTGCCGCCGACGAGGCGGAGCTGGTGCATATGGTCGCCACCGCCGCCGCGCATGATGAGGGGCCGATTGCGTTTCGGTTCCCGCGTGGCGAAGGTGTGGGCGTGGAAATGCCAGAGCGGGGCATTCCGCTGGAGATCGGCAAAGGGCGGATCATGCAGCAAGGGGCGCGGGTTGCGATCCTATCGTTCGGCACCCGGCTGGGCGAGGTGATGAAGGCCGCCGAGGCGCTGGCGGCGCGCGGCATCACGCCCACCGTTGCGGATGCCCGGTTTGCGAAGCCTTTGGACCGGGACATGATCCTTGATCTGGCCGCAAAACATGAGGTTTTGCTGACCGTGGAAGAGGGTGCTATCGGGGGCTTTGGCAGCCATGTCGCACAGCTTTTGGCCGAGGAAGGCGTGTTTGACGCTGGGTTGAAATTTCGGTCCATGGTGCTGCCGGATGTTTTCATCGATCAGGCCAGCCCTGAGGCAATGTACCGGATCGCCGGGCTGGACGCGGGGCATATCGAAGCGAAAGTACTGGAAGTGCTGGGGGTTGCAGTCGTAGGCAAGCGGGCGTGATTTCGACTGAGGGACCGCACATGAATTTTGATAGTATACTGATCTAAAACTGTTTTCTTAACTCACCTTAAAGCGCACGGGTGGTTTTGGTGACGGCATTGGTGGGATAAACCCCTCCCTACGCAGCCTTGGCAAATAGTTTGGCCATGAGCGTGGTAAGTTCGGCCAAGTCAGTTTGCGTGAAGGCGGCGGGGGTGTCGCTATCCAGATCGAGCACACCTAGAAGCTTGCCTTGCGCGTTCCAGATCGGCAGCACCAGTTCAGAGCGGGTGGAGGAGGCGCAAGCGATATGGCCGGCAAAGGCATCGACATCGGGTACCAGCTGCGGCTGACCCGTGCGCGCCGCAGCGCCGCAAACGCCGCGTGAAAACGGGATGACGAGACAGCCGTGACCTCCTTGATAGGGGCCGATCTTTAGAAGCTCTGGCCCGGTGACGCGGTAAAACCCGGTCCAATCTGACATCTCATGCCCGTGGTGCAGTTCGCAGGCGATGGTCGCCATGAGGGCCACGGTATCGGTTTCATCATGGCAGAGCGCTTCGAGGGTTTGGGCAAGAAGGGCGTAATCGGGCATGGTTTGGCCTTTTTGGCTGGCGCGGGTGGGAGGTTTCACGCCCCCGGACCGGTTTCAAAGTCCGGGGGGCCAGCCCCCCGGACCCCCCGGGATATTTTTACCGAAAAGAAAGCGGGGGCGGATTGAAGGACATTCAGGGACGCTCAATGGCGATGGCGGTGCCTTCGCCGCCGCCGATGCAAATCGCCGCGATGCCACGTTTGAGGCCGCGCTGTTCGAGCGCGTGCAGCAGGGTAACGATGATGCGTGCGCCGGAGGCACCGATGGGGTGGCCCAATGCGCAGGCGCCGCCGTTGACGTTGACGCGGTCATGCGGCAGGCCCAACTCGCGCATGAAGGCCATGGGAACGACGGCGAAAGCCTCGTTCACCTCCCACAGGTCCACGTCGTCGATGCCCCAGCCCAGGCGATCCAGCAATTTGCGGGCGGCGGGGACGGGGGCAGTGGGAAAATCGGCCGGGGCATGGGCATGGCTGGCATGGCCCAGGACATAGGCGCGAATAGGCAAGCCATGGGTTTTGGCCGCCGCCTCAGACGCCATAAGAAGGGCCGCCGCGCCATCGGAGATGGAAGAGGAATTGGCAGCGGTGACAGTGCCATCCTTGCGGAATGCGGGCTTGAGCGTGGGGATCTTTTCGGGCCGGGCGAGGGCGGGCTGTTCATCGGCGATCACATGCGTCTCACCTTTGCGAGTAGTCACGGTAACGGCGGTGATTTCGGCATTGAATGCGCCAGAGGATTGCGCGTCGAGCGCGCGAGTGAGGGAGGCCAGCGCATAGGTATCCTGATCGGCGCGGGTGAATTGGAAAGCGGTGGCACAATCTTCGGCGAAGGTGCCCATGAGGCGTGCCCCCCCATTGTTATCGCGGTCATAGGCATCCTCCAACCCATCCAGGAACATGTGGTCGACCGCCGCGGCATGGCCGAGCCGTGCGCCAGCGCGCATTTTGGGCAGCAAATAGGGCGCCTCGGTCATGCTTTCCATGCCACCTGCGACCATAATCCCGGTCTGGCCAAGGGCGATCTGATCATGGGCGATCATCGCGGCTTTCATGCCCGAGCCACACATCTTGTTCAGCGTGGTGGCGGGGGTGGCATCGGAGAGGCCTGCGGCAAAACCCGCCTGCCGGGCGGGAGCCTGGCCCTGGCCTGCAGGCAGAACGCAGCCCATCAAAAGCTCTTCAATAAGAGCCGGATTCGCACTGCCCAAGGCGGCGCGAATCGCTGCACCGCCGAGTTTTGAGGCCGAAACCCCGGAAAATACCCCTTGAAATCCGCCCATCGCGGTACGTGCCGCGCCAGCAATGATGACTTTTTGCATTTCTGCCCTCTCCACGGCTTTCGGTTACGAGATGCTAACCTGTGGGTCATAGCCTGCAACCACACAGATTGTGAAGGGCAGGGCAATCGCATTTCAAAAGTTTATCAGGAGAGAACGCAGGAAATTGTCGT
>ERZ889078.1847-NODE-1847-length-16043-cov-18.868089_pt1 | contig 16043 bp, 16 predicted proteins | sample MGYA00521266_ERZ889078 | MGnify/ENA primary metagenome ERZ889078 (study PRJEB32303, sample SAMEA104408618) | aquatic metagenome | biome: Brackish water; feature: Pelagic; material: water | place: Baltic Sea | collected 2014-06-16T06:34:00 | depth 76,534 m ...
GTTGCATCACTAATTACACTAGGTTTATTATCTGGTTTTGTACTTGCAATTATTCTAGCTATTTCATATTTATCAGGGTATATTTCTTGGTATTTTATGATTGGTCTGACTATTTTGTTTAATTTAGCGGTCTGGCTTGTTGGCCCTACATTTTCTGATTTAATGTATAAATGGTTCTATAAGATTACTTTTTATGATTACGAACAGATTAAAAATTATCCTTATATGCAATTTGTAAAACGAATTTGTGACGAACATAATATGAGAGTTCCAAAGATTGGAATTATTGATGATCAAAATCCTACTGCTTTTACTTATGGTTCTGGAAAGTTTAATGCCAGAATTGTTTTAACTAAAGGATTGTTTACTTATCTTAATGAGGAAGAATTAGAAGCTGTTCTAGCTCACGAACTAGGCCATGTTGTTCATAATGATTTTATTATTATGACTATTGCTGCAACTTTATTGCAAATTCTTTACGAAGCATACGTTATTTTGGCAAGAGTAAGGCATAGAAAAGTTGGTTTAGGTAAAACTGGTGAGAAAAAAGGCAATTATCTTGTTGTTGTAGGTTATGTTTCTTTATTACTTCATTGGATTGGAACGTATATATTATTATACTTGAGTCGAACTCGAGAATACTATGCTGATGAGTTTGCAGCTGAAAAAACTGGTGATCCTAATCATTTATCTTCTGCTTTAATTAAAATTGCTTATGGTATTGCGGTTGTTCCTGATACTGGTAAAACTGCTCATTTACTTAATAACACTAGGTCTCTTGGTATTTTCGATCATAAGGCTGCTGGAGAAGTAGGTCTTGTTTATCAGAATTCTAGAAATACTATTGGTTTAGTTGAGAAAGCTTTGGCTTTTGATTTTCTTAATCCTTGGGCCACATTACATGAATTAAAATCAACTCACCCTCTTATTGGTAAAAGAGTTCGAGCTCTTTGTAAAATGACTCCTAGTCCTGCTTTTGATTTTGAAAGGGTTCTTTCTGTAGGTGTTGATAAAGCTCGTTTATGGAAGAATTTCTTTAAAGATTTTTTTATTCAACATTCTACAACAATATTATTCTTTGTATATGTTGGTTTCTTGATTCGTGCTCTTGCTTCAGGACAATTCCTTGCAAGATTCTCAACAACAGCCGTTTTTATGATATTGATTATCTTGTTCGCATTTATTAAAATAAAATATAAATATAGTCTTAGTGGTTTTAAGGAAACCAGCATTATTGAATTAATGTCGGATATTTATGCTTCTCCTATTAGAGGGCGACCTGTTAAACTTGATGGTGTTGCTGTTGGTAAAGGTGCTGCAGGAGCTATGTTTAGCGAGGATATGATGTTTCAAGATAAGACTGGTTTGATTTATTTAAACTATGAAAGTGGTATTCCTATCTTTGGTAATTTATTCTTTGCGTTTAAAAAATTAGAAAAATTATTTGGTGTTCCTGCGTCTTCCAAAGGTTGGTTCATGAGAGGTGCAACTCATCACTTAGAACTTTATAGATTCCAAACAGGTACTCAAACTATTAAAAGTTATGTTAGATTTTGGCAAGCAGCCACCACTATTTTACTAGCAGCGTTCGTTGTTGGGATTATGTCTTTTGTTATTATGTAAGTCTGGTTTATTAATAACTATAGAAAAATTTAAATACTAGTTAGTTAACTATAGTTAATTAAGGGAAAATGACTTGGAAAGTACACGCAAACGGAATGATATCTGAAGAGGAAGATGAAGAATCACTAGACTTGCAACCCGAAGAAACGGAGGACGATAAAAATGGTATTTAAAGATAAATATGGGAACTTATACACTGAAGAAGACCTAAATGAAATAGACTATTCAGGTATTGAAGATATTGAAATTCGTCTTCACAGTTATTAAATATCTATACAACGCCGCACTGTGGGTATCACCCACAATCCCTCGAAAAACAGCTGTGTGAAAACACGGCTTTTTTCATTTTCTTAAATGAGTCCGTGGGAACTCGGACTCATTTTTTTTTAACTAAATAGTATTATTTCTAAAACTCTTCTAACAAAAATTTTATAAACAAATCGTTACTCTTCTTAGAAAGTTTTACTAATAGTATTACTGAATGTTGCAATTTTATTAAATGATGCGTAAGCATCGCGACTCAAAGAGGAGCTGCGGTGTCAACGGACGCAACGGTTGTGAGGGTAGCAAAGTCTGGTCAAATGCGCAGGACTTAAGACCCAAGATGGACATGCACGTATCGCGCGTGTTATTAACTATTTATGTTAGACATCCTGTCCTTTAGTAGGTTCGGGGGTTCGAATCCCCTCCCTCACATTTTATTTTTCTAAAATTCTAAGAACCGATTAATACCACAAATATTATTTTTCTGGAGAAACTAGAACTTTGACAACATCATTTATTAAAAATCTTGTAGGAACTGTTATCCAACCTATTTCACTTTCATTTCGTTTCATGATCTGAAAATGTAAATGTGGATAACTTGTAAATCCTGAAAGACCCGAATAACCAATTATTTCTCCAGCATTTACTTTTTGACCTTCATGTACTAATAATCCTTTTTGCAAATGAGCATAACCAGAGAATTCATCATTTTGATGTTGAATCATAATTTTATTACTTTTTTGCAAATATTCATCTTCAAATTTACCTTCATCAAATCCATCAATTGTTTGATAAACAATTCCATCTAAAGCAGCAATAATTAGCGTTCCAACAGGCATTGCAAAATCAACAGCATTTTTTTGCCAATTTATTTCATAATGATAGGGTGCTGATTTCACATCAAGCATCCCTTCAAAAGGTAATTGATAAATATTACAAGATAATTCCACAGTTTTAGAAATTCAAACTTTTTTATAAAACTTAATATCAATTAGTTTAGAATAAAAAATTATTTACTTATCAAATAAATTTGATACTTTACTTGCAACATATCCTGTGGCTGAAGTTATAGGAACTGCGTATAATGCTGTTTTTGCAAAAGTTCCAAAACCTTTCCAATATGCATCACCCCATTTAACTCCTATTTGAATAAAATCTTGCCAATCATGAATATTAGAAACTGTTCCATATAAGGCAGAACCAATCAATCCAATAACAGCTCCAATTTTTATAAAATCTTTATCTTGTTCATTAATTAAGTTTTCAAGTTTTAATTTCATATTAATAAATAAATAAACAGTTCAAATATTTAAATATTGTGTTTGTTAACTACTTTCTAGTAACAATCATTTAATTAATCCACTGGACATCTATCCGTAATCTTTATAAAAAAACTATAGTTAACTCCGGAAGGTTTACGAAAAGTTCGAAAATATTATGAAAAATCAATCTTAAAATGACTAAAAACATCATAATAAAAGGAGCAAGAGAACATAACTTGCAAAACATCAGTGTAGAACTACCTAGAGATAAGTTTATCGTCATAACTGGTCTTTCTGGAAGCGGAAAATCTACCTTAGCATTTGACACATTATACGCTGAAGGACAAAGAAGATATGTTGAATCACTATCTGCCTACGCCCGACAATTCTTAGGATTAATGAATAAACCTGACGTTGATTCTATTGAAGGATTATCACCTGCAATTTCAATCGAGCAAAAAACAACTAGTAAAAATCCTCGAAGCACTGTAGGAACGGTAACTGAAATTTATGACTACTTAAGATTATTATTTGCAAGAGTTGGAACTGCATATTGTCCAACACATAATATGAAAATTGAAACTCAATCTCCACAAAAAATTGCTGAAACGATTTCTAAAAATAATTCCGGCCAAATCACAATTCTGGCACCTATTATTAGACAAATGAAAGGAACTTATGAAAAACTAATTGAAGACTTAAAAAAAGAAGGTTATTCAAGAGTTCGAGTAAATGGAGTTATTCAAAGAACTGATGAAAAAGTTGAACTTGAACGGTATAAAAAACATGATATTGAAGTTGTAATTGATAGAATTAAAGTAACTGATAAAACAAGACTTGCTGAAAGCTGTGAAAATGCTTTAACTAAAGGTTCAGGTTTAATGATTGTTCTTGATGACAAAAAAAATGAAGTTTTACACTCTGCAAAAATGGCTTGTCCGAAATGCGGTTTAATGTTTGAAGAATTACAACCAAGAATGTTTTCATTTAATAGTCCATTTGGTGCTTGTGAAGATTGCCATGGCCTTGGTATAAAGATGGAATTTGATGCAGATTTAATTATTCCAGATAAAACTAAGTGTATTGCTGATGGAGCTGTTATGCTTTATCGAAATGCAATCGACGGATGGCGAGGCCAATATTTAGGAGCAGTTGCAAAGCATTTTGGATTCGATGTTTTTTCTCCAATAAGTTTTCTTACAGATGAACAAGTAGATATTCTAATGCATGGTTCTGAAGAAAGAATAAAATTTAATATGAGTATGAAAGGCGGAGATGCTAACTGGTCAAGTCACGGTCAATGGGAAGGATTAATTCCTCAAAGTGAAAGACTTTATCATCAAACAGAGTCAGACTATCGAAGACGAGAATTAGAAAAATTTATGCGAATATTGCCTTGTCCTTCATGTCATGGAAAACGATTAAAAGATAAAATTTTAGCAGTAAAGATTGATAAAAAATCAATTATTGAAGTAACTGACTTTTCAATTAACAAATGTTTAGAATTCTTTAAACAATTATCACTTAATAAAAAACAAGAAGATATTGCAAAGCAAGTATTAAAAGAAATTAAAGAGCGATTAAACTTCTTAGTTCAAGTAGGGCTTGGATATTTAACCCTTTCAAGAAAAGCAGGAACTTTATCTGGGGGAGAAGCTCAAAGAATAAGACTTGCAACTCAAATAGGTTCAAACTTAATGGGTGTTATGTATATTCTTGACGAACCAAGTATTGGCCTTCATCAAAGAGATAATCAAAAACTAATTGACACTCTTCATCATTTACGAGACTTAGGAAATACCTTAATTGTAGTAGAGCACGATGAAGATACAATCAGACATGCTGATTACGTCGTAGATATTGGACCTGGTGCAGGAATTCATGGCGGAAAAATCATTGCCAAAGGAACTCCAAAACAAATCGAACAAAATCCAAAATCTTTAACTGGACAATATTTATCAGGAAAGTTAACCATACCAACACCAACTACTCGAAGAAAAGTACGCTCGTTTATCGAATTGAAAGGATGTTCAGAAAATAATCTTCAAAACATTGATGTAAAAATTCCAACAGGTGTATTAACACTTATTACAGGTGTTTCAGGTAGTGGAAAATCAACTTTAATTTATGAAATTTTATATAAAGCTTTAATGAAAGAACTTCATAAATCTAAACCAACACCAGGCAAACATAAAGAACTAATTATGAATGCAGATATTGACAAAGTAATTGTAATCGATCAAAGCCCTATTGGAAAAACTCCAAGAAGTAATCCTGCAACTTATACAAAAGTATTTGATGAAATCAGAAAGATTTTTTCAATCACTAAAGAAGCAAAAATCAGAGGTTATAAACCTGGAAGGTTTTCATTTAATGTAAAAGGTGGACGATGTGAAGCTTGTCAGGGAGATGGTTTAATTAAAATTGAAATGAATTTTTTACCAGATGTTTATGTTGAATGTGAAGAATGTACTGGCTCAAGATATAATTCTGAAACCTTAGAAATAAAATATAAAGGCAAATCAATTGCAGATGTTTTAGCAATGAGTGTTGAAGAAGCATTCGCGCTTTTTGAAAATATTCCTCTTCTAAAACGGAAATTAGAAACTTTATTACGTGTTGGACTTGAATATATTAAACTTGGACAGAGTTCTGTAACTTTATCTGGTGGAGAAGCTCAGCGAATTAAACTTACAAGAGAATTATCAAAAAACTCAACTGGCAAAACTTTATACTTGCTTGATGAGCCAACTACAGGTCTTCACTTTCATGATGTTAGAAAATTAATCAAAGTAATGGATGATTTAGTTTCTAAAGGAAATAGCATGATTGTAATTGAACATAATTTAGATATTGTAAAATCAGCAGATCACATTATTGATTTAGGTCCTGAAGGCGGAAGTGGTGGTGGACTCATCATTGCAGAAGGAACGCCTGAAGAAGTAGCTAAGAATCCTAAGAGTTATACTGGTAAATTCCTAAAACCTATGTTAAAATGAATATCGACATATCTAGTATTCCAAATAATCCTGGATGTTATGCGTATAAAAATTCTAAGAATATAATCCTTTATGTTGGAAAAGCTAAGAACTTGAAAAAAAGAGTTAGTAGTTATTTTAAGAACAAAGATTTAGATGCTAAAACTAAAGTTTTAGTTGAACAAATTGATTCTGTTGATTTATTTATCACAGATACTGAAGTTGAAAGTTTAATTCTAGAAAATAATCTAATAAAAAAACATTTGCCAAAATACAACATTTTACTTAAAGATTCTAAACGTTATGCATATATTCAATTAACAAATGAAGAATATCCTAGATTACTTCTTGCAAGAAAAAAAGAAGGCGAAGGAACATACTTCGGCCCATTTGTATCTGGTGAAACTAGAGATTACATTTTAGATTTAATTAGAAAAACTTTCATGATTAGAACTTGTAAAAGATTACCTAAGAAAGAATGTCTTCGTTATCATATTAAACTTTGTTCTGCTCCTTGCACAAATATAGTTTCAAAAAAAGAATATGATGATCAAATTAAATATGCAAAACTTGCTTTAAAAGGTCAAACAAGCGAACTTATCAAATCATTAAAAGTGTTAATGAAAAAGCGTTCTGACAAACAAGATTTTGAATTAGCATTACAATTACGAAATCAAATCGATGCAGTTGCATGGCTTAATGAAAAACAAAAAATGGAAAGGAACAAAACATATAATGAAGATATCTTAAATTACATGGTTAAAGATGGTCGAGTTTACTTGATTTTATTTAATATTTACAAAGGAATCTTAGAAAATAAACAAACATTTGAATTTGATTATAAAGATAATTTTTTAGAACAATTCATAATCCAATATTATTCAGAAAATGATGTTCCTCGTGAATTAATTTTACCTGAATCAATCGAAGAATCATTAATTCAATTCTTAACAAAGCAAAGAGAAAAGAAAGTAGTTGTAACAGTTCCAAAGATTGGAGAGAAAAAACTTTTACTAAAATTGGTTATGAAAAATATTGAAATTTCATTCTTTAGTAATTCTGAGAAGTTAAAAGATTTACAAGAAAGATTAAAATTGAATGATTCACCATATGTAATTGAATGTTTTGATATTTCACATTTATCAGGAACTAATACTGTTGCATCAATGGTTCAGTTTAGAAATGGGCAACCTGATAAAAGTAACTATCGACGTTATAAAATTAGAACTGTTAAAGGAGTCGATGATTTTGAATCTATAAAAGAAGTTGTTAGACGAAGATATTTTAAACTTAAAAAAGAGAATGCTACTTTTCCAAACTTAGTTGTTATTGATGGGGGAAAAGGCCAACTCACATCAGCAATGCAAGCTCTTAAAGAAATAGAAGTTAAATTACCAGTAATATCACTTGCAAAAAAACTTGAAGAAATATACTTTCCAGGATCAAGATTTCCATTAAGACTTGATCACAAGACAAAAGCTTTAAAACTATTACAAGCAATCAGAGATGAAGCTCACAGATTTGCAATTAACTATAATAGACTTTTACGAAAAAAAGACTTATACAATGAACAAAAATAATTCAAAAGAAGAAGTTATACCATTTAAGCTTCATGCAACTTTTAAACCAAAAGGTTCTCAACCTGAAGCAATTAAAAAGTTAGTTAGTGGAATTAAAAATGGCAATAATTTTCAAACATTGCTGGGCGTTACTGGTTCAGGTAAAACTTTTACTATGGCTAATATTATTGCAAGCGTGAATAAACCAACAATCATTCTTGCTCACAATAAAACTCTCGCAGCGCAATTATATAATGAATTCAAAGATTTTTTCCCAGAAAACAGAGTTGAATACTTTGTTTCATATTATGACTATTATCAACCAGAATCTTATATTCCGTCAAAAGACCAATTCATAGAAAAAGATGCTCAAGTAAATGCAACTCTTGAACGAATGAGACTTGCAACAACAGCGTCTATTTCTAGTAGAAAGGATGTAATAGTTATTGCATCAGTATCTGCAATTTATGGACTTGGTAATCCTAATGATTTCATTAAAATGGGTTTTGAGATTACTAAAGGAATGAAAATTTCAAGAAATGAATTGCTTGGTAAAATGGTTAGTTCTCTTTATGAACGAAATGACCTTGAATTAATGCCAGGAAGGTTCAGGGTCAAGGGCGACACTATTGATTTAATTCCTGGGTACGGAAAAGACATAATTCGAATTGAATTTTTTGGTGATGAAATTGAGCGAATTGTAGAACTTGAAAAAACCAGTCTCGAATTAATAGATACATTTGATTATTTTTTTGTTTATCCGGCAAGGCATTTCGTAACACCTGAAGATCAACTACAAAGAGCAATGAAAAGTATTCGAGCAGAACTTGATGAAGTACTTCCGACTCTTGACATGATTGAATCACATCGATTAAAGCAACGAACAATGTATGACTTGGAATTGCTTGAAGAAGTCGGAGTTTGTAAAGGAATTGAAAACTACTCAAGACATTTAGATGGGCGAAAAAAAGGCGATCCACCTTATTGTTTACTTGATTATTTTAAAGATGATTACATGATATTTATTGATGAAAGTCATCAAACATTACCTCAGTTTAGAGGAATGTATAAGGGTGATTTTTCAAGAAAGAGTACTTTAGTTCAATACGGGTTTCGACTTCCTTCAGCAATTGATAATAGACCTTTAATGTTTGACGAGTTTGAAAAAAAGATGCTTAAAGAACAAGTAGTCTTTGTGTCAGCCACTCCTTCAGATTATGAAATATCCCATTCAACACAAGTTGTTGAACAGATTATTAGGCCAACAGGACTTCTTGATCCTGAAGTATTTATTCATCCAATTAAGGGTCAAATGAATCACTTAAAAACTAAGTTAAATGCAGTAATAAAAAGAGGAAATAGAGCTCTAGTTACAACTCTTACAAAAAAATTAGCAGAAGAATTAACTGAATATTTAGCCAGAGTTGGAATAAAAACTCGATATTTACATTCTGAAATTGATACTTTACAACGAACTGAAATAATTCGTGAACTTCGACTTGGAAAATTTGATGTATTAGTTGGAATTAATCTTTTAAGAGAAGGGCTTGATATTCCTGAAGTAGGATTCATTGGAATTTTAGATGCCGATAAAGAAGGATTTTTACGTGATACAAGAAGTTTGATTCAAATAATTGGACGAGCAGCACGTAATGTTAATTCAAAAGTATTTTTGTATGCAGATAAAGAAACTGATTCAATTAAAAACGCACTTAAAGAAACAAGCAGAAGAAGAACAATTCAAATAGCTTATAATGAAAAGAATGGCATTACTCCAGAAACAATTATTAAACCAGTAAAAGAAAAAGAAGTAAATGTTGAAGATATTAAACATATTCCAAAGTCAGATATTCCAAATGTAATAATCGAACTTGAAAAAGAGATGCAAGTTTCAGCAGATAATCTTGATTTTGAAACTGCAATCAGATTAAGAAATCAAATAGTCAAATTAAAAGAAAAAATTAGGATAAAATAATTTAAAAGAATTACAACTTCAAATCCTTCATCTTTACTTTTTCTAAATAACTAACAGATATTATTTCAATCGTATCTACACCAATTGGTGTTGGTTTGACCACAGTTTTTGTTTTTCGTTCTAAATTATATGCTTCAAAACAAACACCATTTGGAGTTATCATATCAAACCCATCAATTCGAGTATAAGTATTACTAAAATTTGAAATGAATAAACTATTTGCACTCATGTAAAAATCATCATCATTTTGAGCAATGTATAATGGCAAATCACTTCTAATGGCAGATAATTCTCCTCTCTTTTTATCAGCACCAATTACAATATAAGGCGCATCCATTTTTGCAGCAAATGATTTCATAATATCGTCTAAACTAATACCATATTGTAAATCTAATAATGAAGAATTCATTAGTTCAGAATATTCTGGATTACCAATAAATATGAATCCTCCTCTATCATTTGCAACATATTCTCTTGTTCCACCAATACTTAACACTTTTGATCCTATTTGAAATTCGCTCGATTGAATCTTTCCATTCTGTATTGTTTCTATCTCTTTATAGCTATCACTACTACCTTTAAAACCATATATATCCATTGAAATTACCTCATATAAACCTTAAACATCAAATCACTTCAAGCATTTATAAGCTTCATTAATGATATTTTCATAATGAAAAATCTATTTTAAATAACTTCAGGCTTCAATAATGCATTAAAGAACATTTAAGATACTATTTCTTATTTAAGAAAGAATTTATTCTTGAAATAACTATCGAAGAAGTTTTTTATCTTTATTTTACAGAATCACTATTCGAAATTTTTATAAATATTATGAATTTTCTTTTAATATTATGAAATATTATTTACTAAAAAAAGATGAGAATGAATTCACTGTGTCACCTACTTCATTAGTAGATAATAAAACTATCAAAGCGTTAAATCATCCAATCAGAAATAAAATAATTCAATTACTAAAAAATAAACCCATGTTTGTTTCAGAACTATCAAAAAAACTTAATCTTCACGAACAGAAAATATACTATCACTTGAATCAATTAGCAACTGAAAACATATTAGAAGTTGTTGAGAAAAAAGAAATAAGAGGAACAATTGCAAAAAAATATGCTCCAACCAATTTAAACTTTACATATTCATTATCAGAAGAATGGTCATCACTAAATGAACTTTTAAAAAAGAGTGATGAAAAAATCGACTTATTTTTAAAACCGTTTCTAAAGAACGGAAAGTTAAATGCATCGATTGTTGTTGGAAGTCCAGATCCACACGGACCGCATAAAGCCAGAGCTAGAGATGGACATTACGCAATAGATCTCGCATTATTTTTAGGAAAATATTGTACTGGTGGTAAAAATTTTTCAACAAAATTAGATGTAGATATTGACTGGAATAACAACCTCATAATTATAGGCGGACCAGTAGCAAACTTAGCAACAGCAAAAGTCAATGAAAGTTTACCTGTTAAATTTAGTGAAGAACAACCTTGGGGGTTTATCAGTAAAAAAAATCATTATGCGGAAGACAGCATAGGATTAATTTGTCGTATGAAAAACCCTTTCTCAAAAGAACACCAGATACTTCTGATTGCAGGACTTCGATTCATAGGAACAAAAGCAGCAATTATGGGATTAACCAAGTTTACAAATCTTGTTCTAAATAGGTTCTCAGATCAAGAAGAATTCTCATGCGTAGTTCAAGGATTTGATATGGATGGCGACGGAAGAATTGATAATATCGAAATATTAGAATGAATAAATAATTCTCTTAAAAAAACTATCTTTAAATAAAAATCTTCATTAACAACTTTTATGGAGTATTCAAAAAAAATATTTTCAAAAAAAGATCTTATACCTTGCATTCTAGCATTTACAGTAGGTTTGAGTATTGGAAACTATCTTTTGTCAAAATCAGAAATAATGAGTTTACAAAAAGAAAGAAGAATGGAAGAAACATATGAAACCGCACTCCAAACTTCAGTCAATAGAATGAAATCATTAGTCTATGCTTATGAACATGGAAGTATTTGGTTTGATACAACTCAAGACCATATTGATTCATTAAAGAATTATGCTGAATATTATCAAGCTCTTAGCGACAGTCATGAACATAAAAAAGAAGTAATAGATGACAAAATAAACTTCTTAGAAAAACGAGCAGATCCGAGAAAATGGTTCTTCTAAAGTGATAATAAACATTTAAATAACAAGTTCCCCATATAATACTTTGAAATGTCATTAACAGACTTAATCAAAAACCTATTCTTAAAAGATTTAACATCAAGTCAAATTAAAGTATTAGACGGTATAGCATATAAAGTAGACAATTATCATAAATATAATCCGAACAGTGTCAACCCTCATTACGATCGACTAGTATCAGAACTGTCTAAATTAGAAGATTTAAAATATAACGTTAACAAGTATAAATCCATTTTAAAAATGTATAATCCCGGAACATCTAGCACAAAAGCTACTTATAGTAAATAACCATTAGAAAAAATTTATATAGTTCCTAATTATAATTAATTATATTATGTTGAGGGTGTATAAAAGAAGATTGCTAATAGGGTTGCTTGTTTTATTACTTTTATTTTTACTATCATTTTTTCTAGCATTATTTAATTTACAGAAAGGTATTGGAATTTTCAATATTGGAATTGCTTATCAAGTTGAAGATTGGAGCGTAATGATTTTTTCAATTCTGGCCATGTTAAAAGTATTGCATGAAATAATTAAAGTTGAACGATAAAGGTGATTAATATAAAGCAAGTTATTCTCGTACGTCAAGACTTAAAATTACCAAAAGGTAAAATGGCAGCACAAGCAGCCCATGCTAGCGTTGAAGCAGTTCTTAGAAGTGATAAAGATAAAGTTAAATCTTGGCGAGGAGAAGGAATGGCTAAAATTGTTTTGAAAGTTGCAGATTTAAAAGAATTACATAAATATAATCAAATGGCAAAAGATGCAGGACTAACAACTGCAACCATCACTGACGCAGGAAGAACTTGTATTGCACCAGGAACTATGACTTGCTGTGCAATCGGGCCTGACGAAGAAGACGATGTTGATGCAATTATTTCTGAATTAAAATTAATGTGATTTTTCCGAAACCTTTTTAATTAATTACATGTTGTTATCAATATCATGGAAACAGAAGACCATCTAATAAAAGAAAGAATTCGAAAGCTTAATGAAATTAGGGAAAAAGGAATCAACCCTTATCCATACAGCTATAAAAAAACTCATAACGCTGTTAATTTAAATCAAGACTTTAAGAGCTTAAAAAAAGAAGAACATTCTAAGGAAAAAGCTTCTGTTGCAGGAAGAATCATGCAATTTCGAAAGATGGGAAAAGCTTCATTCATGCATTTACAAGATGAATCCGGAAAAATTCAATTATATTTCAGACAAGATGATATTGGGAAAGACAAATATAAACTTCTAAAAAAACTAGATATTGGAGATATTATTGGTGCTAAAGGAACACTTTTTAAGACCAAAATGGGTGAAGTTACTATTTATGTTAAAGATTATGAAATTCTTTGTAAAACATTAAGACCGCTTCCAGAAAAGTTTCACGGTATTCAAGATCAAGAATTAAAATATCGAAAAAGATATTTGGATTTAATTATGAATCCTGAAGCAAAAGAATTATTCCGAAAAAGAGCTAAAATAATTAAATTAGTTAGAACATTTTTAGATGATATTGGATTTTTAGAAGTTGAAACTCCAGTTCTTCAAACACTTTATGGCGGAACAAACGCAAAACCATTTGAAACCCATATTAACGCTTATGACATGAAAATGTACTTAAGAGTTGCCCCAGAATTATACTTAAAAAGATTAGTCATTGGTGGATTTGAAAAAGTCTATGAAATCGCAACTAATTTTCGAAATGAAGGAGTTGACCAAACTCACAATCCAGAATTCTCAATGATTGAATGGTATGAAGCATACGTTGATTATCATACTATGATGGACCGAGCAGAAGCCATGATTAAGAAAATTGCTAAAGAAGTTAATGGAACTTACAAGTTACCTGTTTTTGATAAAGTTATTAAAATAAATATTAAATGGCCAAGAATAACAATGAAAGACGCCGTTAAACAAAAATTAAAATTAGATGTTAATAAAAAATCTGTTGCAGAATTAAAAGTGTTTTGTAAAACACACAAACTTGATGTTCGAGGACAAGAAAACAAAGGAAGTCTTCTTTTCTTAATATTTGATAAATTAGTCGCTGACGACCTTAAAGACCCAACTTGGATAATTGATTATCCAAAAGAAGTTTCACCTTTAGCAAAAGTTCATAGAGACGACCCAGAACTTGTGGAACGATATGAATTATACATTGGTGGAAAAGAAATCTGTGATGGTTGGAGCGAATTAATTGATCCTCAAACTCAAAGAAATAGATTCGATACAGAACAAGCTGCCATGAGAGAAGGAAATGATGAAGCTCATCCAATGGATGAAGACTTTATCGAAGCTCTTGAATATGGTTTTCCTGTATGTGGCGGAATTGGAATGGGAATAGACAGACTAGTCATGTTAATAACTAATAACTGGTCTATAAGAGATGTTATGTTCTTTCCAATCATGAAACCAGAACACAAGGAACCAGAAAAAAAGAAGTAGAAAAGTTTTTAAAACCCTTGGTGTTTTTCTGAAATATAAATAGGAGATAATTATGACTGTTCTCAAAAATTTCAATTTTTGAAGCACCATATTTTAAACCAAAAAAATATGATTAAAAAAACAATTGTTGGCCTTGTTGAAAAGGTAAAACTTAACGGAAGCGAAGAGAAACATAAAGAAATTATTGCTCGAATTGATACTGGTGCTACAAAAAGTTCTGTGGATTTAGAATTAGCTTCTGAATTAAGACTCGGACCAGTTGTTAGATCAATGCTCATCAAAAGTGCTCACGGTTCCAAATTAAGACCAGTTATTGAAGCAGAAATCGAAATATGCGGACATAAAATAACATCGCAATTCACACTTGCTGACAGAGCACATATGAAATATCCTGTTCTTATTGGACAAAATATTCTAAAACAAGGGTTCTTAATTGATCCTGCAAAAGAATCTCCAGAAGGTAAAGAAAAATGAAACCTAAAAAAAGTTCATTTTTTTTGGTCCATAAATTCGCCGAGGTAAATTTATGAAAGCAGCAATAATAAGTTTAGGAAGTAAAAGTTCAAAATGGACTGCTGAAGCTATGAGAAAATATTTTGATGAAGTTGACGAATTAAACATTAAAAAAATCGAAATAAATTTGACTGGTAAAGAAGCCAATGTTCTTTATGAAGGAACACCTCTTAAAAAATATGATTGTGTTTTTGCAAAAGGTTCATTTAGATACGCCCCACTTTTAAGAGCCATCACTTCAATGCTTGAAGGAAAAACATATATGCCAATCCACCAATCAGCATTCACAATTTGTCACGATAAATTACTCACACAATTAAAATTACAACAACAAAATATTCCAATGCCAAAAACCTATTTGAGTGCAACTACTGGTGCAGCAAGAAAAATTCTTGAAAACATTAATTATCCTATTATTATGAAATTTCCACAAGGAACACAAGGTAAAGGAGTTATGTTTGCAGATTCATATGCTTCTGCTTCTTCAATTCTTGACGCGTTATCAGCTTTGAATCAACCATTCTTAATTCAAGAATACATTGAGACTAGCAGTACCGACATTAGAGCTTTCGTTGTTGGAAATAAAGTTGTTGCTTGTATGAAAAGAAGAGCGAATGGAAAAGAAAAAAGAGCAAATATTCATGCAGGAGGAGTCGGTGAAAATTTCAAATTAGATTCTTATGGTGAAAAAATCGCAATTAATGCTGCAAAAGCTATGGGTACAGAAATCTGTGGAGTAGACTTGTTAGAATCAGTTAAAGGACTAGTAGTTATAGAAGCAAATCTTAGTCCAGGATTACAAGGCATTACAAACACCACCAATATTGATGTTGCAGAAAAGATTGCAAAGTATCTCTTTACAGAAGCTTCTAAAAGAAAAGAAGAAACTAAATCAAACGGGACTACAAAAATTATGGATGATCTTGGAATAAGCACATCTAAACAAATCATCAGTACTTTAGATTATAGAGGTGCAAGAATTCTACTCCCAGAGATTATTTCTAAAATTGCAGGTTTTGATGAAAACGAAGATGTAGAGATTACTGCAAATGAACAATCTGTAAAGATTAAAAAGTTAAACATCAAATAAATTTTTTCTTAAAAAAGTTAAAGAAGAACTTGTATATTCATAAAAAAGAATTTTTTAGGAACTTGAAAATCATAACAAATTTCTGATGTTATTAAAAAAGAATTTTTTTAAGAACCCAGAA
>ERZ889078.1850-NODE-1850-length-16028-cov-25.911976_pt1 | contig 16028 bp, 15 predicted proteins | sample MGYA00521266_ERZ889078 | MGnify/ENA primary metagenome ERZ889078 (study PRJEB32303, sample SAMEA104408618) | aquatic metagenome | biome: Brackish water; feature: Pelagic; material: water | place: Baltic Sea | collected 2014-06-16T06:34:00 | depth 76,534 m ...
CGTCATGGTTTACCGGCCTTTAAAACGAGGTTTTCGTTTTTCCATGAACGCCCGCCTTCCTTCCAGTAAATCCTCGCTCGCCAGTGACTGGGCAAACAGCGCGGCAAGTTCGGATTCTTCCGTTCCGTTCAAGACGGGGTTTTCGGCCATTTTATACAGTGCCTGTTTGGTTCCCTTTAAGGCCATGGGCGCATTTTCAGAAATCTCCCTTGCCATATGATCGGTAGCGGTTTCCAAGACTTCAGGGTCCACCAGTTCGTTTAAAAGGCCCATGGACAGGCAGGTTCGGCTGTCGTACCGACGGCCGGTCAGGAACATTTCGAGGGTTTTGGCAAAACCCAAGACATTGAGAAATCGCCGAAAACCCGCGGGCGGGTAGACAATGCCCAGTTTTGCCGGGGGCATTCCCATGGTAATCCCATCTCTGCCGATCCGGATGTCGCAGGCCACGGCCAGTTCGCACCCGCCGCCAAAGGCATGGCCGTTGATCATGGCGATAACCGGGTAGGGGAAGTTCCGAATGGCCTGAAGGGCTTTCTCAAGGGGTGATATGTTGTAAATGGGCGCTCCCAGGTTATGTTCGTTCACCACCGGTATTGCCGATATGTCATAACCTGCTGAAAAAGAGGTTTCTCCCGCACCCCGAACGATAAGGACCATTATATCCGGGTCGCGGGCGAGTTCGGAAACCACAAGGGCCATCTCCTGAAGAAGTCCGGATGTGAGGAAATTATGCTTTTCAGGCCGGTTGATCGTCAGCGTGCAGATGCTTTTGTCACGCTTTATGAGAAGCTGAGTTTTGCTCTGATCTGCCATCAGTCATCCGGTGTGTTGTTTTCCGTATCAAAGGGAATACTCAATTCGTAGATGCCGCTGTCCATGACGGCCTGAATAGGTGTATCTGAAGCGGATTCGAACACTTTGAGCATGCCTTTGTTGGTGGCCAATACATCTGCTTTGAACCCACGGATACCATTTTCTTTGGCAATTTTTTTAAGGGTTCGAAAGAGAAAAGAAGCGATCCCCTTTCCCTGAAATTTTTCATCCACCACAAAGGCCACGTCCGCCACCGGTTTGTCAGGAAGGCGCACATAGCGTGCTTCGGCAACGATACGCCCGGTTCCCGACTCTCCCATGAGCCCCACGATGGACATGGTTTTGGTGTAGTCTACGGCGGCATATTCCTGCATCTTGGCGTGCGGCATGGTTTTTATGGGGGAGAAATATCGGTAATAGACCGATTTGTCGGAGAAGCGATAGAAAAGACGCCGCATCTCATCCACGTCCGATGGCTTGATGGCACGAAACCGGACGGTGATATCCCCGGAAAAGATTTTTTCACAGGCCAGGTCCATTGGATAGAGGGCCCCGGACTCCGGGAGGTATAGCTGATCGGCGTACAGGATGTTTTTCTCCTTGGCGAGATGGACCAGCTGTGCCCGATCATCAGGGTGAGCGATGTCAATGAGTGCCAATGCCCTTTCGCGAATGGTTCTCCCGGTCATGGAGGCTACGCCATATTCGGTCACCACCAGGTCCAAAGATTCCCGAATTGAAAACTGGTTGGGATAGTCCTCCAATGAAATCAAAATGTTGGAGTGATTTCTCAAGTTGCGGCTGGGAAGGGCAATAATGGTGCGGCCTTTTTTTGAAAAGCGTGCGCCTTTAAGGAATTCCTGGGCTTCGCTGGGGCCGTCCCCCACATTCCCTTTGCCGCTATGCAGGGCGACGCCACCGCTGAGATCTACTTTACGAACAGGCAGGACCACCACGGTGCGATCGTTTCGCCCGATCCGTTTGGGATCAGCGACCACATCGATGCTTTGAAATTCAATCAGGGGGTTTCGATGAAGCCAGTAAAGTAATTCCGGGGTTCCAATGGCATAAGATGTCAGGGATTTTCCCAGGAAATGCCCTTTTTTTCGATTGGAAACAGCACCGCTTTTGACCAGGTCCATGACGGCGTCGGTAAATGACGGGGAATGGATGCCTAAGTGCCGTTTGTTTTGCAGATGACGTGCCAGGGCCTCAAACACAGGACCCGCTGAAAAGGCCAGACAACTGCCGTCTTCGATGAGGGAGGCCACGTTGGCACCCACCTTGTCAAATACCGGATCAAAGGGGGGGCGTTCAAAATAAATGGGAAGCTCTTCGGACTCCACGAGAAAATCGAAATCATTGATGTGAACAAACGTGTCCCCCATGGTTCTGGGAGCATCATGGTTTATTTCGCCAACCACCAGGGATGCGTGTTCCATGGCGTGTCGAGCCACATCAATGGCCGGTCCGAGACTGCAGAAGCCCGACCGGTCCGGCGGTGTGATCTGGATGAATGCCGCATCAATTCCGATAACACCGGATTGAATCAGGGTGGGAATTTCAGAAAGAATGGTCGGGACCATGTCAACACGTCCGGATGTGATTTCCTCACTGGCAACCCACCCGGCAAAAAAGGTTTTGAGCCTGAATTTATGATTCTGCGTTTTTGTGATTGAGATGGCTGGTCCGAAACTCATCAGCTGGATGAATTCAAGGTCTCTCAAATTGCCGGCGTCTGAATCAAGCAAACTTTTAACCAGGGTACACGGCTCTGCGACGCCGGTTCCCAGAAAAATGCTCATTCCGGGTTTAATCTTGGAAAGGACTTTCAGGGGCGCAACCAGTTTTTGTTTCCATTCCGTAGCTTCGTTAAACGACATGGATGAAACCTCTTTCTTTTTTAACGATCAAATAAAAATCACAGGGAATTGCCTTTTGACTTCAGCTGCGCCATGACCACCCGTTGACGATGGCTGTAATCCTCGATCTTTGTTTCATTTTGGTAAACACCCGTTTCGGCCAGAGTAAAGAGGGCATTTTCCACTTGATAGGGGGACATCTCCAACAAAAGCCAGCCACCGGGACGCAAAAATTGCGGTGCCTGGAAAATGATTTTTTTCAGGAAATCCATGCCGTCTTTTCCGCCGTCCAGGGCTATCTTCGGTTCGTGAAGGGCAACTTCCGGGAGAAGCTCCTGAATTTCGTGGGTACACACATAAGGCGGATTGGACGCAATCAGATGGAATCCCCGTTTTTCAGGCATCAAAGGCTCGAAAAGGTCTCCCTGAAGAAAGGTTATCCTGTTCGAAACACCATGATTCTGAGCGTTTTCACGGGCCACACCAAGGGCCTCTCCGCTGATGTCTGTTGCAAGTATAAGGGCTTCGGGGACCTCTTTTGCCATGGAGACGGAGATGACGCCGCTGCCGGTTCCCAGGTCGAGGACGCGCATGGGGGTTTCATGAAACGATCCTGCCAGCGTCAGGGCCTGATCCACAAGAATCTCCGTTTCGGGCCTGGGAATCAGTACATGGGGATTGACCCTGAATGAAAGGGACCAGAATTCCTGGATGCCGGTAATGTATTGCAGGGGCTCGCGTTTCAGTCGTCGTCTGATGAGGTCGCGATAGCCTGAGACCTCCTTTTCGGTGAGTGGCTGGTCAAAATTAAGATATAGCGATATCCGTTTAACATGAAGCTGGTGGGCCAGAAGCACTTCGGCGTTCAGTCGAGCGTTTTCGATCTTCTTTTCTACCAGATAATCGGTCACCGTCTCAAGCAGTGTTTTGATGCACCACGCTTTGGAGGTCATGATTGAGTTCGCCTGGGGATCAATTGCCGCCGGAATTTTTGAGGGATTCGGTTTGAAAATGGGTAATCAGCGGCTCAATGACGAGGTTTAGATTTCCTTGAAGAAAATCCTCAAGCTTGTAAAGTGTCAGCCCGATGCGGTGATCGGTGACCCGCCCCTGGGGAAAATTGTAGGTTCTGATCCGTTCACTCCGATCCCCTGAGCCTACCATGATTTTACGTTCTTCGGAAATTCGCGAGTGTTGCTGGGCAGTCTCTAAATCCAGCAAGCGCGATCTCAGAACTTTCATGGCTTTTGCCTTGTTCTTGTGCTGTGATTTTTCATCCTGGCACGTGACCACCAGACCGGTGGGGAGATGGGTAATCCGAACCGCTGAGTCGGTTGTGTTCACATGCTGGCCCCCATGTCCTGATGATCGGTATACATCGATTCGAAGGTCTTCAGGCTTGATTTCCACATCCACGTCCTCTGCCTCCGGAAGCACCGCCACGGTGACTGCGGAGGTGTGAATCCGTCCCTGAGTCTCGGTTTCGGGTACACGCTGAACCCGGTGGACCCCGCTTTCATATTTCAGGCGGCTGAACACCATGTGACCTTCGATCAGCAAAATGACTTCTTTAAGTCCACCGATGCCGGTCATGCTCTGGGACAGGACTTCAGCCTTCCAATGTCTCAGCTCCGAGTATCGGCTATACATCCTGAACAGATCCGCTGCAAAAAGGGCCGCCTCGTCCCCTCCGGTCCCGGCCCTGATTTCAAGCAGGGTGTTTTTTTCGTCGTTTGGATCTTTCGGCAAGAGCAGTACTTTGAGTTCGTCTTCCGTATTTGCCAGATTGAAGTTCAGTGCTTCCATCTCTTCTCGGGCCAGTTTCTTCATCTCAGGGTCCGGGTCTTCCAGAAGGGATCGGTTTTCGGAAATTTCATTCTGAAGGGCCTGATGTTTATGCAGAATCGTGATGATCGGGGTCAGAACACTGTGTTCCTTTGCATACTTCCGGTAACGCTTCTGATCCTGAAGGATTTTGGGCTGTCCGAGAAGGGTTTCCAGCTCATGGTAGCGATCTTCGGTTTCTTTTATCTTTTCAAACATTGCCATGAGTTCAGAATCCCTTTTTCCCCGACATCTTAAACCCTAAAGCCAACACCTTACGCCTTATTGTACTTGGCGTATTTCTGTTTGAATCGTTCTATTCGACCGGCAGAGTCAACCAGTTTCTGCTTTCCGGTAAAAAACGGATGACATTGGGAGCATATTTCAATGTTAATGTCTTCAACCGTACTTCCGGTTTCAAATTCGCTGCCGCAGGCGCAACGTACTGTCGTTTTAAAATATTTCGGATGAATGCCGCTTTTCATTTTAATCTCCTCAATTTGTTGATAATTCCATAACCACGATCTATTGACTCATGGAGTTAAGAAAATGTTTATTATCCTTTGTTCCTTTTATTTTTGCAAGCAGGAATTCCATGCTGTCCACAGGGGTCAAGGGCGCCAGCAGCTTACGAAGAATCCATATGCGATTGAGATCGGCCTCTTCCAGCAGGAGTTCTTCTTTTCGGGTGCCGGACCGGTTGATGTCGATGGACGGGAACACACGTCGGTCGCTGAGTTTTCGATCCAGGTGGATTTCCATATTGCCCGTACCCTTAAATTCCTCAAATATCACCTCATCCATTCGGCTTCCGGTGTCAATCAAAGCCGTGGCAATAATGGTCAGGCTGCCCCCTTCTTCTATGTTTCTGGCTGCGCCAAAAAAACGTTTGGGCTTATGAAGGGCATTGGAGTCAAGACCACCGGATAGAATTTTACCACTGGGCGGAACAACGGAGTTGTAAGCTCTTGCCAATCGGGTAATGCTATCCAGCAGGATTAAAACGTCCAGTTTATGTTCAACCAGTCTCTTTGCTTTTTCAATGACCATTTCAGCCACCTGCACATGGCGTTGGGGAGGCTCGTCAAAGGTTGAACTGATCACCTCGGCATCGACGGATCGGGCCATATCGGTCACTTCTTCAGGTCGTTCATCGATGAGCAACACGATTTTGTGGATGGATTTGTCGTTTTTGGTGACACTGTTGGCGATATTTTGAAGGAGCATGGTCTTTCCGGTTCGGGGAGGCGCCACAATCAACCCTCTCTGGCCTTTTCCGATGGGCGTCATGAGGTCCATGACCCGTGTGGAGTAATTGTCCGCCTCAACCTCCATCTTGATTTTTTCTTCCGGATAAAGGGGTGTTAAATTGTCAAACAGGATTTTTTCTCTGGCGATTTCCGGGTCTTCGTGGTTGACCTTTTCAACCTTTAAAAGGGCGAAATACCGTTCGGATTCTTTTGGGGGCCGGATCTGACCTGAAATGGTATCCCCTTTTCTCAAATTAAACCGACGGATCTGCGAGGGCGATATATAAATATCATCGGGGCCGGGCAGGTAATTGGCGTCCGGGGCTCTCAGAAAACCAAATCCGTCCGGAAGAATTTCCAATACCCCTTCGCCGTATATGAGGCCGTTTTGTGCTGAATGGGCCTGAAGCAAGGAAAAAGTGAGCTCCTGCTTGCGCATTCCAGAGGCCCCCTCAATCTTAAACTCCTTTGCCATCTCAGTTAATTTACTGATTTTCATTGTTTTTAGTTCTACAAGATTCATGGTCGATCTCCATTAGAAAGGTTTTTGGTCTCTAAGTTTAGATGATTTCGGAATGGCTACAAATTTGAATAAAATGGAAAGGTTTTTTTCACCTTATATCCCTGATATCAACATTTAGATAAGTTTGTGTATTTCGGTTTCTATGCGTACAACCCGGTCAACATGGCAGATCAGCTGTAAAAACAAGCGCTACAAAATATCGCGACAACTTTCTTGTGCCGCAACACGAACCTTAAGTACCCTGTGATGTGAGTTATTGAAGGTTTCTCAGCAGAATAGTAATGGAGTTTACTCGAACGACCGGTCTGTACCGAATCTCCCAAAGAAAGGAATTCATTTATTTGTAGACCCATAGCGCTTTTTTTACGTCATGTCAAGTGTTTATTGGCGGGGCATTAAAATTAATATCCAGGGCGCTGAGAACCTGTTGCATATCTTCGGGAAAAGGCGATTCGAATTCCATATAGCTCTTTTCCCGAGGATGAATAAAACCGATACGCGCGGCATGAAGCATTTGCCTTTTTACGGCGGATACCAGTTCGGGGTTTTGCTTCAGAAAGCGTTTTTTCAAAGTATCGGGTCCATGGCCATAAACCGTGTCCCCCACCAGGGGATACCCCAGATGGGAGAAATGAACGCGAATCTGATGGGTTCTACCGGTCTTAATGGTAATGGATAAAAGGGAAAACCCCTCGTTGCAATCAGCAATTTTTTTCCACAGGGTCAGAGCATTTCGACCGCCGCCTGTTGATACCGCCATCCTTTTTCTATGGACGGGGTGCCGGAAAATGGGAAGGTCAATCCGGCCGCTTTCATGGAAAGGGATGCCATGGACCAGGGCAATATATTCCTTTTTGATGGTCCCACTTTTGAATTGCTGCGAAAGAACCTGATGGGCCATATCGTTTTTAGCCACAAGCATGAGCCCGGAGGTATCTTTATCGAGCCGGTGAACAATGCCGGGCCGGAGTTTTCCGCCAATGCCCGAAAGATCCTTGCAATATTTCAAAAGCCCGTGAACCAGGGTGCCCGATGAATGTCCGGGAGCCGGGTGAACGACAATGCCGGGCGGTTTATAGAGGACCATGATCCAGGAATCCTCAAAAATAACGGAAAATGGGACTTCCTCGGGAATAAGTTCCAGCGGGGATGGCCTGGGAACCATGAGGGAAACCTGATCCCCGGTTTTCAGTTGATAGCTCGGTTTTGCATGGGTATCATTGACCTGAACCGAACCGTTTCGAATCAAGTCCTGTATTCTCGAACGGGACAAATTTGAATGGTTCCGGGAAAGGAATAGGTCGAGCCGGATACCGTGAGCGCCGTCAGGGATCGTATGGAAAAAAATGCTGTCACGGGTATTGTCGTTCACAGTCAAATCGAGGCGAATAGTGTAAAAACAAGGGTGATAAAAAGGATATTTCAGGATTGATCAGCGTCTATTCGATGGTGTCAGGAAAAATGAGGTCCAGATCGCTTTCCACTTGAGACTCGGTGACTTCTTTTGACAGGGAAATTTCTTTCACCAGCAGCGTTCGTGCGGTGTCGAGCATTTTCCGTTCGCCGAAAGAGAGTTCCTTATCATACCTTAGAATCAACAAATCACGATATACTTCGGCCACCTCAAAAACCGATCCGGTTTTAATTTTTTCCATATAGTCCCGGTAACGGCGATTCCAGGTCTGGCTGTCAAGAATGACATCTCGTTTTTTGAGGATGGTAAAGAGCTTGGGAAGTTCCGTCTTGGCGATAATATCTCTCAGCCCCACATGATCCACATTGGTGGTCGGAATCATGATGATCATGTTGTTGTCAAGGATGCGCATGACATAGAAATCCTGCCGGCATCCTGAAATTTCCTTGGACTCAATTTTTTCAATAACGCCGACGCCATGGGCGGGATATACGGCCAGATCACCTACCTGGAACATCTAAACCTCCGTTTACAAGCGGTCCTTCGGTTGCAGAAAATCAGGGACAAACCCTATAATTGCTAAACCCATTTCCGCAACCGCTCGGTCGGAAGCAACATGCTTCCGACCGAGGGCTGTGGACAATGGGGTTGTTGGTTAACGGTTTAGGTTTCTTTTAACGGAAGATCAAAGAAACCGCCGGAAGGGTGGGTGCAATCACCAATGACACCACCGACATCAATTTGATCAGGATATTCATGGCCGGTCCGGAGGTATCCTTAAATGGATCGCCTACGGTATCGCCGACCACGGCCGCTTTATGGTTATCGGAACCTTTTCCGCCAAAATGACCTTCTTCAATGTACTTTTTGGCGTTATCCCAGGCACCGCCGCCATTGGACATAAAGAGCGCCAGGAAGGCACCCATGACGGTTGCGCCGATGAGCACGCCGGCCAAAGTTTCCTTACCCAGGAGAAAGCCCACCGCAACAGGCGTCAACACGGCGATGAGGCCGGGTTTAACCATTTCTTTCAGAGCAGAATTGGTGGCAATGGACACGCATGTGGAGGAGTCTCCCTTGACGCCTTCTTTTCCTTCCAGGAGTCCCGGAATTTCCCTGAACTGACGACGGATTTCCTCTACAATGGAATATGCCGCTTTGCCCACGGAGGTCATGGTGAGGGCCGCGCAGGTCATGGGGACCATGCCGCCGATGAACAGGCCGATGATGACCTTTGGATTATTCAGAAGAACCGGCCCCAGATTGGCGGCCTGTGAATAGGCCACAAACAGGGCCAGGGCGGTGAGTGCCGCAGAACCGATGGCAAATCCCTTGCCGATGGCTGCGGTGGTGTTACCCAGAGCGTCCAGACCGTCCGTAATCTTTCGAGTTTCGGGTCCTAAGCCGGCCATTTCCGAGATGCCGCCGGCGTTGTCAACGATGGGTCCGTAAGCGTCCACGGTCATGGTGGCGCCGACGGTGGCGAGCATGCCCACAGCCGAAAGGCCGATGCCGTAAATGCCGCAGGATTCATAGCCCACGTATGTGGCGACGCAGATACCCATAATGGGGAGCCAGGTGGACTGCATGCCCACCGCCAGACCGGCAATAATGACCGTGGCGGCGCCGGTTTCGGACTGACCGGCGATCCGTTTGACCGGAGGTCCGGAGGTGTAGTATTCCGCCATAAGACCGATGGCGATGCCGCAGAGCAGACCTGAGAAGATGGCCCAAAAGGCACCGAAGGGCATGCCCAGACTCTTGGTGATGATGATGGTGAAAATGACGAAAATAACAGCGGCCACAAAAGTGGTGTACCGTAGCGCGCCCGCAGGTTCGCCTTTCTGAAAGATTTTGATGGAGAATACACCGAAAAATGAGCTGATCAATCCGGCCGTGACGATTAGGATCGGCATGGCCATGTATTTCAGTTTAATGGCGGTTTCATCCAACCCTTGCAGGACGGGAAATGCTTTAATGAATTCAGGGGTAACGGCCATGGTGGCACCGATGGCGATGGTGGCGATGACGGATCCCACGAAGGATTCAAAAATATCCGCGCCCATTCCCGCGATATCACCCACATTGTCGCCCACGTTATCGGCGATGACGCCCGGGTTTCTGGGATCATCTTCGGGAATGCCCGCTTCCACTTTACCCACCAGGTCGGCGCCCACATCCGCAGCCTTGGTGTACACGCCGCCGCCCACACGAGCGAAAAGCGCGATGGAGCTGGCACCCATGGCAAAGCCATTGATATATTCGGCGGTGGCAGGATCTCCACCATATACCCAGAACCAGATGCCCACGCCTAAAAGTCCCAGGCCGGCAACGGCCAGACCCATGACAGAACCTGAAAAATAGGAAATATTCAGGGCTTCGGGCTGTCCATGCTTATTGGCGGCTTCCGCGGTTCGCGAGTTGCCCCGGGTGGCGGCCGTCATGCCCGAAAAACCGGCCAGCATCGAAGCCAGGGCGCCGGTAATGAAACATATGGCGGTTTTCCAGGCGATGCCCCAGCCCAGAAGGATAAAGACGATACCGATAAAAACGATTAGAACGGTATATTCCCTCTTTAAAAATGTCATGGCACCGGTATGGATTTGATCTTCCAAATCTGCCATGAGGGCATTGCCGTTCGGCTGTTTTTTGATATAGTTGTAAATCAGCCAGGCAATAATCAAACTCAGAATCCCTACAAAGGGAGCTAATGTTGTCAATCCCTGCATCACTCTTCCTCCTTAAATTGTTAATCTCCGGCAATTGATATGGTTCATTGCCGCTTGGACCCCTTCCAAAACAAACAGTTCGGACGCTTTTATGGCCATCCGAATCACTTTTTCCGCGAGTTTTTTTTCGTCATCATAAAAACAACCTAAGACATAGTCTGCCACAGCCTCCCCATGGCGCGGCCTGCCGATGCCGATCTTGACCCGCGAAAATTCTGAACTACCCAAAAGGTGAATGATGGATGAAACACCTTTATGGCCACCCGCACCGCCATTTCTGACAACCTTGATTTTCCCCAGCGGCAGGTCCAGATCGTCGTGCAAGACCAGCAGCCTGTCAATTTCCAGTTCGTAATGGTGGATACAGTCCCTGACTGATTCGCCGCTCAGGTTCATGAAAGTCAGGGGGCAAAGAAGAACGATTTTGTTGCCCCGATATTCAACCAGGGCTTGCCTTGAGCGAAAATGAAGGTTCCAGAGGGTCACCCCAAGCGATTTCCCCCACTGCTCAACAGCTTCCATTCCTATGTTATGCCGGGTGTGTTCATACTGTGCCCCGGGATTCCCAAGGCCTGCAATCAGGTACAAATTTCCCTTTTAAGGTTCACCCCCTTTCCCTTATTCTTTAGATTCTTCGGCGGTTTCCTTAGCAGAACCGTCCGTTTCTTCTGTTGCTTCTCCCTCTTCACCTTCAATTTCCTCTACCTCTTCCTCTTCCTCTTCCACGGCGCCCTTCACATTGACGACCACCACGGTTAGATGCCCATCATCCACGGCCCGAATCCCTTCGGGGAGCGCGATATCCCGAATGCGCACTTTATCGCCGATATCCAGATGAGCGACATCCACTTCCAGTGATTCAATGAGCTTGTCCGGAAAGCAGGCGATAACGAGCTCCCGTCTGATCTGTTGCAGGATGCCGCCCTCTTCCGAGACCCCTACGGGAATATTTTGAAGCAGAATGGGGATGGGGAGCGTCAGTTCCCGATCGTTGGAAATTTCGTAAAAGTCGGCATGTATGAAGTTGTTTTTGACCGGATCGACCACCAGTTCTTTCACCATGACCTTCTTGGCTATCGCCCCCTGATCGGTTTCGATGGTGAGGTCCAGGATGGCATTTTCACCTTTACCGGCTTTTTTAAGCCGCAAGAGATGGATATCTTCAAGGGTTAGCATAACGGTGTCGGCGCCCGGCCCGTAAAAAATGGCGGGAACCTGTTTGTTCTGTCTTAATCTTCTGGCGGCACCTTTTCCTGTTTCAGTCCTGATGCGGGCAGAAAGCGCTAAATCATTCATTCGAGTCTTATTACCTCCGGCATTAATAATATTTTTCACAAAGTACGGTAGCCTGATATTTCAAGCATGTTTTTATAATGGTTACACGAACAGCGTGCTGACCGAGTTGGAATCATGGACTCTTTTAATGGTTTCTCCCAGAATCTCAGCAATGGAAAGATCGACAATTTTTGAACATGCAGCGCCTGCTTCGCTCAGCGGAATGGTATTGGTGATTACCAGGCGGTCAATGGGAGAGTCGACGATTCTTTCAATGGCAGGCCCCGACAGGATTGGATGCGTGCAGCATGCGTGAATTGCGACGGCGCCTCTTTCCCTGAGTGCTTGGGCAGCCTGGGTAAGGGTTCCGGCGGTGTCAACCATATCGTCCAGGATGATGGCGGTTTTGCCTTTCACTTCGCCGATAATGTTCATGGCTTCGGCAACATTTGGCGTGATCCGCCGTTTATCGATGATGGCCAGTGATGCCGAAAGCCGTTTGGCAAAAGCCCGGGCTCGTTCAACACCCCCGGCATCGGGAGAGACGATCACCAGGTCTCCTTGTGCGTTATTCTGGATGTATTTCAGCAGGATGGGTGCCGCAAAAATATTGTCAACGGGAATATTGAAATATCCCTGAATCTGTCCCGCATGGAGATCCATGGCCACCACCCGATGGGCTCCGGCCGTGGCAATGAGATCCGCAACCAGCTTGGCGCTGATGGGCACCCGGGGTTTTACTTTGCGGTCCTGCCGACCGTAACCGTAATAGGGAATCACAGCGGTGATCCGTTCAGCGGAAGCGCGCCTCATGGCATCCATGATGATGAGAAGCTGCATCAGGTTGTCATTTACCGGGGTGGAAGTGGATTGAATGACAAAAACATCACGTCCTCTGATATTTTCACCCAGTTCAACCCGGGTTTCTCCATCGCTGAATGTGTCGGCTAGGATTTTCCCGGGGCTGACGCCGAGATACTGACAGACTTCAAGGGTCAATGCAGGATTGGAAGTTCCGCCGAATAGTTTTATGTCATGGTTCAACGCTGGATCCTCGCGGGTTATTAACGATCAGATTCTCCATAATGGCTGGGGCGGGAGGATTCGAACCTCCGAATGCGGGCACCAAAAACCCGTGTCTTACCACTTGACGACGCCCCATGAGTCAATCCCTTCTACCACAAAAACATGGGCCGAAGTTGTGGTATCAAGAACCGATTTTGCATGAAGAGCCCCTGCTCTGGATTCAAAAACACCGAAAACGCTGGGGCCGCTCCCTGACATCAAAGCGCCGATGGCTCCAACATCCATCAGGGACTGCTTTATTTCCCTGATAATCGGAAATCTGGAGACCGTAACACGCTCCAGATCATTTTCCAAAAGATGACAGGCCTCCATCGGCATTTTTAGTAAATTTCTAATGGTAACGTGATATTCGTCATTTGTCAACTCTAATTCCCGGTTGTCTTCTTTCACGGGGCTGAAAGACGGTTGGTCAAGCGCTTCGTAGACCTTAGCTGTTGAAACGGAAATCTCCGGCATAACAATGACATAGCAAAATGACGGCCATTTTCGGATGGGCTCGAGTATTTCGCCGATGCCTCGGGCGATACAAGGGCTCCGCTTAAGAAAAAAAGGCACGTCAGCGCCCTGCTTCAGGGCTAATTCCGCCATGCGTTTCGGCGAAAGTGGTCGAGATGCGCAAAGGGTTTCATTCAGGGCCATGAGAATGGAAGCGGCGTCGCTGCTGCCGCCACCCAGTCCGGCGGCCACAGGAATCCTCTTGGTGAGCTCTATGGAAAGCCCTTTCCGCCAGCCGATTTGGGAAAAAAAGGATTTTGCCGCACGGCAGACCAGATTATCGGCGTTTGCAGGTGCCGAAAAGCCCCGGCAGGTAATATCAATTCGGGGTTCTTCAATGAATTTCAGCTCGATGTGGTCATAGAGATCCACAGGCACCATGATGGAAACCAATTCATGGTAGCCGTCAGGCCGCCGCCCTGTGATTTTCAGCCGAATGTTCAATTTAGCGGGGGCCAGGACGCTGAGGGGCTGATCAAAAGTAAAGGTTGACATGATTCTTTCGCCGAAGGGTTTTTAACGCTTTTCCTTCACATACCGCAGACGAAGGTCAGCCAGGATATTTTCAATAAATTTTTCCTCATCACCGGTCAGGTTCCCCGCTGTTTTTTCCTTCAGCATGGCAATCGTGTCAATGGTATGTTTGGCCAATGGGATATCCTTCTTCTTTTCATTGGTCTGGGGATCGGGCAATTCGCCCAGATGGAACAGGGCTGTAGAGCTGAGACTGAAAATGAGCGACGGAAAGGTTATTTCAGGCAGCGGCATCTGGGATGATTCCGGTGAAGGTTTCTTTTTGGTTTCGTTTTCTTCCGGCATATGTCTGTTCCCCCTTACAGGTTAATCCTGCGCACTGAAATAATGTGTTTCAAATCCTTTATCTTTTGAATGATATCATCGTTGATCATCTCACTGATGGAAAGGAAAATGACATTCTCCTTATGCTCTTTTTCTTCACCCACCTGCATCCGGTTGATGTTGATGTCACTCTCTCCGAGGGTGGAGGCGATGGCGCCGATAACCCCTGGAACGTTTTCGTTATGGATTAACAGATTGTGTCCTTCGGGAATCGCCTCCAGGTGAAAATTATTGATCCGGAGAATTCGAGGCAGGTTTTTTCCGAAGATGGCGCCGGAGACAATATGTTCATCCTCCAAAGTCTTGACGGTGAGCTTCACAAGACTCGCAAAATCCTCGCTGGTGTTGGTCTTGGATTCCACAACCTTAATGCCCCTTTCAGCTGCAATATAGGGGGCATTGACAAAATTGACATCGTATTTGAGGATGGGTGTGAGCAATCCCTTGAGCATGGCGGTGGTCAGTGGGGTCGCATCGTATTGAGTGATGACGCCGGAGTAATCAATTCTCACCTCCACCAGCGCGCTGTCGGACAACTGGGCCTGCAGGGAGCCCATCCGCTCCAGCAAAATGGCAAAGGGCCTGAGAACGGTCATCAGTTCAGCGCTGATACTGGGCATATTGACCGCGTTCTTGACGGATCCATGGAGCAGGCAGGCGATGATCTGTTCGGCAACTTCTTTTGCCACATTATCCTGGGCTTCCCGGGTGGATGCACCCAGGTGGGGGGTGCAGATGAAGTTGTCCAGATTCATGAGCCTGTTTTCCGCAGGTGGTTCAGTGGTAAACACATCAAAGGCGGCGCCGGCAAGACGTCCGGATTCCAGTGCTTCACAGACGGCTTCCTCGTTTACGATGCCCCCGCGGGCGCAATTGATTAATATGGCGCCCTCTTTCATTTTTCTAAGGGCGTCCCGGTTAATCATGTCGGTTGTTTCTTCGGTTTTGGGCGTGTGGATGGTGACATAATCCGCCCGGGCAAGGAGTTCATCCAGGGACACCGGTTCCAGGTCAAGCTTTTCAACGGTTTCCGGCTTGAGGTAGGGATCGAAAACGATCACTTTCATTTTCATGCCCCGTGCCCGTTCGGCCACAATGCGGCCGATATGACCGGCGCCGATGAGCCCCAGGGTTTTATTGAAAAGCTCGCGGCCCTTAAATCTCTTTTTTTCCCATTTTCCCGCTTTCATGGACGCTGTTGCCTGGGGAATATTGCGTGATGCCGCCATCATCATGGCAATGGTATGTTCTGCTGTGGTGATGGTGTTCCCTTCGGGGGTATTCATGACAATGATGCCGCGGCGGCTGGCTTCGGGAATATCAACATTGTCCAGGCCGATTCCGGCTCTGCCGATGACTCTGAGTTTTTTGGCGGAGGTCAGAATGTCAGCGGTGACACGGGTGGCGCTGCGGATGACCAGGCCGTCATAGTTGTGAATGATTTCCTTGAGTGCCTGGGGGCTGAGTCCGGTCTGTACATCCACGTCGATGCCGGGGGTTTCCTGAAAAAGCTGAACGCCCACATGGGAAAGAGGGTCGCTGACCAGAACTTTCATGGGTTTTCTCCTAAATCCTTTTCGCAGTTTCCGTACATGGGATAAAATTGACGCCCTGTTTGTTTCAGAATCGTTGATTTATGCTGAAAACACCCTAATTGCAACCCAAATATTCTTGCCATTGAAGAATAATTTTTATAATATCACCAACAGCCCGCGGTATGTCAAGGGGGATGGTGGGTGAAAATGGCTAAGTTTTTTTCTTTTTGGGCGGGATGGAATCAGGTCATATGCTCTTTTCAGCCGTGAAGGGAGAACGTGTGAGAAATTATCGTTCCGGAAGGCTTGAAAAATGCTTGACATTTTCTTCATAACTTGCTAATTCCCTGTAACAAAGGAT
>ERZ889078.1852-NODE-1852-length-16010-cov-8.851645_pt1 | contig 16010 bp, 11 predicted proteins | sample MGYA00521266_ERZ889078 | MGnify/ENA primary metagenome ERZ889078 (study PRJEB32303, sample SAMEA104408618) | aquatic metagenome | biome: Brackish water; feature: Pelagic; material: water | place: Baltic Sea | collected 2014-06-16T06:34:00 | depth 76,534 m ...
CCTGCTGGATGCTGCTGTTCGGTCGCTGATTTTTTCGTGGTGGACGAAACGATGTCCAAGGCCCGCGTGTTCCATCGTGCGCTTGGCACCCGACTCCGCGCTCGACGACCGCTCCCGCTAGGACCGCCCATACACCGGCACCAAGGCGCCGCGGCTCACCGCGTTGCTCGGCGAGGCGAGAAACACGGCGGTCTGCGCCACATCCGCCACGGACGGCCACGCGCTATGGTCTGCCGTCGGCATCGCCGCGCGATTCGCCGGCGTGTCCATGATCGACGGTACAATCGCGTTCACCCAGATGCCCAGGGGCGCCAGCTCCTCTGCTAGACTCAGCGTCAGGCTCGCCACCGCCGCCTTGCTAGCGCTATACGCCACCATGCCGCCAACGGCCTGCAACGCAGGTTTTGCGGCCACGTTCACGATTCGGCCGCCGTCCGTCATGGCCCGCGCCGCCTCTCGGCAGCACAGAAAACTCGACGTCGCGTTCATCGCCATCATGTGTTGCCAATCCGCCAACCGGGTCTCCAACAACGGCGCCATAGCGAAGCCGCCCGCGATGTGAATCGAGGCCCACAAGGGACCCGGGATGCTGCCATAGAAGGCCGTCACCGCCGCCTCATGTGTGAGATCCACACCGGCGGTCACGTGCAACCCAGAGCGCTCGGCGAGGGTCGGCGTGGCCTCAAAGGTCGGCACAAACACCGTCGCCCCAGCGTTGAGCAGCTGCGCCACGACGCCGTCGCCGAGCGCGCCGCTGCCGCCTGTCACCACCACGTTCTTGCCAGCAAAGTTCATGGCGTAGTCCTCTGTTGCAGGTGCGACCCCCCAACCTGTTAGCTGTTGGCGAACTCCTCCAGCGAGGCCTCGTCGAAGTTGGCGTTGTGGGTGAGGCCCTGAACGTCGTCGCAATCATCGAGCGTGTCGAGCATGCGCAGCAGCTGCGCAGCTTCTTTTCCGGACACGTCGACCCGCAGGTCGGGCACAAACAGGACCTCGTCGTTGGTGACCTCCATCCCGGCCTCGGTTAGCGCGGTCGCGACGTCTTCGCAGGCGTTGGCCTCGGTCAACACCTCCCACGTGCCGTCTTCGTTGTCGCTGATGTCTTCCGCGCCAGCCTCCAGCGCGGTGAGCATAACCTCGTCTTCCTCTCCCACCACGGTGACGACGCCCTTGCGTTCAAACATGTAGGCCACGCAGCCCGACGTACCGAGGTTGCCGCCGCCCCGGTCGAACGCGTGGCGGATCTCGCTCGCGGCGCGGTTGCGGTTGTCGGTCATGACCTCGACAAAAACCGCCGTGCCGCCGGGGCCGTAGCCCTCCATGATCAGCTCTTGGTAGTCATTGCCGCCGAGCTCGCCGCTGCCCTTCTTGATGGCGCGGTCGATGGTCGCTTTCGGGAGCGACTGCGCCTTGGCCTTGCGCAGCGCCAGTCGCAAGCGCGGGTTCGTGTCGGGATCGGGGTCGCCGAGCTTGGTCGCGATGATGATCTCTTTCGCCAACTTGGAGAATAGCTTCGCGCGTTTGCCGTCCTGCGCGCCCTTTCGGATCGCGATGTTGGCTGAATGACTATGGCCTGCCATGTCCTCTCCTCGTGTGTGTCAGGGCCGGGAAGATAGAAAGCAGCGCCAAAAAAGCAAGTCGGCGGCCCCCGGTGGACGCCTCCGTCGCGGGTCTCGACGCTACTTTGTTCGACCCAGCAGCTTGTTAATCCGTGGAACAAGGTCGTTTTCCGACGACCCCTTCGTCGGCACGCCGGCGATCTGCAGGCCCGAAGAGCGGCCGTTAACCCCGGGGCGCACGAACAGCGGTACGTAGGTCCACCGGTAGCCGGCGCGCTCCAGACGCTCGGTGTCCGTGTCGGCGTCGAAGACCAGCAATCGCAACCCAGGCAGCGAGGCATTCAGCTTTCCGGCCTTGGCGGCGGCCTTGAAGCGCACACACGGCGCACACCAGCTCGCGCCGACGTAGACCAGCAGGTCCTTGCCGTCCTCGCTCGCCTTGGCGACGGCGTTGTGGATGACGATGTCGGCCGGCACCTCGGGCGTGGCGTCGAGGAGCTCGACCTTGCCGCGCGGGTTCGGCTGCGCCGGTGCCGGCTGCTCCCGCACCGGGTTTGCCGCGGCTGGGGCGGCTACGGGGGCTGCAGCCGCGGGGGCTGGGGCGGCTACCGGGGCTGCGGGGGCTGCGGTGGTTGCGGCGGCTGGCGCAGTTTTCTGCGTCGTGACGGTCGGCGCCGGTTTCGTGCAGGCGACGAGACTCAAGCCAAGCAGCCCAAGGCGGGCGTGGCGCAGCAGTGAGGCGATTGGACGGCACATAGGTCTCTCCGGCGGCGAACAGCAAAAACGCGAACGCCCCGACCAAGCCGGTCGAGGCGCACGCTTGGTCTCACAAGCGCTTACAGCGTCGCGATGAGCGGCGCGATCAGCAGGCTGACGACGCTCATCACCTTGATCAGGATGGCGACGCCGGGGCCCGACGTGTCCTTGAAGGGATCACCGACTGTGTCGCCAATGACCGCCGCCTTGTGCGCGTCAGAGCCCTTGGGGTGCCCGGGCAGGCCTCCGCTCTCGATGAACTTCTTCGCGTTGTCCCACGCGCCACCAGCGTTGGCCATGAACAGCGAGAGCGAAGCGCCGACCGCGACGGCACCGGCGAGCATGCCGGCGAGGGCCGCTGGTCCGAGGATGAAACCGACGGCGACGGGGGCGAGGATGGCGACGACGCCGGGCAGGATCATCTCCCAGAGCGCGGCCTTGGTGGCGATGTCGACGATGGCGCGGCCGTCGGGCTCGGCGTTGCCTTCACGCAGGCCGGGGATCTCGTTGAACTGGCGGATGATCTCTTTGATGATCGCCTGCGCCGCCTTGCTGACCGCGACCATGGTGCTGGCGCCGACGATGTAGGGGAGGCTGGCGCCGAGCAGCAGGCCGATCATGATCGGCGCGTCGTCGAGCCGCAGGACCAGCTCCTTGCCGCCCGCCGCGATGCGGACATGGTTCACTTCGAGGATGAACGCCGAGAACAGCGACAGCACCGTCAGCGTGGCCGAGCCGATGGCGAAACCCTTGCCGATAGCCGCCGTGGTGTTGCCAACCGCGTCGAGCTCATCGGTGATGTCACGCACCTCTTTGCCGAGGCCGCTCATCTCGCTGATGCCGCCGGCGTTGTCCGAGATAGGACCGTACGCGTCGACCGTCATCACGATGGCCGTGCCCGCGAGCATGCCCACGGCGCTCATGGCGATCCCGTAGATGCCCATGCCGGCTGGCATGACCAGGTTGGCGACGAAACCGACCGCCGCGATGATGAGCAGGGAGACGACCGTGCTCTCCATACCAACGGCGAGGCCGCTGATGATGCCGGTGCCAGCGCCTGTCTTGGAGGCCTCAGCGATCTTCCGGATGGGCGCCCACGCCGTGTAATACTCGGTGACTAGCCCGATCAGCGCGCCGCCGATGGCGCCGGCGCCGATGGCGTACGTCACGGCCTGCTTCACCCCGAGCATCGGCATCACGATAAAGGCGGCGCCGAACATGACGACCGACGGCACCACCAGCGCGGCGCGCAGAACGAAGGCTGGGTCGCTGTTGCGCAGGGCGCGGGCGATGAAGATGCAGACGATGGAGACCATGAGGCCAACGCCCGAGAGGAACAGGGGCAGGGTCACGGCGAGGGCCTTGGGCGAGATGCCTTCGGGCGCCTGGGTGAAGAGCGAGGCGACGGCTGTGTCGCTGACGGTCATGGCGATGGCCATGGCGGCCACGATGGCCGCGACCAAGGACTCGTAGATGTCCGCGCCCATGCCGGCGACGTCGCCGACGTTGTCACCGACGTTGTCGGCGATGCCACCCGGGTTGCGGGGGTCGTCCTCGGGGATGCCTTCGACCACTTTGCCGGCGATGTCCGAGCCGACGTCAGCCGCTTTGGTGTAAATACCGCCGCCGATTCGGGCGAAAAGCGCGATCGAGGAGGCGCCGACCGCGAAGGTGTGCAGGACGGTGGCGAGGTGCGCATCGTCACGGAAGAAGAAGTACAGCCCACCGAGGCCGAGCAGGGCCGTGGCCGCCACGCACAGGCCCATCACCGCGCCGCCGTCGAGCGCGGTCAGCAGCGCGTTGGCGCGCGATCCTTCGCGGGCGGCCTGCGTCGTACGGACGTTCGCGTACGTGGCCGCCTTCATACCGATGAACCCGGAGAACAGCGACAGACTCGCGCCGAGCAGGAAACACAGCCCCGCGAGCAGGCCTGTGCCTTCGTGATTAAACGCGAAGAAGAGCAGGCCAAACACCACCAGCGAGTAGACCGCGAGCACCTTGAACTCACGCATGAGGAAGGTCATCGACCCCTCACGAATGTAACGGGCGATCATGTTCATGGTCTCGTTGCCTTCCGGCAGCGCTTTGACCCTGATGTAGAAGAAGAGCGCGAGGATGAGACCCAGCACGCCCGCCGCGAGCGGGGCAATAGTTAGCTGGTCGAGCAAACCGTTCATCGTCGATCCTTGGAGTTGGCGAGGCGTGGCTAGCCAAGCTAGGCGAGAGACATACTACCCCGTTTTTCTTGCGAAAACCGACACCCAGAGGGTCGCCAGGGGCTTGGGGGGCGGGAATGTAGCGGCAAAGGCCGCGCTCGGCAACCGCGGCCCCCACATTTGTTGCTAATCGTTTTGCAGCGTTGTCGCAGTTGGCCGGCTGTACGGCGGGCCAATGCGACGCGCACGGCCAAGTCGCGACGCTCCCGGCGCACGTTCACCTGCGCGCAGCCGGCCTCGCCGTCAGCCGCCTCTCAGCTCCGCCGTGAGCCCCAGGTCATCCCAGTCGACCGACCAGTCGGGCCAGCTCCTCGGCGGAGGCGTAGTCGATGACGATCCGCCCACCGCCCCGTTTTCTCGGGCGCACAGCGACTTTGGCGTCGAGTGACGCAGCCAGCTGCACGGCGACGGGTTGGGCGGCTTGGAGTCGGGCGTGGCGTTCGCCGAGCTGCGCGGCCGCGGATTGCCCTTGCAGCAGCCGCCGAACCAAGCCCTCGGTCGCGCGCACGCTCAGGTCGCTGGCCGCCGCCACCGCGTCACCAAGGCTTGGGTGGTCATGCCCGTCGGCGCCCACCAGCGGCAGCAGGGCGCGGGCGTGGCCGGCAGAGAGCTGCCCGCCGCGGACGGCCGTCAGCACGGCGTCGGGCAGGCGCAGCAGGCGCACAGCGTTGGCGATCGTGGAGCGGTCCTTGCCCACGGCGGCGGCGACGACCTCTTGGGTGTGGCCGAACTCGTCGATCAACCGCTGGTAGCCGAGCGCCGCGTCGATGGCGTCGAGATCGGCCCGCTGCAGGTTCTCAACCAGCGCCAACTCGAGCTGCAACACCGCGTCGTCGGCGTCGTCGCGCACCAGGACGGGCACTTCAGTGAGGCCGGCGGCGTGCGCAGCGCGCAGCCGACGCTCGCCGGCGATGAGGATGAAGCCACGGCCTGCGCGCCGAACCAGCAGCGGGCTGATCACGCCGTGTCGCTCGATCGAGGCGCTGAGCTCCGTCAACGCCGCCTCGTCAAAACGGCGGCGCGGCTGCTCTGGGTTGACCTCAATGGCGCCGATCGGCACGCGATCCACCCCCGCACGCCCTGGCCGCGACGCCTCGACGCCCTGCGGGATCAGGATGTTGATGCCGGTGCCGAGGCCGCGCTTCGACTTCGGTTTGGCGGGCTTGCTCAGGGTGTTCTTACCTACGTCGCTCACGAGGCTTCAACCCGGCGCGCGCGCAGCCCGTGACGCGCCAGCAGCTCGTCGGCGAGCTCGATGTAGGCCCGCGTGCCGGGGCAGTGTTTCGCCCACACCACCGCAGGCAACCCGTGACTCGGCGCCTCGGCCAAACGCACATTGCGCGGGATGGTGGTCATGAACACACCGCCGTCGCTGCCCTCGCCGAAGGCCTCGCGGGTCTGCGCCTCGACCTCGCGACCCAGGTTGGTGCGGCGATCTTGCAGCGTCAGCAGCACCCCCTCGCGGACAAGCGCGGGATTGAGCCACTTCTGCACCTGGGCGACGGTGTTCATCAGCCCGCTGAGCCCTTCCATGGCGAAATACTCGGCCTGCAGCGGGATCAGCACGCTATCCGCGGCGACAAAGGCGTTGATCGTCAGCAGCCCGAGGCTCGGCGGGCAGTCGATCAAGATCCAATCGTAGCGATCACGCACCGCATCGAGCGCGCTGTGCAGCCGTCGCTCCCGCCCCATCTCGCCGACCAGCTCGACCTCTGCGCCGACCAGCGCGTCCGTCACGGGGATCAACTCAAGGCCCGGCACGTCCGTCATGCGCGCGACGTCATCGACCGAGGCGCCCTCCAGCAACAGATCGTAGACACCGTCCTCGACCTCGGTGCGCGGCCAGCCCACGCCGCTCGAGGCGTTGCCCTGTGGATCCAGGTCGACGAGCAGCACGCGGTGCCCGGCCAGCGCCAACGCGCCGCCGAGGTTGATCGAGGTCGTGGTCTTACCCACCCCTCCTTTCTGGTTACTGATCGCGATGATCCGGGCCATGGGCAGCGCTCCTGGGCAGGTTGGGCGGCGGAGCATAGACCGCCGATGACCTCTCGGGCCAGCGATCATGGGATGATTTTTTTGACAAGGCGGCCGGGCGCCGAGCCTGTCAGAGCTGCGCGGCTGCTGCGTCACGTAGGGGAGGATTCGAGCCTCTCCCCACCGTCCCCACGCGAGGAGCCAACGTCATGACCAGCCACCCCACCGCAAGCACGCCCTCCCCCAGCGACCCTCCTGCAAACCCGGCTTCGGTGGCGTTTGTTCCCCGAGGTCCCCGCCCGCTGCGCCGTGCGCCCGCTGCGCGGCGGGCGCGGATGCCATGGTGGCTGCCCGCGACGCTCGTCGCGCTGGTCAGCGTCACGCTGCTGGGCGGCTGCGCGGTCGAGGCCAGCTCCGCCGCGGACCAGGAGCCGCCAGATCCCAACGGGCTGCCGACCGCGTGGGAGCCGGAGCCCGCCCCATCGACCGATGAAGGCGTTCCACCGCGTCGGACCGACACGCCCGTCGCGCCGGCGACGCCGCGGGAGGACCAAGCCGTCGCCGATGTGCCGAGCGACGCGCCGACCGATGCGCCGCGGCGTCACCTGCCGCGTCATTTGCTCAGCGTCGCCACCGAAGGCGCCGTCGCGCCGCCCCTGTCCGATGGCTCGAAGCCCGTCACCAAGCCCGCTACGCAGCCCAGCGACGGCGCACCGAACGACACCACGCCGGCCCAGGAAGAGAAGAAGGAGTCGCCAGAAGGCAACACCGAGTCGCCGCCGCCAGCGCCCAAGAAACCGGCCTGTAAGCTCGCCACCGACTGTCCCGTCGTCGCCAACGGCTGCATCGTGATGGGCTGTGATTTGGACGCCTCCGGTGAGGGCACGTGCAGCGAGAAGGCGTTTGTCTGCCAATGTCTGCCCGGCCAAGACAGCTCGTGCGACGACAACAACCCCTGCACGTCGGCGACGTGCAGCGCGGTCGGTGTCTGTAGCTACGGGCCGACGAGCACCTGTGACGACGGCAACGGCTGCACGACCGACACGTGCGTCAACACGGCGATCGGCGGTCAGCCGAACTACGCGGTGTGCGACCACACGGCGACCGTCAACCAAAACTGCGACGACGGAGATCCCTGTACCGGCGACACGACCTGCAAAGGCGGTGGCTGCAGCGCGGCCTACTTCGAGAGCTGCGATGACGGCAAGAGCTGCACGTTCGACGTCTGCGTCGCTGGCAAGGGCTGTGTGCATACGCCCGTCGGGCCGTGCGAATGAGCCGCTGGCCACGACGCTGACACGACGACGCGGCTGGTCGTCTGGAGGTTAGCCAAGTCGCTTGCGCGCGGGTACAACACTGAGGATGCCCCAGCCTCGGAGTTCCGCCATGAGTCACCCCTCGCCCACGCTCGACGTTCTGAACCAGCCCCCGCCGCTCGAGGACTACAACAGCTACACCTCGGACATCCCGCTGCAAGAGGCGGTGGCGCGTGAAGGCGGGAGCTGGGCGACCGAGGACCTGACGATGCTGGGCGCCCTGCTCGGAAGCGCCGAGATGATCGAGCACGGTCGCCTCGCCAACGCGCACCCACCAGAGGCGCGGCTGTTTGACCGCTTCGGTCATCGCGTCAATCAGGTGCGCTATCATCCCAGCTACCACGTGCTGATGAAGACCAGCATCGAGAACGGTATCGCCGCCCAGCCCTGGAGCCACCCACGCCCGGGCAGCACCGTGGCGCGACTGACCAAAAGCTTCCTGATGGGACAGGTTGAGCAGGGCCACGGCTGCCCCGTCACCATGACCTTCGCGGCGGTGCCGGCGTTGCGCGCGCAGCCCGAGATCGCGGCGATTTGGGAGCCTCGCGTCACGTCGTGGCACTACGACGGCGCAGACAAACCCGCGGATCAGAAGGCCGGCTGCACGCTCGGCATGTTCATGACGGAGAAGCAGGGTGGCTCCGACGTGCGCACCAACATCACGCAGGCGACCCCCGACGGCGCAGCGAGCGGCCCTGGCGCGTCGTATCGCCTAGTCGGTCACAAGTGGTTCTGTTCGGCGCCCATGAGTGACGCCTTCCTCACCCTGGCCCAGACCGCCAAGGGGCTGAGCTGCTTTCTGGTGCCGCGGTGGCACCCCGACGGCACGCGCAACCCGATGTGGATTCAGCGGCTCAAAGACAAGGTCGGCAACCGCAGCAACGCCTCAAGCGAGATCGAGTACCACGGCGCTTGGGCGCAGATGGTCGGCGAGGAAGGCCGCGGCGTTCGCACGATCATCGAGATGGTCCAGCACACCCGCCTCGACTGTGTGGCCGGATCGGCGTCGCAGATGCGGCACGCCGTGGCGCAGGCGGTGCATCACGCGCGCCACCGCGAGACCTTCGGCAAACACATCGCGCAGCACCCAGCGATGGCGAATCTGTTGGCCGACCTGCAGCTCGAGTCTGAGGCCGCGACGGCGGTGATGCTGCGGCTGGGCCGCGCGTACGACGAGGGCCACAGCGACCCGGAGGCCAAGGCTTTTGCGCGGATCGCGACGGCGATCTCGAAGTATCACATCTGCAAGCGTTGCCCGTCGGTGTTGTACGAGGCGATGGAGGTGCATGGCGGCAACGGCTACGTCGACGATGGCCCCATGGGTCGGCTGTACCGCGACGCGCCGCTCAACAGCATCTGGGAGGGTTCTGGCAACGTCATCGCCCTCGACGTGCTGCGCGCCATGTCCCGCGAACCCGACGCCGTCGCCGCCTTCCACGCTGAGCTGACCGCGGTTATGGGTGCAGACCGGCGCTACGACGCCTGGGTGCAGCAGCTCATGGTCGAGCTCCGCGATACGAGCAACCTGGAGCTGCGCGCTCGCCGCCTCGTGGAGCGTATGGCGCTCGCGTTCGAGGCGAGCCTGTTGCTACGTGGTGCGCCGTCTGCGGTGAGCGATGCGTTCTTGGCTAGCCGCATCGCTGGTGATCACGGCTCCGAGCTTGGGACCTTGCCCGCCGGTCTGGACTACGCCGCGTTGATCGCGCGTGGCGGCTGCGTCTGAGCCGCTGTGGGGCTGGTTTCTAGGGCTTTGGGCGCGGCGTGTGGGATGGACAGGTCACGCCGCGCCGTCGCGCTCGCTGCGGAGTTTGGCCAACACCTCGTACGTCTCGCGGGGCTCTTTGTCGTGAAAACCGGTGAGTCGCTGCAAGGCGAGCAGCAGGTTGCGACGCGTGATGATGCCGACGCAGCGGCCGTTCTCCATCACGGGCAAACGACTGGCGCGGCCTCGCTGAAAATGCCGGGTGATCGTGTAGATATCGTCGGTCGTCTCGGCCGTCTGCGGGTCGCGGCTCATGAAGTCGGCCACATGGCCAGCCGGCAGGGCATGAAACGCCGCCCCCGCGATGACCGCAAGCAGATCACTCTCGGACACCACGCCCACGAGCTCGTCGTCATCGTTGACCACCGGCGCGCCGTGGAAGTGCTTGTTGACCAGCGTATGCGCCGCCTCGCTGACGTTCGTGGATGCGTTCAGGCAAAATGGCGGGCTGGTCATGATCTCGCCTGCGGTCTCGATCGTGAACTTCATGGCGGTCGTCTCCAGGCGGTGTCGCAAGAACGCTTGCTAGCCACAGGAAAGCCGCGCATCGCCGGAGTTCAACCGATGAAGCGCGCCGGGCCTTGGTGATCGTTTCGTCCACCACGAAAAAAACAGCGACCGAACAGCAGCATCCAGCAGGTCCGGGACGCCGAGCCGTTCCGGCGCACCCAGAGACGTCCGAATTCGCGCGATTTGTCCTGATTTTCAGGTCATTAGCGCCACGCGACCAACAATTTGGCCTCGACAAGCGATCCCGTGGTGGCCATGCTGCCGGCCAGCCAGAGCACCAGCATCACCGCAACCGACACAGCAGTTCGGTTTTCTAGCATGAGGAGCGCCCATGCAGGCCGCTGCGATCCCTAACCACCACCTCCCCCCCCGATTGCGGCACGCCATGGTGCGCGGTGCTCGACTGATCGTGTGGGTGAGCGCAGCCCTGGTGATGGTGGGGTGCGGCCCAAAGGCGAGCGCTGGCGACAACAGCGCCGCCTCAGGGGACGCCGTCATGATCGACGCGACCGACACTGGCCTTGGCCGCGGCGCAGACTCGGGCGACAAGGTGGACGCTGGCGACGAGGCCGATGGCAAAGCGTCGTGCCCTGGTGGGGCCGGCTGCGCCTGTGAGACCGCGAAGGACTGCGACGACGCCCTCTGCGTCGACACCAACGACGGCAGGGTCTGCGCCGGTCGCTGCGTCGACACCTGCCCGGCCGGCCACGCCTGCCTCCCGGTCGTCGGGGGCGCCGACGCCCAGACGTACTGCGTGCCCAGCTGGGGCGTGATCTGTCGGCCCTGCTCGCAGAACGCCACGTGCACACAACCTGGGATCACCGACGCGTCGTGCGTGGCTCACGGCAACAGCGGCGGGTTCTGCGGCGCGGCGTGTGCGGCGGACGCGGACTGCCCCCCGGCCTATCACTGTCAACAAGCCCAAGACGTCGACAGCGCCACCGTGAAGCAATGCGTGCCCGATGGCGACGGCGACGGCGGGATGGGGGCGTGCGTGTGCAGCGCCGTGGCCGTCGCCAAAGCGCTCGGCACCGATTGCTGGCTGAAGGAGACCGGCGCCGGTGGCCAACAGCAGCGCTGCAAAGGGCACCGATTCTGCGAGATCTCCGGGCTCTCAGCGTGCACGAAGCTCACCGGCCCGGGCGCGCAGTGTTTGGATGAGGCCTGCGCGGGGCAACCCGACGACACGGCCTGTGACGACAAAGACACCTGCACCGTCAACGACCACTGCAAGGGCGGCGTCTGCCTCCCCGGCACGCTCAACTGCGCCTGCACCAAGGACGCGGACTGCAACAAGGCCGATGGCGGACCCGTGGATCTATGTATCGGCCAAAAGTATTGCGACAAGTCCGGCGCGACGCCGGTTTGCGCCGTCAATCCCGTCAGCGTCGTCACCTGCGCCACCTCGCAGAACACCGCGTGCCGCATCAACACCTGCAATCCGAAGACGGGCACCTGCGCGTTGAAAGACCTGCCGGCGGCGACGACGTGCCAGGACGGTGATGCGTGCACGACTGATGAGCAGTGCGATGGCAAGGGCGCCTGTGTCAGTAAGAACGCGGTGTGCTGCCAAAACTCGGCCGACTGCGCCAAGTTCGAAGACGGCGACCCTTGCAATGGCACCCTGTATTGCAGCCAAACCAGCGACGGCAACAGCTGCGTCATTAACCCAGCGTCGGTCGTGACGTGCCCCAGCGTCGCGGACACCGCCTGCGTCAAGAACACCTGCCAGCCCGAGACGCAGCTCTGCATGATGACAACCGTGAAGGGCGCCAACATCGCTTGTGACGACGGCGACGTGTGCACGGTCGGCGAGACCTGTGTCGGCAGCGCCTGTGTCGCCAGCGCCGCGGCGCACGTGTGCAGCTGCACCAAAGACGCGGACTGCGCCGCCAAGGAGGACGGCGACCTCTGTAATGGTCAGCTCTTCTGCAACGTCGCCATCGGCAAGTGCCAGCCCAACCCGGCGACCGTGGTCACGTGCGCCACGGCGGGCAACACCAGCTGCTCGGCGCTGGCCTGCCAGCCCAAGACCGGCAAATGCCTCAAGTCCGACATGAAAGACGGGACGACGTGTGACGCGGATGGGGACGGCTGCACCGCCAATGACGCGTGCGGCGCGGGCGTCTGCAAGCCGGGCACACAGATCTGTACCTGCAAGAGCAACGCGGACTGCGCTGCGTTCGAGGACGGCAACCTGTGCAACGGCACGCTGTACTGCTTCAAATCCGGGGCTACAGCCACCTGCAAGGTGAACCCGGCGACGCTTAAGACCTGCCCGTCGGTGGACGACACCGCGTGTGTGAAGAACCTCTGCCAGCCCAAAACCGGCCAATGCAAAACGACCCAACTGCCGAAGGGCGCGCCGTGTGAAGATGGCTTCGTCTGCTCGATCGATGACACCTGCAACGCGGGCACCTGCGAGTCTGGCGCGGCGGGCTGCCCCTGCAAGGTGGTGGCCGACTGCGCCCAATTCGACGACGACAACCCATGCACCACGCCGGTCTGCACGGTGAAGAGCAACTGCGCGCAGATCTTCAACGAGGCCCCGTGCGACGACGGTGACGCCTGCACGCTCAAGGATACGTGCGCCCAGGGCGTCTGCGTGGGCGGCGCGAAGGACACCTGTGATGATGGCACCGTGTGCACGCTCGACGGCTGCGAGGCGAAGACCGGCTGTGTGCACCAGAACACATCAGCGTCGTGCAATGACGACGACGCCTGCACCAGCAATGACGCTTGCGCCGGCGGCAAGTGTATCCCGGGCGCGAAGGTGCCGTGCGACGACAAGAACCTCTGCACCACCGACAGCTGCGACGTGAAGAAGGGCTGCGTGCACGCGCCGCTCAGCGTCGGCACGGTCTGCGGCGGGACGGGCGTGTGTTCGCAGACCGCCTGCGTTTGCCCGGCATCCATGTGGGTCTCAAGCGCCGTGTGCGCGTCTTGCGGCTGCAATCCGGCCGGATCTGTGGGCTCGCCGGCGACCAAGCCAGTGGTGACGGCGCCGACCAGCGTGCCGGGCGCGAAGGACGCCGACGCCCACGGGTTCGTCATCAGCAGCGACGGCGAATGGCTCGCTGCCGGGGCCCCGTACCATGACGCGAAGTCAGCCACGAGCGGCAGCGTGGTGATGTACAAGCGCCAAGCGAGCGGAGCGTGGGCGTACCACTCCCGCGTCTTTGGTTCGACCACGTCCCACCTCGACCACTTTGGCTCCACGGTGCAGCTGATCGGCGACCGCCTGTTGGTGGGGAGCTGGGGCGAGGACAACAGCAAGGGCTCCAACTCCGGCGTGGTCTACGAGTTCACCCGGCAGCCGGACGATGCGTGGAAAGAGACCGCGCGGCTGGTGGATTCCACCGGGTACGCGCAGCTCCGGCTGGGGTGGTCGCTGAGCGCCGAGGCCAACCGCTTCGCGGCGGGTGCGCCGACGCTGACGTATGGCAACGGTCGGGCCGCCATCTTCGAGCGCGACGCCAAGCAGGCGTGGAAGCAGATCACCACGCTCAAGCCTACCGGGCTCACGGCGGGGAAGGCCAGCGGTTGGCGTGACTACTTCGGTGCCGCTATCGCGCTCTCGGGCGATCGGATCGCCGTCGGCGGCCAGGGTGACGCGAGCAAGGGCGACTATACGGGCGCAGTGTTCGTATTTGAGCGACAGAGCAACGGTACCTGGCCACAGAAGACCAAGCTGATGCACAGCAAAGCCGCCGTGGGCGAGCACTTCGGTAGCGTGCTGACCATGGACGGTGACGCGCTGGTAGTGGGCGTGCCCTACCTCACGGGCAAGGCGGATCCAGTGGGCGGCGTCGTGACGTTCCTGCGCGCCACTACAGGCGCCTGGCAGCAGAGCGCAACCATCCCAGCGCCGGCCCAGGTGGCAAAGGGCGACTTGTTTGGCGCCAGCGTGGCCCTACGAGGCGTTGATCTATTGGTAGGCGCGTCAGCCAGGGACGCCAACGGCGTAGATTCCGGTGCGGTGTACGTCTACAAGCGCGACGCTAGCACGAACGCGTGGAAGCTCCAGCATGAGCTGAAAGGGACCGTGGCGGGCGCCAAGCTTGGGTTTTCCGTGGCGTTTGGCTCCTATCAGGCCTTCGCGGGAGCCATCGGGGTCTTCACCGGCGCCGGCGGGTTCAGCCAGTTGGGGTTGCAGGACTTCAACTGCTCGGCGGCTGGCCAATGTAGCTGCAAGACCGGATTCTCGGGGAGTTTGTGCGTGAAGCCGTAGTCGTCTCGTCTGACCACAGGAGGCATGGACAGCAGGCCGGCCACACCAGTACCGCCGCCAAAAATGACAACTGAAGGAGTCGAAGAACCGCACATTTCTATCTTGGAGAAAAGCGGACATCTGTACTTTGCAGCGACATGAGACCGCCTCGCGCCGACGCTGAATCGCCCCTCATTCGCCACTATCCGACGACAAACTCAAGCTTTTTCGTGAATCAGACACAGCTGCCCCTCGCCGCAGCCGCTCGGCTCTCGACTAGCTCACAACCGTCTGGCTGAAGCTCTCCTCGTCCACCAGCTCGTCCACGCAGTCCCAATCATCGTGCCCGCTGGCGCGGTCGTGGCGCGGCCGGCTGGCGCACAAAGATGCACTCAATCCTTAGGCGGCGGCGCCCCCGACCGGCCCGCTTGTGGCCCCGGCCCTCGCTCCCGCACCATCGGGCTCGCCCGGTCGCGCACCTGCCCGCCGACGGTACACGGAGTTCACCATGCGCCCACTTCGCCTTTCGGCTCTCGCCCGCGTCGCCCTGGGTCTCGCCCTGGCGTGGTCCGTCGGACAGCCTGCCTTCGCCGCCGGCCTGCCTGCAGCGGCTTCGCCCACCCTGGCCGCTCACGGCCTGCTGGCCACGCCGCCTCCCACACGACCCGTCACGGTCCATGTGCGCTTGTGGGCCTACGACATCGGCCGCGTCGACCTGAAAGAGGGCACCTGCGCCTTCGACGGCTCCGTCGAACTGCTGTGGCCACCCGGCACCGGCCCGCGCGCCAGTGACCCACGCCCGTTCGAGATCATGAACGCCGTCGAAGCCCACATCGAGGACTACGGCGCGGTGCTGCAGGCGGGCAAGCTGACCCAGAGCTTTCGCGTACACGCTACCTTGCGCCTGGACGTGGACCTGCAGCGCTATCCCTTCGACACCCAGCACCTGACCGTGCAGCTCGAGCACCCGCTGTGGACCCTTGAGCACTTCCGCATGGTCGCGGACAGCCAGGCCGACCCCAAGGTCAACCTGCGCCGAGATCGGCTGGGGCACGATGTCCGGCTGCGCGACTGGAACCTGGTGGGCGTGCGCGACGGGACCTCCGAGGTGATCTACGCGGCCGAGGAGCACTTCAGCCGCTACCAGTTCGCCGTGGATGTGCGCCGATCCATCCTGCCGTTCCTGGTGGGCGACTTGGTGCCCATCGCGCTGATGGTGCTGCTCGGGCTGGGTGCGACCTTCCTGCCGGGCAAGGCCCTGGATGCCAAGCTGCTGCTGACCGTGCTGGCGCTGCTGGTGGCGGTCGAGTTGCAGGTGGGCGGCGCCGAACGCATGCCGCGCACGGGCTACCTGTTGCTGTCGGACTGGATGTACGTGCTCTCGTACCTGTCAATCAGCCTGACGGTGGCGCATGCGATCATCGAGCATCGGCTGACGCTGGCGGACCGGCTGCAGGCGGCAAGGCGGGTGCGTTGGTGGGGCTTCGCGGTGGCGGCGGCCGTGTTCTTCGTGCCCGTCGCGCTGATGATGGCCACGCGGGCCTGAGGAGATACGAGGGTCATTGCGCCTCGCAAACACGCTTCAGGAGCGCCGACGACAAACTCAAGCTTTTTCGTGAATCAGACACAGCTGCCCCGCGCCGCAGCCTCTCGGCGGGTGTGATCCACAACTTGGTCACGCGGCCCTCTTGACCCGCGGTTGATGTC
>ERZ889078.1853-NODE-1853-length-16008-cov-10.095907_pt1 | contig 16008 bp, 9 predicted proteins | sample MGYA00521266_ERZ889078 | MGnify/ENA primary metagenome ERZ889078 (study PRJEB32303, sample SAMEA104408618) | aquatic metagenome | biome: Brackish water; feature: Pelagic; material: water | place: Baltic Sea | collected 2014-06-16T06:34:00 | depth 76,534 m ...
CTTTACATCAAGCTTACTGTACTATACACGCTATACCGTAGTTGGAGATGGCATACTTCAGGTTGATAATATGATGTACAACTTCGGAGACGATAACATCAATTTTATTAATGTTCCTTGGGGTGGCATTCGGAATTCAAGCCTTGACCATTTCTTTATTTCAGACCCTTCAAACAACTACGCGTTAGAAGCTGGCCTGTACGGTCAAACACCCGTAATTCAAACCTCCAGCACGGGAGGCTGGGTGGCTTGGTCTGACAATGCTTTAGGTTCAAGTGCCAGTATTGGTATGGCGCATCCAACTGCCACATCTACCAATGGCAATGTTTTTAGGTACGGAGACGCTGGCGACCTAACCAACCCGAATAATCTTCGGGATTATCATGTTTTTGAAATGATTCGCTTCCCATCACAGGAACAGCTTTCGTTTGGAACGGCATTGAGTTTCAGGTTCTATTACGTATTGGGCGAGAATGTTGATTCTGTAAAAAGCACCATTGTCGAGCATGGCTTGGTCAGTGCTTCCTTCGATTCAGACTTCACGCCACAAAAATTAGATGTTGATTCGGTTGCTTATCATATTCACTCCAACGGCAGTACGCTTACCACAAGCATAAATGAAGAAGGCTTGATGTTGCAGGTTACTCCTTACTTAAACAGTTACCCGTTGTTTCTACTCAGTTCAGCAGGAGAGCAGTTCATATCCTCAGATCCTTACCATTATTCGCCCGTAGCTTACGATGGCACCACCGAGAATATTAAGCTACTTGGTTTTCTTGACAACCAGAGTAGAGTGGCTGTGCGCTACGATACCATTTGCAGCGGAGAATCTTACACCTTTCCTGATGGTAGCCTTCAGGTACTGGTTATGGAAAATCAGACGCATTTAAGTACAATAAACTCGGTTCAGGCCGATTGGGACAGTATAGTTTTTACCCACCTTTCTGTCGTTGACTTGGATTTGGATGTAATTCAGACAGGCGACAATTTAGAAAGTGTTGCAACGGGAGTAGAGTACCAATGGCTGAACTGCCAAGACAACTATGCTGAAATTTTAAGTGCTGATGGCCAGAATTTCACACCAGTTGGTTCGGGAATTTATTCTGTGGAGGTTTCTGATGGTGAATGCATAGACACTTCAGCTTGTGTTACTGTGAATTTGGTCGGTTTGATTTCAAATGACTTGAGCCGCACAATTACATGTTATCCAAACCCAACCTCAGGAAACCTGACCATCAATTTGGGAACTCAATTCTCTGAAGTCCGTCTCAAGCTGTTAGATCCTCTTGGCAAGCTTGTTTTAGAAGAGCACTGCTCTGATAGGCAGTGGATAGAATTCTACGTTCCAGGCGCTGCTGGAATGTACACCGCGCAGCTCGTTCTTGATGATGGAAAAGCTATTCAGTTCAAGTTTGTGAAAGAGTAGTACGGTTGTGCTGAACGTAGTCAGCGATACAATTCATCAGTACTTGGTTATGTTAGAATAGCCATCTCCATCGATGACCTTATCATCTTTTATAAGGGTTGAACCCAATTCAATATCAAATTTGTGCTCAACATTTTCGTAAGATGCATCAGAGACTTGAATTGTTGCACCGCCATATTCTGACTTTTTGTTGAAAGCAACGTAGCCATAATTACCGTTCAGCATAGTAACATCTTCAGCGGTTACTTCGCTCAAATCTTTTGCCGCTACACCTATTGCCATCTGATTAATGGTTACATCCGCTAGCGAAATTGTTGAACTTTCTCCGCAGGAAACAGCCTTGTCGCCAATGTTGTTTAACTCACATGATTGAATGCTTACGGTGCTCCCAGAAAAATCAAGCCCATCATTTCCCGTATTGCGGAAAACACTTTTTGTAATTGTTCCGGTTGAGAAATCAGAATCAAATCCATCTGAGGTGGCCTGTGTTATTGCAGAGGATTCTATTTCGAAATTGGACCGTATAATATTCAATGCGTCTTCGGTTTCTCCGCCTGAAATGGTGCAGTTAATCAGTTTTACATCAGCCTCATAGAAATTAATTCCACCAGTTAAACTCCAACCATTCCACGAAAGGTTTTTCATTCCAGAGAACTTCACATATTCAAGCACCGATGTTGAATCGGTTCTCATAACAGAAAAACCCTGATTTTCGGAGGAAGAACTAATCACAATCGGACTATCTTTTTCACCGTTCATTTCTACAGGCGATTCGCAGATAATTCCTCCACCGTTCATAAACCTGAGGTGCACACCATTATCTACTATCAATCGTTTGCCTGATGGAATGAATAGGATGTGATTGATGGTATAATTGCCAGACTTGATTCTAAAAACATCTTGCTCCTCAACCAGTATTCCGTTTGGATTCTCGGGAAGTTCTCTCAGTAATCTTCTTGGCGAAACAGGTTTAGGGCTTGGCCATTCATAAAAATCGGTGTTGTAAATTTCATCATCACCTTCAAGCACATAGTAGATTTTTGAAGCCTGCTGCTCAAGTTCAATCTGTACTTCATCTACCTTCCAGTGTGTTACGCCTACACGCGTTTTTTTATCCAGTTCAATCGTTTCGTTGCCGTATTTCGGGCTATATGAAACTACGGTTGCAGTTTTGCCTCCAAAGTTTTGAATCGTGTAGGTGCTTTCGTTTTCTTGATAGGAGACGAGAGGAAGATTTGGCGTAGTAGTTCGGTCAATAGTCGACCGCTTATTGGTTGTATCGCGGAATGCTTGCACAAGCACGTTGCCTAACCAATCTTTAAATTGTGGCAGTTCAGCCTTTATCTGTTTTGCGTTGTAAAAAAACAAAGCTGTGTCAATGGTTTCGTTTGGGAAATCATCAGCAAAAAGGTTGTTTACCTGCTGAATGTCAGTGGTTATGCTCTTGAAAAAAGTGCGCAGGTAGGCCTCATCTGTCATGCGCTTTAAGTGTCTCAGATAACTCTCCTGAAACTCCGGAGAGCGAAATAAAAACGTTAGGAAATGATCGTAAGGACTAACCTTGGGCCAACTGGCTTCTTTCTGCATTGTATACCGGAAAACCTGATTACTGTCATTCTTTGTGTCATGATAGCTGTAACAGTCATAGCCTATCGGTTCAAGCACGGCCGTTACAGGGTTTACATACCACCGCTGATTATTTCGGGCATGCGGTGCATTGGCCAATGTTAGGATGGCGTTGTACTTTGCAAATAGCTCTACGTCCAAATAATCGCTCAACTTAAGGTCACAGTCTTGATACATTTGAACTAGATTATTTCCAAGTTCAAGTTGCTGCTTCAAAGCCTTCGATTTAACGGTTCGTTTCTTCTTAAATGGTAGCATTGGCGATGCCTCGAAATAGGGGAAATAGCTCTTTTTGCCCTCCTCTTTTTCAAGAAGCTGCCAATTCCAGAAAAGAGTTTCGTCAAACTTTAGGATAACGCCTTCTCTTCTGTCCTGTGATTCGAGAAGCTGCTTCTCAAAATGTTCTTCAAAAGCATACAATCCCAGGTCTCTTCCGTTTAACGAAACGGGCAAAAACGAGTAATGCGTGGAAAGAACATTGTTTGCAGCGCATAATTTATGCACTAACCACTCTTGGCCGTAGCCTCGGGTAGCAGGACGTTGTATAGAAAATGTTGATTTTCCATTTATAGTACCATCGTTCAGTTCTACACGGTAAGACCATTTATCGCCCCATAAATGATCGGTTAGGTCTCCTTTAAAACGTATTTTTCCAGCATAGCGCTTGCCTTCATATTCTATCACACAGGGGAATTTCTGCTTGGTCTCGTTGCTTTGTATTCCCAGTTCAAAGGCTTCATCTCGCAGTGTCTGCATCAATGCCTGATCAAGAGAATCGATATAAATGTTGAATGAAGGAACCAAGTCAGAAGTCAAAGCATCTGAGATTTTCGTGCTGTCCTTCGTCTTTGTGCCGCAACTGGTCAGCAACAGAAAGCAAAATAGCAAGGTGTTAATTACTAGGATTCTGTTTAAAGCCTGCTTCATGCCAATGGAGTACTGTTTTGAATAGCGGCAAATATCGGTTAAACAAACAACTAATTAAACAATGCGAAATGCTTGCTTTTGCCCACTCAACTATAGATATTATTCAATGAAATTTGCCGAATTGTACGTGATTTGCAAACATTATTTGGGGCCAAAGAAAACGCCTCTTTACTTTTTGTAAAGAGGCGTTTTGAACGTGGGTAATAATCCTTTGGATAACTGTTTGTCAACCTAGGCATTTATCTACGAGTCGTCAAACCGATACGTATAGTTTGAAAGGAAGTAGTGGTATTAGTTGCTTCAGCTTTAAACCCAATGGCGTCTTTGATTTGTTCTAGTTCAGCATGCATGGATTCAACCTTGGTTTCAAGAGCTTGGTGTTCCTCGTTTTGTCTTTGTATCACATTTACCCACTCATTTGTTCTAAGACCTACAGCCACATTGATAAACCCAATAACTGCTCCTTCATCAGATGCCTCCCAAGCTTTTCCAGCTACCAATGGAATTTAATCTAACCTGATGTCTTCAGGAGAAACTGCTTTTGCTATTCCATCATTGTAACCAGAAGGAATAATGTAGTCGCCTACATTCACCTCGCCTTTTACAATTGTTAGAACTTGACCCATAAAACCAACTTTGGCATAAGCGTCTGCTTCGCCAGCAGGCGGTGTATTCCCTAAAACAATAGGTCGAGATGAAACAATCATAATCTGTTCGGCATCTTCTGTGCTTTTAGAGATACGGCCATTTTTTACGCCAACAATTTCACCAATGTTAAAGTGTTGTGTGGCGTTTTCTTTAGGAATCCACTCGGCATAATCGGCACCCTTAGATGCGTACGTAACTCCGCCATCATTACAGATTTGACGTGCGGCAATCTTCATACCCATCATGGCTAATTCAGTAGGGTCCATGGTTACCATATCCAGCGCATTGTTCTCAACACCCCAGCACATTAAAGCCTCAATTTCGGCATAACTTACAGGCAGTTGACCGCTTGATATATCGTTGTAAAATGCAGGCACATAAGTTCCAGGAAGTGTAAAGCCAGGAATTGTGAACGATGGCAAGTTTGGCAGATTTAGGTTAGGTAAATTAATACTTACTGCAGGTGGGTTTATTGAACCTAAGCTCCACACCCCTAGGCTTACTGAACTCAAGTCGAGGTCGGGGAGGTTGATTGAAGGCAGATTAACATTGAAATTTGGAATATTCACGCTTCCAAGTAATTGAGAACCTATAACGATATCTGGAATTTCGAGCGGTTCGAATAAATTGGTAATCATGAATGATGCAATTGTAGATTCGGTGGTGCTCAGATTAATTTGGGGTACGAGACCAGTAGGTGGATTCTCCCAATCATAATCTTGAAAGCCTTCTATTCTTCCCGCTATTCTGTCTAAACCATCAACAAACGTCACAAAGTTGTTTTCGGCATCAGCATTGTTATTTTCAATTTGAATGGCTATTCCATCCGCTCCAGTAGCATTCGTATTTTCAAAAATGGCCACATAATTCCCTGTATTGCTGCCATAGGTTTTGTCTATGCCAGCTCCTCTCACTTCAAAAAGGGATAAAGGCGAAGTCGTTCCAATACCAACATTTCCATCATCCGTAATCGTCATTCTTGTAGCATCATTTGTTCCAAACCTGAGATCTTCAAAGCTTTGTTGCATAATAGTTGCAGTTCCAGCCCAGTTAACCCCAACTAGTAGTCCGTTGTCAGCTCCCGTTCCAGTGCCATCGCTTGTAAATTGGGAATATGTATCTACGCCAAACCCTGTTGAATTAACTTGTAGAGAGTAGTTAGGCGTATTGGTTTTAATACCAAACCTGCCGTTTGATTTGACATATAAGTTGCCGTTACCTACATCCAAATCTCCATTCTGACGTTGAAGATTAAGCGTGCCAGGAGATGTGTTCGATGACCTGGCCATGATGTCGTCCGTGTCCATCAAAAGGTTTGCGGAGCCCGTAGCACTGTTAATTCTGAAAATGCCCGAGGCGTTTGTTCCTAAAACAGCGTCCACGTCAGATGACAATTCCAATATTGCTCGAGGACTAGTAGTACCAACTCCAACACGATGATTAGCATCTTTAACATAAAGCAAGCCGTCTGAAACGTCAAGATCGCCACCCTCTCTTTGAAGGTTAAGCGTGCCGGCAGTTGTGTTAGTTGCTCTTGCCATAATGTCGTCCGAATCCATTAACAGGTTGGCGGTACTCGCAGTAGTCCTGCTAATTCTAAAAACGCCTGAGGTGGCTGTGGCCAACGTGGCATCAGAATTAGAGACAATTTCTAGCAAAGCTCGCGGATTGTTCGTGGCAATACCCACCTCTCCATCTGCTTCAATAGTCATGCGTTCTACGTTATCTGTAGCAAATCGTATGTCAAAAGCATCTTGCTGAAATAGCTGAGCATGACCATTACTATTAATTCCAATAAGGAGTCCATCCGAACTTGTGGCTCCTGTGCTACTGTTTGTAAACTGAGAAAACACATCATTGCCAGAACCTCTGTTGATATGTAATCTGTAATTAGGACTATTAGTCCCAATTCCTACCAATGCGTTTGACGTCATGTAAACATTTCCATTACCTACATCAAGGTCTCCGCCCTCCCTTTGAAGGTTAAGCGTTGTAGGGTTGGTGTTGCTGGCTCTTGCCATTATGTCATTTACATCCATCAACAGGTTTGCATTTCCTGTTGCCTTATTTATTCTAAAAATACCTGAGGCGTTTGTGCCTAAAACAGCTTCTTCGTCAGAAAACAATTCTAAAAGAGCACGTGGTGTAGTGGTGGCCACACCTACATTACCAGCTGACTCTACATATACATTTCCATCTCCGACATTTAGAACGCCACCCTCTCTTTGAAGGTTAAGCGTGCCTGCATTAATATTGCCAACTCTAGCCATGATGTCGTTAACATCCATCAGTAGGTTTGCGTTGCCAGATGCGCTACTTACTCTGAAAATCCCTGAAGCATTTGTCCCCAAAACAGCATCAACGTCAGATACTACCTCTAACTTGGCTCTAGGATTCGTGCGTCCTATACCAACTTCATCAGCCAAATCTGTAGCGTACATATTACCTGTACCGCCCCCAGTCCAATCGTCATCATTTACACCAACAAGACTATTTGGGTCGCTCCAAGCAATATTACCTAGCGCATCTATTGATGTAAGTACTTTTCCTGCTGCTGGCGTCCCTATGTTGAATTGTGCAGTTCCGACCACATCTAAGGTGGCACTTGGTGCACTTTCTCCGATTCCAACATTTCCGTTGGCGGCTATGCGCATTCTTTCAGTTGCAGTAGCCGTGCCTGCAGTGTTGTTCTTGGTTAGAATAGCGAGGTAACCGCCTTTGTTAGAATTTCCTTGGGTGCCAAAAGCATTGGCGCGTATAACAACTGCCGCATCTACGCTTGATGATGATGAATTAGAATTGTTGTCAAACAGCAATTCTCCCATCAACTCATCGTTGGTCGTATTACCATCATTTCGTGTAAATAGGAGCTGTGGTCCTGTGGCAGATTCCACATTCATCAACCTGTCTGGAGTTGTAGTCCCAATTCCAACATTTCCTACGTTCGTCACTGAGATTCGTGGTAGATTATTGGTACATAAATCCAAATTGAAGTTCACCGCATTAAGGGAGCCTCCGTTGGTTCCTTCAAACTCAACCTTTGGTCTTGCAGTTACGTCAACTTTAACCTGTTTATCTACACCACCATAAACATGCAATTTGGCATTAGGAGTGGAAGTGCCAATACCAACATTCCCGGAAACAGCCGAATACTGGTTGTTGCCTGCTATAGTCCAGTCAGTATCGCCAGAACCACCGCTTAATGGAACCCAAAGAGTGCCATTCCAACCTTCAAATTGCCCAAGTTTAAACCTGATTGTACCGGCCCCGCCTATAGGTGCGGTATTGGTATTATTAATGTCGGTACCAATTTTTATGGCGCCAGATATATCCAGCATTTCTAAGGGATTGGTGTTGCCAACTCCCATTCCTTGTTGTGCAAAAGAAGGGGTGTAGAGAAAAATTGAAAATAAGGACACAGTAAAAATCAACGTCTTTACTTGAAATGGAAATTGGATGGTTTTCATTGCAAAAAGTTGTGATAGGTTATGAAAGAGACAATAATGTATAAATAATATTTCTTTCAACAGACAGTACCTTGGTCAGTATTAAGTAAATTATACTCAGAACACCTTAAATTTTAGTTGATTTAACTTATCTTGCTTACTATCAAGAACTTTACTTCGGACACGCTGGATAATATTTCGACAGAACCTTGCCTAGGCATGTGTTTGTAATTAGTCTCTAATTATTGGTCTGGTAATTTCATCCTTTCTTCAGGTCTAATACATTTGCGCCCATGACGGAAAAGTTGAATTACCGTGTTCTTTACCAAAATGCGCATCAGCATTTCGTGGATATCGAACTCACAGTTTCGAAACTGAAACAAGATAAATTACAGTTACAACTTCCTGCTTGGCGACCTGGTAGGTACGAGCTTGGTAACTTTGCCAAAAACGTGCAAAAGTTTAAAGCATTTGGTGCGGATGACACCATTTTGGACGTCAGAAAATTATCCAAAGATTTGTGGGAGGTAGATTCCGCGGGGCAATCTTCCGTTAAAGTTGAATACAACTATTACGCAAACGAGTTAAATGCCGGCAGCACATTTGTTGACGACAAGCAGTTGTATGTCAATCCCGTCAACTGTTTTCTTTATGTACCTGAACTGATCAATGAACCAGCTACAGTAGAGCTAGCTATTCCGAAAGAGTGGGATGTAGCTACTGGTATGCAATCAACAGCCAATAAACACACTTTTCAGGTTAGAGATTTTCATGAGTTAGCAGATTGTCCTTTTATTGCTAGTGGAGGTTTACAGCACAATTCATACGAGATTGGTGGTGTGCTTTTCCATCTTTGGTTTCAAGGCGAATTCAAAGGTGATTGGGAACGCATCATTAAGGATTTCAAGAAATTCACCAAAGAACAAATAGATGTAATGGGCGGTTTTCCCGTCACAGAGTATCATTTTCTCTTCCAAATTAGAACCTACAAAACCTATCACGGGGTGGAGCATTGTAACTCTACTGTCATCACTCTTGGTCCGAGTTACGACATCCTAAAACCAGTGCTGTACGATGAGTTGCTAGGAGTTAGTTCTCACGAGTTGTTCCATACTTGGAACGTGAAAGCTATCCGCCCGATTGAAATGCAACCGTACGATTACTCCAAGGAAAATTATACCCGATTGGGTTATGTAGCAGAAGGCGTTACAACCTACGTGGGTGACTTATTCCTCTACCAAGCTGGTTGCTTCAGCGAATTCGAATTTTTCAAAAACATTCATCAGCTATTTCAACGGCATTTCCACAACTACGGACGATTCAATCTCTCTGTTGCAGATAGTTCGTTCGATACATGGTTGGATGGTTACGAGAAAGGAATTCCGGATAGGAAGACGTCTATTTACAATGAAGGCGCTTTGCTTGCCATGATGCTCGATTTGTCGCTTTTAAAAGACACAGGTAACAAGGGTGGAATCCTTACTGTGATGAGATTGCTTTACGATCGTTTTGGAAAAACAGGAACGGGTTATACAGAGCAAGACTACCGAGAGGCGGTAGAAGAAATTGGCGGCAGATCTTATGCGCAATTCTTCAAAAACTATTATTACGGAACCAAGAACATTAATGACGAATTGGAAGAATTGATGTCGTATGTTGGCCTCGAAATCAAGAACATTCGTTCACGTTTATACTTTGAAAATCGCTTTGGTTTTAAGGTTGAATACATCAAGGAACGCTCCGCACGCATAACCGACATCGCCCCAGATTCATTGGCAGAGCGAGCTCGTCTAAAATTGGGAGATGAAATTCTGTCAATCAATGGTATTCGCATTCTTGGAAACCTCAAAGAATGGTGCAAGTACTTTGAAGAGGAAACCATAACACTAACCATTAATTCTGAAGACGATACGCACAAAATCCAGCTCACCCCAACAGACAATAGATATTACAGAACACGTTGGCCACAGAAGATAACAGATGCGACAGAAATGCAGAAAAACAATTACCGTATTTGGACAAAAAGAGGTTTTTGATTGGCTTTAAATCACCCAAATTTTTTTTGTCAGTGTTCTGAGTAAATTGCTTTGGTGAAATCTTCTGAAGAAAAACTACCCTTACACAATCTTAATAGTGGCGAATCGCCATTGTTCATTCGAGACATTTCTCACAATAACGCCTACGACTTTACCCAAAAACATCGCCATAATTACTTCGAGATTCTTTTTTTTGAATCAGGCGGAGGTGAGCAACTCATTGATTTTCAGGAATACGATGTAAAGAATTACACCTGTTACATCGTTCACCCCAATCAAATTCATTTGCTTAATAGGGCACCTGGTTCAAAGGGTAGATTAATTCAATTTCGGTCCGAATCGGTTGTTTCTCCAAGGCTTTTAACCTTGTTGAGCGAACGCATTTGGGACGGTGTTGGAGGCGTGCTCTTTCAAGAAGATAAAGCGTTATTCAATAGAATGATTTCCGTTCTCAATCAGTTTGATTTGGATGCCGAAACTGAACGGAACGTTCATTTACTGCAAGTACTCATATTCGATATGCTTGCCAACACCAATTTCCAAATAAATTCAGCTTCCATCGATTCCGAATTCCATCGATTTTTGCAGCTAATAGATGGAAATTTCAAAGAGCAGCATTCGGTTCAATTCTATTTAAGCGTGCTTAATATTTCAGACAAAAAACTCGGAACACTCTCCAAACAACATTTAGGAATGTCTCCTTTGCAAACAATCCATCACCGTCTGGTTTTAGAAATAAAGCGTCTCCTTTTGTTTGGAGAAGAGTCCCACAAGGAAATTGCCTATTCATTAGGATTCGATAGCCCAGCAAGTTTTTCAGCCTTTGTTAAGAATAAAACAGGACAAACACCCTCAGAACTCCAATCCGAAGTGGAGGAAATTCATAAGTGATGGTCGGGAATTCCTAACAGCAAGGAATTGCAAGTACACGAACTTTGTGTTTGTAAAGTCGCACTAACAGAACCGCGACAATTGTTAAACTCTAAAATAATCGTCATGAAATCATTTATCTCAAGTTTACTTGTAGCGCTTCTTGCCAATGCGGCCATTGCACAGACTGTCTGGCAGGAAATTCCATCACCTACCAATCAAAAATTAAATTCCATTCAGTTTGTAGATAACCAAATTGGCTATGTTGGCGGAGATAGTGTATTGCTAAAAACGGTAGACGGTGGGGCAAATTGGTTTTCTCTTCCAATTGATTCCATCATGGTTGGCTCTTGGCAAGGTCTAGATATCTACGATATGCATTGGTTTACTGAAGACCATGGAATTGTAATATCTGGTGCTTGGGGAGGAGTATTTGAGACCCTTGATGGAGGTGTGAATTGGGCAGGAGTAGGCACGTCAAGCGGAGGGTTTTGTCAAACAACTTCACTGTTCTTCTTTGATGAAGACAATGGTTTTGCTGGAGGAGCAGGATGTTTTGAAGGACACATTATTGAGCGTCTTTCTGAAGGAGTTTGGAGCACTGCAAATGACCCAAATGATTGGGACAGTCAGAATTGGGTTGTAACTATAGAATTTAAAGATGCGCTTAACGGCTTGGCAGGAACATTAAATGGCACGTTACTCAGAACAACTGACGGAGGTGGTAACTGGGATACCATTCCTAACATGGCTGGAGATTCAGCCATTACCGATTTCATTTTTTACCCAGACGGAACAATTCGTGCAACACATCAAAATAATGTGGAATATGGCGTTATGATAAGCACCGATGGCGGGCTTACTTGGGAATTTGACAATGAATTGGCTTCCTTCTTTTACCCAAGTATGAATGCAGCACATATTGACGGAAGTGGGACAACATACGTTGGAGGCGATACCTACGGCAACGATGGCCTAATCTTCGACAATAGCAGCACTTTTTGGAACATGCTTACTGTCAACCAGCCAATCAACGACATCGCTTCTCATTCCGATTCTATCGTATTTCTTGTTGGAGACAGTGGAGCCATTTACATTAATACTGATTTAACAGCGCTTGGTGTAGAAAACGCTCCGCAAGTTCAGTTTAATCTTGCGCCAAACCCAGCAGCCAATAGAATTCAAATATCTGGTCTTACAGAACAGATTACCGCTTATTTCGTGCTTGATGTGGCAGGTAGAATTGTTTTAGATCAAAGTAAAACTGCCGAGGGCAATACAATAATTGACGTTTCAGATTTGAAACCAGGCAGCTACCTAATTTCCATTCAAACCGAAAAGGGTTTAGGCACAAAGAGGTTTTTGAAACTGTAATTAGCCTTTAAACGCCACCAAACTTATTTCAACATTTACACCCTTGGGAAGCCCTGCAACTTGCACGGCTTCTCTTGCTGGTGGATGCTCGCCAAAAAACTCAGCGTAAACTGAATTTACCTGTGCGTAGTAAGCCATGTCAGATAGGTAAATGGTTGTTTTAATTACTTGCGAAAAGTCCATCTCAACCGCTTCAAGCACTGCTTTTAGGTTTAGCATCACGCGACTCGTTTCTTGTTCAATATTTCCCATTTCCAATTCGCCTGATTCTGGGTTCAATGCTATCTGACCTGATGTGTAGAGAAACCCGTTAACTACAATTGCTTGGCTGTACGGGCCAATGGCAGCAGGCGCTTTATCTGTGTGAACTGTGGTTTTCATGTGAATCGATTTTGCTGCGAATATAGTTGCTGACCGCAAATGAGATTAGCTTTGCCAGCCGATGAAAATCCTAATTCTCGACAACTACGATAGTTTCACATTTAATCTGGTGCATTATGTAGAACAATTCTGCACCGACTTGACCGTAAAACGGAATGATGAAATTTCCTTAGATGAAGTAGAAGCTTTCGATGCAATTATTCTCTCACCTGGCCCTGGTTTACCGAAAAATGCGGGAATAATGCCAGACCTAATTAAGCGTTATTCAGCACATAAAAAGATACTAGGAGTTTGTTTAGGCCACCAAGCTATTGGCGAAGCATTTGGCGCTTCGCTCAAAAACTTAAATCAGGTACATCACGGTGTTGCCATACCAATTTCAATTTCAGATTCTAAGGAAGCTCTATTCAAAGAAATTCCTACCCGTATTGAGACTGGGCGCTATCACTCTTGGGTTATCGATAAGAAAACTCTTCCAGCAGAATTGGTGGTGACCGCCACTGATGATGAAGGTGAAGTCATGGCAATTAGACACAAGAAACATGATGTGTGTGGCGTACAGTTTCATCCTGAAAGTCTATTAACTCCAGAAGGATTGAAGATTATCGAAAACTGGACGAAAAGCTGATTAATTCTTAATCAATTTCCTAACGATTTGACCTTCATTGGAGATAAGTCTCAAAGTATAAATTCCCGAAGCTAAATCAGATAAGTCTAATTCGATGGACTTCTGAACTGTCCAAGTTCTTATTAAACGCCCACTTTGGTCAACCAAATTAAGCAGGTAACTATCCACAGAATTGGATACTCTTACGAAAGCATTGTTGTATACGGGATTAGGGTAAACATTGAAATCTATGCTAGAAAACTCATCGATTCCTTCTGGCTGTAGCGTTACCTCCGTTACATTGGATTCAAATTCTTCTAATGGTGTAAATCGAATGATGGCATCGTTTAGAATTGAACCTGCAACTAACGCGGTATCCACATTAATGTTGTAGATGATAAACCCTTTACTTGCTTCAAAATCTGTGGTGAACGAAGGCAAGTTTATATCAGTAAAATTGAAAGTAAGAACACCATTTTCCGCCTGGACTTGATACGAATGGCTACTCAAACCAGGCACAAGCGACCCAATCTTAAGGTAAGGAGATAATTCATCAATAATCTGAAGGTTTGATTGCGGTTCTGAGGTTAAATTTTGGAATCTAATAATGTATCTAAGTTGATATTGATTACCCGCAACCATGTGTCCTGTGGAGCTTACATATCCAGTTCCACTTTGAAATCCGTTGACCAACTTGTGGTTACCCGGCAGTTCGTTTCCCGTGGCCTGACAGGCGCTAAAAACATTATTACTTCCCACACAATCGTCAGCATTCGGTAAAATTGCATACACGTAGCATAGAGTAGCATCTGTAGCTGTATTACACGGAATAGAATCTGTGAACGTAATTGTTCCGCACTGCCCCGGTGTTAATGTTCCTACTTGAAAAACTGCTTGTTCTCCACCACTTTGCAGATTGTATACCATAGAACTAGATTGAATAGTTACACCTAGTGGCAGTTCCAATACCACCGTTACATCGGTTTCGGTTTCGGTCCCTTGGTTGCAGTATTCTATAGTATGATATGTTTCTGAACAAGGAGAAAGACCCGTATTTCCTTCTTGAATTCTTAAATCGACACATGACTCATCTACAATGTTTCCGAAATCAAGTCCTGTGTACAACTGCCCGAATGATGCTCCGCTTATGTCATAATCTCCAGCAAATGGGCACGCTTGATTCATGTTAGAGATTGGTTGTTGACTTACAGTCAGAACACCTTCAGCAGTTTCAGTTTGGAAATTTCCGTTAGCATCCGTCCAGACATAATTTCCAGTAGATAATTCTACCACAGCATTAGAGATTCCCACTTCATCTGGGTCGGCAATGCAATCAAGGTCGTTAATGGTATAAACCCTTCCTGTTAGCAAATTAGGACCAGATTGTTTTTGACAATAGCAACTGGGCGCAAATCGATAGGCGTCTTCAAACGCTTCCCATTGAGTAGGGTGATTTCTTCCAGTTACCCAATACGCCTCAGTTCCACTAGAGTCCATAATGCCCTCAATAGAAGCACCCTCATTCCAGGTTGGACAAAAGTATTTGGAGTCGATGTAGATGTCAATCGCATTGCTAGATTCGTATATAATAATCTGGTTGGAGAACAAAGAATCTGTGCAGGTATACATCGGAATTTGGTCGTAGCTTACTACAAATCTTCTAAACGGTGCAATGCCATAAGAGGCGTATTTAATGGTTCCACCCAAACCAGGATTCATGTCTTGCCAAGGTCCCATAATAGCATTCTTCACATCTGGTTCGGTAGTGTACGGAATAGCCGTGGTAGAATTCCAAGCACAAGCTGTAGTTGCTAAAGAGGTATCAAAAGAAACAATGGCATTTGAACCAATAATCAAATGGGTATAGGTTATATCAAAAAAGCAAAAGTTGAAGCCGATAGGAATGATTCCAGTAAATGCGTCATCACCTAAGCTTACTGATGTACCTTCTTCATACGGGTCTGGTGTATATGGTATTTCGCTTACGGTATAGCACGATTCCTGAGAGAAAACGTTAAGAAATAAGAAGGTAAAAGAGAGTAATAGAAGATGTTTCATTCGCAATTTTGCTAATCTCCAAAGTAAGGAAATACAAAATTCAATTCTTACAATGCATCTTGACTAAATTTGAACCATGTCACAACTATTCGAAGAATTCAAAGCGCCCAAGCTAGCCGACTGGAAGAAGCTAACTGAGAAAGAGCTAAAAGGAGCCAATATTGACGAGTTGAATCAATGGTTGGCGAGTGATGGTTTCCAAGCCAAACCTGCGTATTTCCGTGAGGAAACCAGCAAACTTCCGATGAATGGTCAAACTATTCGTCCGCTGCGATTTGACCAACAGAACAACGATTGGCTTATCTGCACCGATGTGAGGGTAGAAGACGTGGAAGACGCAAACTCCGAAATTCTCCATAAGCTTTCTATGGGAGCTTCAGCCTTAACAATCGACCTCAATGGACACGATTTTGGTCGCGATGATTTTGATACTTTGTTTGATGGCGTACTGGTAGATGCCATTGCGGTGTCTTTCACCAATGCCTACAACACACTCCGTTTTCAGGCAGATTATTTCGCTTGGACCGAGAAGAATGATTTTGGAGCAGAAAACCTGATGGGCGGCTTCTGGTTTGAGACCATGAATGCCGATTTGGCTACAGCCATCAT
>ERZ889078.1855-NODE-1855-length-15994-cov-36.906770_pt1 | contig 15994 bp, 16 predicted proteins | sample MGYA00521266_ERZ889078 | MGnify/ENA primary metagenome ERZ889078 (study PRJEB32303, sample SAMEA104408618) | aquatic metagenome | biome: Brackish water; feature: Pelagic; material: water | place: Baltic Sea | collected 2014-06-16T06:34:00 | depth 76,534 m ...
GTTAATTTTTCAAAAGCAGGATTAACATAGATGATTTCTTCATCATTGCCCGCTTTAGTAATTGTAATCCCTTCGTTTGAAGCTTCAACACTTCTTTTAAATAGATGCAACTCTTCTTCTATTTTCTTCTGCTCAGATATATCTGTATGTGTACCAATAACGCGTAAAATATTTCCATCATCATCAGCTGATACAACATTTCCATTTGAGAGTATCCATTTATAAGTTCCATCTTTAGCCTTCATTCTGAAGACCTGACTGAACTTATCTCCTTTATGGTGCTTAGTGGAAATAAATGATTTTATAGTTGATTGAACTCGACTTAAATCATCTGGATGTAAAATATAAAGAAATGCCTCTAAAGTATTTTCCATTTCATCATTATCATATCCAAGCATAGACTTATACTGTGGCGATAGGTTTTGAGTGTTATCTTTTGCGTTGAAATCCCATACTCCATGTCCAGCACTCTCAAGTGCCAAGACCATACTATCTTCGTTTTCTCTCGCTTTTCTTTGAGTTTCTACACGCTTAGTAATATCCTGAAGCGTTCCTATCAAACATTTAGGTGAACCATCTTCATTTAATTCACGACGTGCTCTACATTCAACCCAATGAGACTTATCAGAATTTTTTGGAAAAACCTCATAGATAAGTTCATGACTACTTCCAGTTTGAAGTGCTGAGAGTAGGGAATTTTCAATTATCTCAAAGTCTTCTTCTTTTACCAATGTTTTAAGTACATCAGGACCACCTTGAGAATTTCTTGGCATACCAACAATATCACATATTTCATCTGACCAATAACCATTTAAAGTTTCTGCATCAAGCTCCCAGTTTCCAATATTTGCAATATGATAAGCCTCTTTAAGGTGATCAGTCAAACGCTGTAGTTCAAGTTCCAAGCTATGTTCTAGTGAGATATTGCGCGCAATGTATAGATAGCCATTGAATCTATTTTTTTCATCAAAAATTGCGGATATGCTAGTGTGAAGATAACAAGAATCGAAATTTTTATTTTTTATTTTTATAATTTTATGTACTGTTTCACCATGAGCGACTTTGTCTTTCCATGTGTCGTTTTGTAAAAGCTCAAAAAAACTTGATTCTTGGTTATCAAGATTATCTCCAACTTTGATAGTTGGAATACTACAAAAAGCTTTTTCATTAATGTTTACAAATTGTATAATTCCCTCTTTTTGTGTCATGAGAACTAAAGTGTGGGGTAGAGACTTGACTGCGTTTTGGAAAATAATTTTTTCATCAAGTTCTACTTGGGTACTAGATACTAGACTTTTTTGACGTTCAATCATCTCTCGAAGAATTTCAACATAGTATTCGGGGATGTGCTTTATGAGGTCATGACGAGATACGACTCCCGCTATTGCCTCATTATCGTCAACTACAACTAATCTTCGAATACCTAAGTTATCCATCATGCTTTGTGCGTTTAAAACTGTTTGTCTTTCATGAATAGTGCTTACAGGAGCACTCATGCACATTGAGACCGCTTGATCTAGGAACTCTTTACTCTCTTGAATAAACTTAAGCGAGTCTCTCTCACTAATGATTCCAACGGCTTTATTGTTTTGCTCTACTACAATGGCTCCAATTTTTTTATCGACCATTTGCCCCAGTACTGAGCGAAGGGTCTCATGAGGTTTACATGTGCATACACTCTTGGTCATTACCTTAGAGACCTCTTTGATTGCAAGGAGTTGTTCAGGGCTTAAATGATTTAAAAAATTACTTTCACTGAGTATTCCAACAACTTCTCCCTCATTATTCGTTACAACTATATGACGTATTTTTTGCTCATTCATCTCCATATATGCATCACGATAGTCTGCATAAGATGGCATAGTTTTTACGGGAGAGCTCATAAGCTGTGTTACCTTCATGTGAAGAGTTTTCTCAGGAGACAATGAAGCTTTGAGTATATCTCTCTCGGTGATAATACCTAAAGGCTTTTTGCCATCAACGATAATGACAGAACTTATTTTTTTCTTTTGCATAGTACTAATTATTTCATCAACTAAAGTATCTACGCTAAAAGAGGCTACATTAGCACTCATAATATCTTTGATTTTTAATATTTTATTCATGTGTACAATTCCTTAATTAGGAAGATATTCTAGCAAATTGATACTAAGAATAAACTATGAACTGTTTATGCAGATATATTTAGCCAAAATTCAACTCTATTTGAAACATTCTTCTACATGGAATAAAAGAAAAACTCAAGCAAAAATCCAACAAAAGAAAGTCATGATGTTGCACTTGAAAAAGTAATCTCTAAAATTTTACATTTTGAAAATTATAAGCTTAAAACTGATAGAATCACGACTCATAAAACCACAAGGAAAAAAATGCTAGCAAGTAAAAAATGGGATGTACTATTTATAGAAAATACTCTATCAATGTTCAATTCAAATACAAAAACTCTTAATGAACTATTTAACAAAGTTGATAAAGTTCAAGATAGCGAAAAAGCGCTAGAACTTATTGATAGCAAGCACTACGATATACTCATCTGCGATTTAAGTTTCGAATTTGTTGATAGAATCAAAATTTTAAAACTAATGAAACATAGAAAACCTAAAATAGCTTACTTTGCTTTAGTAACAGAAAATAATTCAGATAAAATATTTGGTGTAGCTGATCAAGGAATTCATGTTTTTGAATTAAGCCCTGAACAATTTGATTTAGCACTAGAGGAAATTTCAAGATTTAATCTTTATGTAGAAAAAGTAAAATAGCAATTTCTTTTTAAAATAATTCCAAGTCAAGTTGACTTGGAATTATTTTACATTCCACCACCATTAAGGTGTAAAGCAGTTTCTGAATCCCATTTAGAGATATGTAATTGCAACCAGCTCTTAAAATCTTTTTCTAAGAAACCTTGCAACTCTTTTGGGCTTTTAAGAACTTCCCATCGCTTGTGAAATTTAGCCAGTTTTTCTCTCATGGTGTCATGATCATTTTTATGCACTTGAAAATTTCCATAGTTATTTTCTTGCATCATAGTCTCTTCTGTACTAAAATGATCTTCCACATCAAACAAAAGAACTGGGAAAAGTTCATCAATTTTTTCTATATCTCTTGCCAAAACAGCATCATAAATATTATTTATAACTTCTATTTCTTCTTCATGTAACATATTCATCACTTCATTTGCTACTTGTTGTACTTCTTGCATTTGTATTAGCATTTTATCTCCATAAAATAAGGTTTTAAAAACAGATTATAGCTATAAAAAGTTTATACTTAATAAAAGGTGCATTTTTAAAATGCTAAAATATTGAGGCTAAAGAGAATTATAAAATTTTAATAATGGAAACAATATGAACAGGTCTAATTTATACTCTCAACTTTCAACCCTATCTCTTTCTATGTTTAGAAAGGATTTTTTTGGAATATATCATGGTTCCATATCTGCAAAAACTGAATCGAATCGTTTTCTTATAAACACAAAAGAAGCAGTATTTGATGCTATAGATGACTCAAGTTTGATTGAGCTTTCTTTTAAAAGGGACTACCGTTGGAACCAAGCGAGTATTGATTCTAAAATCCATTTCAATATATATTCTCAAATCTCAGATGCAAAGTTTATATGTTTTTCTATGCCTCCATTTACAACTGCTTATTCGCTTTATCATAATATTATTACACCAAAAGACTATTTTGGACACAAAGAAATCGGTCAAATTGACATAGTTGATCCAAAACAATTTGATGACTGGTATGATAGAGCTGCAAGTGAAATCGCCTACTATTTTCAAACCAAAAAAACAAATATTATGGTTATTCGAGGCTATGGAGTATATTCATTTAACAGAGATTTACATGAAATGGCAAAGCAACTTGCCATTTTAGAAAAAAGTTGTCGTATTTTAATGCTTGATAACACAAAAAATGATTTTAATTTTGACTAAGGAAGCAAAATCATTTCAATAAAGTAATAGCCTCATATGCTACTTCCATTACCTTATCTATCTCTTCATTTGTAATAATATAAGGTGGCATAAAATATATAACATGTCCTAATGGACGCAGTAAAACTCCATGCTTTAATCCATATTGATACACTTGCAATCCAATTCTATCTTCTGATTTATAACCCTGTAGTTCTATTACTCCCACCATGCCCCTTTGTCTAATGAGTTTTACATTACTTAGTTCTGTGAATTTTTCTAGTTTTTTAGCAATGTATTGTGCTTTTTTCTTATTTTCTTCTATAATGTTGTCGTTTTCAAATATATCCAAAGTTGCATTTGCAGCAGCACATGCTAATGCATTTCCTGTATAGGAATGCGAATGTAAAAATGCTTTATGCTCATGATAATCACAATAAAATTTTGCATAAATAGTATTGGATGTAAGCACTACAGATAGTGGTAAATAGCCACCAGTTAAACCTTTAGAAAGAACTATAAAATCAGGTGTAATCTTTGCCACTTGACATGCGAACAATTCACCAGTTCGTCCAAAGCCTGTCATAACTTCATCTGCTATTAAATGTACATTATACTTTGTACATATTTTACGAACAAGAACTAAAAACTCTTCATGATACATATGCATATACCCTGCCCCTTGAATAAGAGGCTCCAAAATAATCGCACTTATCTCATCAGCTCTTTGCTTACAAAGTTCTTCAAAGTCTTCTGCTGCAGTTTTTGCAGCTTCTATGGTCATATCTTCAGGTACAGTTGTTTGTAAAGTTTGCAGTAGTAATGGCTTATACGTCTCTTTATACAATGCAACATCGCCAACACTCAGTGCGCCTATAGTTTCACCATGATACGAGTTTTTCAGAGATACAAAAATTGTTTTCTCTTTATTACCATCATTTAAATGTGCGTGATAACTCATTTTTAAGGCTACTTCAACAGCACTTGAACCATTATCTGCATAAAAGCATTTATCTAAACCTTCAGGAGTCAACTTCACCAATCTTTCAGATAATTTCACAACAGGCTCATGCGTAAAACCTGCTAAGATAACGTGCTCTAAAGTATCTAACTGTTCTTTTACTTTGTCATTGATGTACTTGTTCGTATGTCCAAACATATTAACCCACCAAGAGCTAATTGCATCAATGTATTGATTTCCTTCAAAATCTTCTAAGTAAACACCATGCGCTTTTTTTATTGGTATAAGTGGCAGTGTTTCATGATCTTTCATCTGAGTGCAAGGATGCCAAAGTACATCCAAGTCTCTATTTTTTAGTTCTAAGTTATTCATATTTAATCCATATATTAGTAAGTATTATGGATTATACACTACAAAGGTTATCTAAGATTTAATCAACAAGTGAATTATTCTTTTTCATTTTTCTATTTTATGTACAATGCTACTTAAGAGGATGTATATATTTTTGCTAATAAAGAAGATTTTATATATATCATAAGAAAAGTAAAATAAAAGACGTTCTTTTATGCTAAATTAATAAGAATTTACCTAAAATGACACAAATAATACAAACAAGGTTTTTTATATATGATTACATGGATGCAAAGACATAAAAAGTACCTCATAATCACAATCTGGATATCTACAATTGCTTTTGTAGGTGCTGGATTTGTTGGTTGGGGACAGTATAGTTATGGAGATAAAGCTGGAGCTGTTGCGAAGGTTGGGAATATTGAAATAACTATGGGTGAACTACAAAAATCTTACTCAAGACTTTATGCTCAATACAACCAAGTATTTCAAGGTAACTTTGATGAAGAAAAAGCAAAAAGTTTTGGTCTTCAATCTCAAGCCCTAAACCAACTTACAAACCAAGCACTTATTTTAAATCTAGCAGCTTCATATGATCTTAGAATTTCTGATGTAGAACTTCTTGCAGATTTAATGGCTCAAGAAGCATTTTTACAAAATGGAAAATTTAACAAAGATATTTATAGAGAAACTCTATCTAGGAATAACCTTACTACTAAAGAATATGAGCAAGATATTAAGAAACAACTTCTCATACAAAAAGTTCTAAAACTACTACCAGTTGAAACAAGCACTTCTGAAGCAAGAATTTTAAACACTCATAACAATATCGCAGATAAAATACAATACAAGGTAATAGATGATACAAATATCTCAATTACTACTTTAGATACAGAATTAAAGCTATACTGGGAAACAAAACAACAACAATTTATGAATGAAGTCTCCTATGAACTCAAGTACATTAAACAAGAAAAAGTAACACAAGAACACTCAAAAGAAGATATAAACATATACTATACTGAAAATAAAAATCATTTTAAAAATGACGAAGCTAAGGTTATGTCACTTGAAGACTCACGTTCACTTGTCATAGATCAATTAGATGCAAAAGCTACAAAAGAAATAGCGCTACGTAATTATATTGCATATAAAAAACGTAAACTCTCTGATGATATAGAAGTTAAAACTGCAATTATCTCACAAACAAATAATCAATTTACACAAGTTGTTCTTGATAAAGTAGAAGAATTATCAATAACTTCACCATTTTTAAAACCTATTGAAATAGACGGTGAATACTTTACATTTGAACTTGTCAAAATAAATCCATCTACGGTAAAAACTTTTGAAGAAGCAAAAGAAGCTTTAATTCCGATGTATACTGCAGATAAAAAAAGAGAGAAACTTTTTGAACTTGTAAAAAATTCTCTTGATTCTTTTAAAGGTACACAAACAGATTTTATTACAAATGCTGATGCTGATAAAATCACAGAGCTTTCAGTAGAAGAAGCAAATGAATTTTTAATGCAACTTTTTACTTCTAACACAAAAAAAGGTTCCATTTCTTTGCAAAATGGAAAAGTTGTTTTATACAACATTTTGGAACAAAAAATGCTTGAAAATACAAATGAAAGTGTTGAGTCAATCGCGAACCTAAAAAGTACAATATTTAGCTCAGGGTTAATTAAAATCCTTAATACTAAATATAAAACTGATATTTTCATCCAAGGACAATAACTTGAGTAAAACTATTTTATCTATAGATATAGGGTCAACAAAAATTTGTGCAATAATCGCACAAATAAATGATGATGACTCTATCCAAGTTATAGGCGCTGGAACAAGCAAAGCGCAAGGTTTAAAAAAAGGTAGCATTACCAACATAGAACTTGCATCAAAATCTATCAAGGCTGCCGTAGCAGATGCGAAACGTGTCGCTGGCAGTGATATTAAAAAAGCAGTTGTAAGTATCTCAGGTGCATACACAAAAAGCTTAAACTCAAACGGTATTGTAAATATTCCCAACAAAGAAATTAGTTTTAAAGAGATAGAACGTGTTATGCAAACTTCTCTTTATAATGCAAATATTCCAAATGAATTTGAAGTTTTACATGCCTTGCCATTTAATTTTAAGGTAGATGATCAAGATTTCATTGAAGACCCATTAGGTATGAATGCTTCGCGACTTGAAGTTGAAACACATATTATAACAACACAAAAATCAAACTTAAACAACTTAAAAAAAGCAGTACGTGGTGCTGGTATAGAAGTTGAGAATGTAATTCTTAATGGTTATGCTTCATCTATTGCAACAATCAATGCAGATGAAAAAGAACTTGGTGTTGCTGTGATAGATATGGGCGGAAATACAAGTAATATAACTATCCATATAGGTAACTCTATTAAATATAATGACTTTTTAGGTGTGGGTTCAAACCATGTGACAAGTGATTTATCCATGGCTCTTCATACACCTTTAAATGTAGCAGATGCTGTAAAGTTAAATTATGGTTCACTACTCACTCCTACAAATGATTTAATAGAACTTCCTATTATTGGAGATGAGACAAATACACACGAAGTATCTTTAGAAGTAGTTCATAATGTTATCTTTGCTAGAGTTGAAGAAACACTAATGATATTGGCGCAATTTATCGAAAATAGTGGTCTAAAAGAACAAATGGGTGCAGGAGTAATTTTAACCGGTGGTTTTTCCAAAATGGAAGGTATCAGAGATTTAGCAATAGCGACCTTTGGTTCTATTCCTGTGCGTATTGCAAAACCCATCGAACTAGATGGTTTATTTGATAACTTGCGTGGTGCAGAATACTCAAGCGCAGTAGGACTTGTCCTTTATAGCGCTAGTGCATATACACCTTATGAAATTGATGTTAATAAAAAAGTGCGTCACTCCAATGAAATTCCTGTAGAAGATACAGCAATTAACTTTAGAAACAACCCTGAAATACCGATTGTACCTGCACAAGAAGTTGAAGTACGGACTGACACAATGGTTACTTTACCATCCAAGAAAGAGAAAAAAAATGATGAAGCTGGAGCTTTTAGTAAATTTTGGAACTGGGCTACCCAGTTATTTTAAAGGAGAGAAAGATTATGGAACCATTTTTAGTAAAAGAGGCAAGTAATATTAGTGGCGCTAGAATCATCGCAGTTGGTGTTGGTGGTGGTGGTGGTAACATGATTAATCACATGCTTAAAGAAGGTGTAACTGGTATTGAAATGTTATTAATCAATACTGATGCTCAAGTACTTTCAGAAAACTGTGCTGCATCTAAAATTCAAATAGGTGTAAAACTTACTAAGGGTCTTGGCGCAGGAATGAAACCAAACATTGGTAAAGATTCTGCACTAGAAAACTATGAAGAGATACGTACAGCCCTTGATGGTGCGGATATTGTATTTATCTCAGCTGGTCTTGGTGGTGGCACAGGAACTGGTGCAGCTCCTGTTGTAGCACAAATTGCTAAGGAAGTTGGGGCTTTAACAATTTCTGTAGTGACAAAACCTTTTAAATTTGAAGGAAAGAAAAGACTTAAAATAGCAGAAGAAGGACTTGAAGAATTAAAAAAAGAAAGTGATTCTATAGTTGTAATCCCAAATGATAAACTACTTTCTGTCATCGATAAAAAGCTTGGTTTAAAATCTGCCTTTAAAATTGTTGATGCTGTTTTATCACAAGCTGTAAGTGGTACATCTGGTGTAATTCTTTCAAGTGGTGAAAGCGATATAAATCTTGACTTTGCCGATTTACAAACGGTTATGAGCCATAAAGGTATGGCTCTTATGGGTGTTGGTGAATACGAAGGTGAGAATGCAGCTTATGAAGCGATTAAAGCAGCTATCGAGTCTCCACTGCTAGATAATATGTCTATCAATGGTGCAATGGGTGTACTTGTACACTTTAGTGTACATCCTAACTTCCCAATCTTTGAAATGAGTGAAGCAATGGAAGTTGTAAATGAAAGTGCTCATGAAGATGCTTCTGTAATTTTTGGAACTTCAACTGACGAAAAATTACCAGAAAATTATGTAAAAATCACTATTGTAGCTACTGGTTTTGAAAAAGAAATAGCCACAAATGATACAGATTATGTAGGTGAAACATCAGCAAGACCTAGAGTTAAAGTACGTCCTAGACTAGTTGTTGGTGGTAATTATGGGGATAGTGATTACTTAGATATTCCCGCATATATGAGACAACAACAAGATTAGTCCTAACTCTTTTGTACTCCTTCGAACAACTCATTAAGGCCAAAACTCTTCTTGGTCTTCGTGAAACCTCTACACGTAAAGAAATAAAACTTAAATATAAAAATCTTATGAAAAAATGGCATCCAGATAAGCATAAAGATAATCAAGATAAAGCTACAAAAATGAGTGCAAAAATCAACGAAGCCTATGAGATAGTATTAGATTATTGTAATAATTATGAATATAGTTTTGACGAGGAAAAAATTAAAAGGGCTTATTTCACACCTGCTGAGTGGTGGCATGATAAATTTGGCAATAGATAATACACTTTAGAAGTTTATTTAACGCACTCTCAAAAGCATCAGTCTTCTTACAAAAAGAACTATCAATGCCACTGCCAATATTTTAAAATCAATTTCGCTCGCCATATGAGTATTTTGAAATGTATCACTTTGCGTTGCTTCAATACCAAGTGCTTGCATATCTAAAATTTTTGGTGCATACACTGCGCTAAACATTAAAGAAGTAAATACGACGATAAATGCACTCACTAAAACTATAGTATCTCTATGACCCATTTTGTACTGGCTTGCTTCAAATACTGAAACAAAAAAAGCAAGAGCATAAATCCAGTAAGAAAATCTGTGAAATATCTCACCCATAATCATTCCAGCATTATAATGATCAATGATTAGCTCTGTAATAATTCTATCTGTGTGAAAAATGACAGGCGCTACAAAAGCTCCTAAAACAATAACTCCACCAAAACTCGCTGCCAATAATATCAAGTAACTAAAGTCTACATATATTCGTTTGTTCAAGTTTTATAACCTTAGTGTAAAACCTCTATCAAAGTCTGCATAGTCTTTATAGAAGTTTAAATCTTTAATTTTTGTATCTTTTAGATACGACGATATTTTATCCTTTTGGTCATAACCCATCTCACAAGAAAAAAACTTAATCTCTCTTTTTAAGACTTCATCAAGAAGTGCTTTAATTATTTCATCCCCTACTTTGCCACCAAACAATGCATTTTGAGGTTCATAGTCTAAGTTAGATTCTAAACTAACTCCATTCTCTATATAAGGAGGGTTTGATACAAGATAATCTATTTTTTCACTTACTACATCCAAAAGTGACCCCAAGCGTAATTCAATTCTATTTTGAAGTCCAAATCTTTGAATATTTTCTTGGGCAATACGTAGTGCATCTGCTGAAATATCTACAGCAATTATTCTAGCATTTGGAAATTTTTTTGCCAACATAATTGAAATAATACCACTTCCCACTCCAACCTCAGCAAACTGAAACGCTGCGTTTAAATCAGGCGCATACTTTAGCACTTCATCAATAAGTATCTCTGTTTCAGGGCGTGGAATTAAAGCTCCTGGTGCTATATAAAATTCTTCACTATAAAAACTTACTTTATTAGTGATATATTCAAATGGTTCATTTTTCGCTCTACGTTCTACCCATTCAAGTAATTTTTCAACGTTTTGTACTTGCGTGCTTTGATTTGTGATGAGCCATAACTCATCTACATTTAAATAGCTCATCAAAAGAAGTTGCGCTTCTCTTGATGCTCGAGGTATGTTTAGAGATAGAGAATTTGTAATGCTCTTTAGAAGTTCATGAACTATATATCTTTGTTCCATGTACCCTCTAGCGAACTCTCTACTTCACCAATATCCATGCCAAGGGCTTTTAGCCTTTCAATTACCGGTGGATGTGTATAATGAAAGAAAATGTAAATAGGATGAGATAAAGGAAAGCTTTTATTTTCAGTTACCAATTTTTGGAGTGCATTTGCAAGTTCTATAGCACCTGCTTCACCACCTAGTTCACTACCCATTCTATCTGCTTCATATTCATTATGACGACTCACTATCCCCATAATAGGCATCATAATAAAACCTAAAACTGGCATAAATAAAAGAAGTAAAATCATCACTAAAGATGGAGATTCACTCATTCCAAGTTCTAGGTAAAGAGACTCTGGTAAATTTCCAAAAATACCAAACATTGCAAAAAGCATCGCTCCAACTAAAGCAATATTTTTATATATATCTCCATGTGCAAAATGTCCAAGTTCATGACCGAGTACCGCAAGTAATTCTTTTGTCGTAAGTTTCTCAATCAAAGTATCAAAAAGTACTACACGCTTTGCTTTTCCAAAACCACCAAAATAAGCATTTAACCTTGCATCACGTTTACTTGCATCACTTACAAATACACCTGAACTTACAAAACCTGTTTTATCCATAAGTGTTTTGATTTCACTATCAAGTGCTTCATCTTTTAATGGAGTTAATTTATCAAAAAACATCGCACGAAAAGCTGGATATAGCATATTAATCATAACAATCACTGCGAATATAAATGCAAAACTCCACAACCACCAAAGATCAAAGTGCATCATTATAAAATAGATTCCCCAAACAACTAAAGAACCAAGAACAAGAGTAAGTGCAAACGAAATAAGAGTATCTTTAAGCCAAAGTCCAAGGGATGATTTGTTAAATCCAAACTCCGCATCTAAAACAAATTTTTCATAGTACGTAAAAGGTAGAGAGATAAGAGATCCAATAATAATAAAACTCATTACTACAGAAACATTTTGTAAGGCATCATTTTGCAAGAAAATATTGTCTTGCAAAAGAGAAATACCCATACCCATCCAAGCTACAAAAACTATATAATCTACAAATGTACTCACTAAACTAAGCTTTTCTTTTGCAACTGCATAGTTACCTGCTGTAAGAAACTTATCAGCATCTAAGAGAATTGCTTTTTTTCTTTTTGCTAAATTTATATAACCTATTTGCATTATACTCGTATAAAGAGATACGAGAACATAAAGAGTATAAATTGAAACTATTATCATTAACATTACATTACCTTAAAATTAATTTTTGTTATTTCATAGGAATCATTTTAAACGATTCCTCAACCTTAATACTATCATCTTTATCATCAAAAAATGCCACAAGAACTGTGTAAATTATTCCCATAATAATTGCAACAAGTACTATTGCTATTAAGGCTCGTTTTCTTTCTGTATCTAAATTTTCATAATCTTTTATATCTTCTAATCTTGGTTCTTTCATTACTAGTCCTTGTTCATATATTCATACATAAGTGCCTGACCATAATAAACGGTATATTTAATGAAAAGAGAAGCTATAAGATACAAGGCGAAAATCCGCAGGAGCTACTAGTAGCTTCAAGGGTTTTTAACGAAGTAGATTGTTGCTTCTCTTTTCACCCGTAGGGCAACATTTAAAAGATTCATCTTCTGCGTTGAACTTCACTTAACGATACTAGTATCGCCAAGCAAAGTTCGTCTTGAATCTAAACCTTTTAAATGTTGTTAAATATACCATTTATTATAGTCAGGCACTTATACTAACAAATTCTTAATAGAAATAGTATACACTTTTGCAACTAACATCAGAGGTTAAGTCTTTTTTTTAGATTATTATTGCGTCAAATAATATAATCTACTACTTTAGATTCGCTTGTAACGCTTTTGATGAGTGCAACAACTTTTAAATGTTCTGGGTGAATTGCATATGCTTGTAAATCTTCTTTTGTATCAAAAGTACTGTATAAAGATAAATCAAAAGCTCTATCAGATTGAGTAAAATTAACTCCCACTTCCATAGACTTTAGTACATCAATTTTATCTACCAAGCTATTTAACTCTTGTGTTACTTTTAGAATATTTGCTTCAAAATTTTGTTCATTAAATTTAAATATTACAATATGGACTAGCATTTTAATACCTTTTTTAGTGGAAGTGTAGCATAATACAGATATGAAAAAAACATTAAAACAACTTAACGATGTCGGAATACTATTTTTTTACTATCTAAAATGGCCTTATTTTATTGCTTATACTTTACTTTATAACTATGGACTTAATAATTACATAATCTTGGATTTATTATGGTTTCTTTGTGGATTTTTAATTGCAAAAGATTTGTATACGCGATATAAAAAAGAACAAGCAGAACAAGAAAACTCTAAAGAATAGTTTTCCAAAAAAACTCTGCGATTATAACAATCAAAGCAATTCCAACTACATTTAGAATTACTCCATAGCGTATCATATTGCTCACGCCAACGGCTCCGCTTGCCATTGCTATGGCATTTGGTGCTGTAGCAATTGGGAGCATAAAAGCATAACTAGCACATACAGTTGCAACCATCATAAAAAGTGTAGTATTTATCCCCGCTTGTTCTGAGACTGCATATATTACAGGAAGCATAATAGATATAAGTGCTGTATTTGACGTTATCTCTGTTGTAAATGTAATAAGAGATGCCACTGCTAAAAGTAAAAATATAGGTGGTAAATCTGTCATAACTAAAAGGTATGAAGCCACAGCATCTGCTAAACCAGTTTCACCGAATGCTTTGGCGATTGAAAATCCCGCCCCGAATAAAAACATGATTTGGTAAGGAACTTTTTGTGCATCTTCACTCCAAACTAAAATCTTAAATGGTGGCGCGAACATAAGTAAACCTGCCCCCAAAAGTATTCCTGCTTCACTTAATCCAAGACCTTGCCAAAAAGGTTTCATCGGTGCATTTAACAAAAGCAATAGTATAAGACCTCCCATAACATATAGAACTTTTTTTTGTTCTTTATTTAAAGCTTCTTTTTTATTTTCTCTATGGGTAATAACATTGGGAATTTTGTAACTTAGTACTAAACTTACAACAACAAACATTCCTAAAACTAATGGAACAACCATCCACATCCATTGAAAGAATGGTATCATCTCCATCCCCTTATCACTCATAAATCCAAAAAGAATCAAATTAGGAGGTGTACCTATAGGCGTCATAATTCCACCAACACTTGCACCATAAGCAATAGCAAGTGCAAATCTCATTTTTAACCCTATATCATCCGTAATAAAAAGAGCAATAGAAATCAGTAAAAGTGTAGTCGTAGTGTTGGATAAAATAGCACTCAAAAGTCCTGCAGTAAGCGTTAATGAAAAAATCATACCACGAGGAGTGTTAGGGAAAAATCCCAATATTTTATCGGCTATATACGTATGCAAAGAAGTTTTCTCAACTGCAATTGCAAGTAAAAAACCACCTAGAAATAGATAGATAATAGGATGAGAATAATTCATCGCAGTAGCTTTTGTGCTTAATATAGAAAAAGATGGGAATAAAATGATAGGGATTAAAGACACCACACCTAGTGGTAAAGCCTCATTTGTCCAGAGTGTTACAAGAAATGCAATCAGACCTAAAAGAGTTGCTTGAGGCACTGTAAATAAACTTAACGAAAGTGCAAAAAAAGCCAAACCAATGAGTATAGCTAAGGCGATTTTTTTTAATTCTTTTTTATATTCCAACATCAATATTTATCTTGAGAGTAAGTCTCTTAAAGACTCTCGTGGATTTTTCCCTTCAAGTGTTTCATATACTTCTTTGGCAATTGGAAGATATAAACCTTTTTGTTTAGATATTTCATGAAGTGCATACGTTGTACCGATTCCCTCTGCTACTTCACCGAGTTCTTCAAGAATCTCTTCTTGTGATTTTCCTTTTGCCAAACCTAAACCCACACGAAAGTTTCTTGACATATTTGAGGATGCAGTTAAAAATAAATCTCCTGCGCCACTCAAACCGATAAAACTTTCTTCTTTGGCTCCATAAACCTTACCAAAACGTAGCATCTCAACTAAACCACGAGAAATAAGTGCCGCAGCTGCATTTTTTCCAAGCCCTAAACCTTCACATATTCCAGCAGCTATTGCTATAACGTTTTTATATGCACCTGCCACTTCTGCGCCCATCACATCTGTTGAAGTATATGCTTTAATAAAAGATGGAAAAAAAGATGCAAAACTATGACTTACTTCTTCGTTTGTTGCATTTACAACTAATGCAGTTGGAAGAGACTGTATTACCTCTGCGGCAAAAGATGGACCTGAGAGAAATGCAATATTTTCATCTGGAACATACTCTGCATAAATCTCATTTAAAAATCGCCCACTTGATGCTTCTATACCTTTTGAGGCCACTAAAATCTTTTGATTTTTAAAGGTGAAATTATCCTTTAACCAAGATGCGATTTGTTGCGCGGGAACTGTTATAACTAGGTACTCACACTCTAAAGCCTCTTGCATAGGTACAAAATTTTCTAAGTTTCTCGGAGTTCGTGAACTAATAACTACATCATTTTTTTCACCAAAAGCAAAGGCAAGAGCCATTCCCCATTTTCCAGCTCCAATTACGGCTATTTTATTTTTCACATTTAGTTCCTATTAATTTTTCAAATTCTTTAATATCTTTATCATAACCCACGACGACAAAAATATCGCCGCTTTGAACAATATGATGGGTTGCCTTGGATGAATAAATAAATTCACTACTTCCATCTTGGTGAAATACAGAGATAATAATAATACCATGGTCCCTGCTCCACTCAATATCAGTAGGGTATTTTCCATCAAATACAGTATGGTCTTTAATTGTAATTTGTGAAATCTTTAAATTACTTTTTTCATATAAAATACTGTGTAAC
>ERZ889078.1857-NODE-1857-length-15993-cov-5.926214_pt1 | contig 15993 bp, 11 predicted proteins | sample MGYA00521266_ERZ889078 | MGnify/ENA primary metagenome ERZ889078 (study PRJEB32303, sample SAMEA104408618) | aquatic metagenome | biome: Brackish water; feature: Pelagic; material: water | place: Baltic Sea | collected 2014-06-16T06:34:00 | depth 76,534 m ...
TGGTACGAATCCTGAGTCACTCTCCCTGTTGATGAAACGTGTCGCCGGACGGCAGACAAGGAATGTGAACAAACTCGAAAAACGTTCCGGAAGTTTATGGGAAGGAAGATTCAAATCCAGTATAGTCTCACAGAAAGAATATTTAGCTGCCTGCTGCCGATATATTGAGTTAAATCCTTTACGTGCCGGCATAGTAGCTAACCCCGGAGAATACCGATGGTCAAGTTACGCCTGCAAAGTAGCAGGAAGGGAAGATCTGCTTGTTGATTTTGACACGTTATACCTGGCACTGGGAGATAATAATAGCGAAAGGCAATTGGCTTATGCTGAATATGTTCTTGAGACTTTACCTGAAAACGAACTGAAGCTTATCCGTGAATCTCTGCAACGAGGTCAGTTAACTGGAAGCGAGCGGTTTCGTGAAGAGATTTCCTTAAAACTCGGTATTCGTTTCTCCAACAAGGGCCCAGGACGACCCAAAAATGTTCAGAAATAAATCTGTCGCCATTTCGTCATAGAGGAGATAACAGCATGGTGGATTTAATTAAAGCGAAAGATCGTCATTTTACAGATTTTGGATGGCTGCAAACCTATTGGCTTTTTTCATTCTCAAACTACTTTGATCCTCAGAATATTCAACTTGGCGCTCTAAGAGTTTTTAATGACGATATAGTTCAGCCTGGGACTGGTTTCCCGACACATCCGCATGAGGAAATGGAGATTATCACCATTGTACTGAGTGGGGAAATGACCCATGAAGACAGCATGGGAAACAAAGCAGTCATCAGGGCAGGCGACGTTCAAAGGATGAGTGCAGGTACAGGCTTGACGCACTCAGAATTTAATCTTGCTGAAAACCCTGTCCATTTTTATCAGATATGGATATCCCCCGACGAACCAGCTCTCAAGCCAACATATGATCAAAAGACATACTCCACGGCCCAGTGGAAAAATCGACTTTTCCCAATAGCTTCCGGGCAAGGTTTACCTGACACTGTAACCTTCCATACGGATGCGACAATTTATCGTTGTGATCTTGATGCAGGTCAATCAGTTGTCTTTGATGCCACCACTGGCCGTAGGATATTCATATATCTGACCAGTGGTGAAATGTCAGTTAACGGACAAAAGATGGAACCACAAGATCAAGCAAGAATCAACGCCGAAAATCTATTGTCCATGAGCGCATCAACAAAAGCAGAGTTTTTGCTCATTGATGTACCATCTGAAAAGGGCTGAGAGTTTCGTCAGGAAACACTTCAAGGCGAAAAATTGCACTGGATGAACCAATGATTATGAAATTTAATTACTACAATCGATCAAATTTAATCTTGTTCAATATATTTATTATCTTGTACATTATTTAATCCACTCAACCATAAACAAGAAGGGGCATATCATGACAAAAGATTATTCTCGCTACCCAGATCAACATCCAGACTCCACCGGACACTTCGGCGCATACGGCGGCTCCTATATCCCACCTGAATTACAGGAGGAAATGGATAAAATCACCGATGCCTACTTGACGATATGCAAAACACATCGATTTATCGAAGAACTCCGCTCCATCCGGAAACACTATCAGGGAAGGCCAACCCCTGTGTACCATGCTGACCGCCTATCTAAAATGTGTGGAGGCAGCCAGATCTATCTTAAGCGCGAAGACCTCAATCATACCGGCGCCCACAAACTCAACCATTGCATGGGTGAGGCACTGCTGGCTAAACATCTGGGTAAAAAGAAATTAATCGCGGAAACCGGTGCGGGACAACATGGCGTTGCCTTGGCAACCGCAGCCGCCTACTTTGGTCTTGAATGCGAAATTCACATGGGCGAAGTGGATATTATAAAAGAAGCACCCAATGTCATCCGCATGAAACTGCTTGGAGCCACAGTGGTTCCAGTTTCTTTTGGGCTTAGAACGCTGAAAGAAGCCGTTGATTCTGCATTTCAAGCCTACCTGAAGGACCCCATCACTTCGATCTACTGTATCGGTTCGGTGGTTGGCCCCCACCCCTTCCCCATGATGGTGCGTGACTTCCAGGCCATTGTCGGCATCGAATCCCGAGCGCAATTCCTCGACATGACCGGCAACCTGCCGGATGTGGTCTGCGCCTGTGTGGGTGGTGGAAGTAATGCCATGGGAATTTTCTCAGGTTTTATAAACGATCCAGTCAAACTCGTCGGCGTTGAACCGGGTGGCCGATCGCTTAACCTGGGCGACCACGCAGCCACTGCGGCTTTTGGCAAGCCAGGAATCATCCACGGCTTCAAATGCTACCTGCTCCAAGATGAAAAAGGTGAGCCGGCTCCGGTATATTCTATTGCCAGCGGCCTCGATTACCCCGGTGTAGGCCCAGAGCACTGCCTTTTAAAAGACGATGGACGCATCAGTTATGAAATAGCCAATGACATAGAAGCTCTCGATGGATTTTATACTTTGAGCAGCGTCGAAGGGATTATTCCGGCCCTTGAAAGTGCACATGCCGTCGCCTATTCCATGAAACTGGCGAAAGAGATGAAACACGGTAGTATCCTGATCAACTTAAGTGGACGAGGTGACAAAGATCTCGACTTCGTCACAGAAACCTATGGTTTCAACCTTGACGAGGCGAAAAAAAGCTTATTATAAAAAATCCACGAAGACCACCCCGCAGCATGAATTGAAGGAATAGGGAGAAGTCAGTAACATTTTCCCGAGAAATTGTGGTTTAGTCCTGCATGCCAAAGCAAAAGGCAGATTCCATCTTGAGGAATCTGCCTTTTGCTTTTCCAAAGAATAGTTTCCATTTTATCATTCCAACGACCTGAAGATTAAAGCAGAATCTGACCATGGCATATTTTCGAAAAATCCCTGGAGTATGGGGTCTATTTACGATATCGTTTCTTATGCTCTACAAATAAACAGCACAGTGAATCACCGACTGCATGCCGATTATTGACAATTTACATAATCACCTCTTGTCCTTCTGCAGTAATCAATTGGGCTATTGGTTTGGATGACTCGTGATATTCTTTGCATTTACTGTTTTCACATGCGGTTAACCTAAAATCTTTTTGAGGGAAAAAAGCATTTTACCCTCAAAAGTATACGCATCGCGTGTAAGGCTGGTGCTTTTAATAGTTTTAGTGCCTTACAGATTATTTTCGTTCATAAAATATGAAAAATGATCTGCGAAAGGCACTTATACCCCTTGTGGGGTGTTAGTAAAATTTAACGCTATAAAAATTGCAGAAGGAGAATGCATGTTTAAGAAGTTGAAAAATATTCAATTCACCACAAAACTTTTTATTGCCATTGTTTTTATTTCTGTCGGATCAGTAATTACAATCGCCGGCAATGCTATAATCATGTCCCATGAAGGTCTCAATCAGTTTGGTAAAACCGCTATTGCCAATACCCACCAGGCTGTATTTGATTCCATCATCATGTATGACCAAAATGTTCGACGAAACTTAGAAAGTGATATCAATTTTTTCAAAAAAGAGATTGAGACAAAAGGAGATGTTGAACTCATTTCATCCTCTTTGCTCAAGCAGACCATGGTCAACCAAATCACCCAAGCCGCCACCAGCCATGAGATTCCCCGATTAGTTATTGGAGGAACCTATATGAATGGGAGTTATGACTTCGTTGACAGGTTTGAAAAAACCTCGGGGGCAGCTGCGACTATTTTTCAATTGGTTGACGATAAACTCTTGCGTGTGTCCACCACGACAAAGAGACTGGATGGCGAACGGGCAGTGGGCACCTATATCCCATCTGACAGCCCCATATATGAAACAATCATGCGTGGAGAAATTTTTCAGGGAAAAGCCTATGTCGTAAACGACTGGTACCTTACAGTATATGCTCCTCTCTACGACTGGGATGATAAAATCGTTGGCGCAATCTATGTTGGTCGACCTCTACTGAACCCAGATATCAAAGAGTTCGTCTCCAATGTGAAAATTGGCAGCGGATATTTCTATATATACCAGCAAGATGGAGGAATATTGCTGCACCCCACCCTTGATTCAAGCAAAAACCTCTACGACATTATCCCTGAATTCAGAGACCAGCAGAACGGCTCTCTCACATATACTCTTAATGGGGAAAAGCGTTTTGCCCAAACAGCTCTCATTGAAAAATGGGGTGCATATATTGCGACAGATCTCAATGAAGTTGATATTAACGGTGGCCTTGATGGAAAAATGCTCCGCAAGAATCTGATTGTAGGTTTTTTCGTTGTTGCCACTGGACTTCTGCTGACTATTTTCCTTGTTCGCTCCATCAATCGTCCCCTACGTGATCTTGCTGAAAAAAGCATTAAGGTCGGAGAAGGAGATTACACAGTCGAGTTCAATTCTGAGAATAAAGATGCTATTGGCCAGCTGACAAACTCACTTGGTGTAATGGTTGATAAATCAAGAGAAATGATTGCTGATATTGTTTCATCTTCAGCAACATTAAGAGAATCTTCCGGGCAATTACTGGATATTTCTAAGCAGATGGTTGCAAGTGCTGATTCTACAACAGAAATTGCAAACGAAACGTCAGAGAGTGCGACAAGTGCCTCCAGTAATATGGATTCCATTTCTGCAGCCATGGAGGAATCTGCAACTAATCTTGAAATAATTGCGACTGCATCAGAGGAGATGGGAAGCACAATCAGAGAAATTGCTGAAAACAGTTCAAAAGCCCGCCTTACCACTGAAAGTGCTGTAGCCAGCGCCAAAAAATCCCACGCAGGTATCAAAGATTTGGGGGAAGCAGCCAAATCCATAGGTACTGTCACCGAGACAATTACTGAAATTTCAGAGCAAACTAACCTCTTGGCCCTCAACGCAACAATTGAGGCCGCACGAGCGGGTGAGGCAGGAAAAGGCTTTGCTGTAGTTGCTAATGAAATAAAGGAGTTGGCCAAGCAGACCGCTTCAGCAACCAGTCAGATCAAATCTGCCATCGATGGTATCCAAGCTCAGACGGTAGAAACGATCGTTGATATTGAGGAAATTTCAAAAGTTATCAGCGATGTGAACGATATTGTCACAAGCATTGTAACCGCCGTCGAGGAACAGGCTGTCACCACAAATGAGATTGCCAAAAACGTAAACCAGGCCTCCATGGGAATCAATGAGATCAATGAAAATGTGGCAACCAGTAGCCAGTTAACCAACTCAATGGCTTCAGGAGTTGCCCAGGTCAAGGCAAGATCAATCGCAGTAAAAGATAACAGCACGGAAATCAGCATTTCCGCTACCAGCTTATCTGAACTGTCTGAGAAACTGACAGACCTTGTTTCCAGGTTCCGTATTTAGTGCCTCACTCCATGAAAACCGCAACAAAAAACAAGAATTACGGGGGACCTCTCACACAACCCCCTTACTCAGCAAGAATGGACTATACTGCTTATCTGTTTTCTTGATATGGTCAACGAGCCAGTCCTTGAGAAAGTCCAGCAATTCGAGCGAGACATCCTTCTCGCCCTTTTTGAACTGTTCCTGGAACTCAAGCACCTGGGCTGGCTACTAACTTAGTGTAAACCGCCTGATGTTGCTTCTGTTCCGGATAGTCATGTTTGGCAAAGATTTCTTCCTCGTACTGAAAATGGTCTCCCGTATAGTCAATCAGTTTGCCAAGGGTACTGCCCACTGCCTCCTTTGCTGACCCGAAATTCATTTGCGTGTAAAGTTCGTTGATCAGATCAACTAGTTTTTTATGCTGGCCATCAATGGAGTCAATCCCCACTGATAAAGAGTCGGACCATCGCAGCAACAACCGGGGAGCTGCGGACCGGATGCCCGCATTCTTTTATTCCAGTCCTCCAAGATCGAATTGACTTGTCTCCTGACTGATGTTCTCGGCTATTTTCTTGAGCTCCCGTGAGCTCTTCTGTAAATGGAGACTCCCTTCCTTGGTCTCTCTCGATACCTGGCTGACACCAGCTATATCCCTGGCTATCTCACTGGCCACAGCTGAAGCCTGAGCTACATTTTCATTGACTTCACTGATACCGTTTGCAGCATCGTTGACGTTTTTGGATATGTCGCCGGCAGTAACAGACTGTTGTTCAGCAGCTGCAGCGATGGTGGATACAAGCTCGTTGACGTTGCCAATAACCACGCTGATTTCTCTAATCTCGACAACCGTTTCATCGGTGGAGGATTGGATGGATTCAACCTTCGCTTTAATTTCCCCGGTGGCCTTTGCCGTCTGCTTGGCTAGCTCTTTGATTTCATTGGCAACCACGGCAAAACCCTTGCCCGCCTCACCGGCCCGAGCGGCTTCAATGGTGGCGTTGAGGGCCAGGAGATTTGTTTGTTCGGAAATCTCGGTGATCACTTCAGTAACTTTACTGATTTCTTTAGCAGCCTTTCCCAACTGGTTGACCTTTTCAGAAGAACCTTTCGCATAGTTCACTGCGTTTTCAGTCATGGAACTGGCCTTTGCGGTATTCTGAGCAATTTCATGCACAGCAGCGGTCATCTCTTCCATAGCAATGGCTACCACGTTGACATTCTGGGCAGCCTGTTCACTGGCCATGGTAACCGTCCCCATGTTAGCACTCATTTCCACCGTTGCGGCGGCCACCGCGTCGGCCTTGGAAGCAGACTGTTCAGCTCCGCCGGTCATATTCTCAGCTTCCAAAGCAAGTTCGGTGGAAGTGGCTTGGAGAGTTCGACCTTCCTCTACGATGGCACCGATCATGCGGCGTAGTTTTTCACTCATCTCGTGCAAAGCTGCCTGGAGACTGCCGGGGACACTGCGGGCACCGCTAGCTGAAGTAAGTTTTCCATCCGCGATATTTTGGGCAAGCTGAACCATGGCAGCCGGTTCACCGCCAAGCAGTTTCAAGATGGAACGGGCGTTGAGCAGGAGAGTACCCAAAACCAGTACTAAGCCGAGCATTGAACCGATGATAAACAGGTTGCGGGTCCGGCTGCTCAAACTGTCGCCCAGAGTGGTGATATCACCCATCGTACTGGTAGATTTCTCGATTATTTTCTGTTGAATAGTTTTTACTACAGTCTGCAGTTCCTTGTTAATCGCCATGGATTCCTTGCCAAGAACGACATCAATGAGTCCACTGTTTTGGTCGACCAAATCATCGAACCGAACATTTATCTCTTCGGCCTGCTGCCTAGCCTGGGTCATGTCCAGAGCAAGGGTTACGCTGCCGACGATTTCTCCATCGGATGTGATATCCTGTGCAAGAACCAGAACGTTTGGATCACTCTCTCCCGCCTGAATAATTTTAGCAATATCCGGTTTGCCTTGTGGCAGATAGGATTTAAGTTTCTCGTTTTTTCGATTGAGAAAGCGGGTCAGGGGAGTTTTATCTTTATCCAGGTAAAAGAGAAAAACAATATCCTGATTTTGCTGGGCACTGCGGACGTAACCATTCAATGTAGCAAAATCTTTAGTGATAATAGAATTTGTCGCAGAAATTGCTATCAACTGGACCAGGTTGTCACCAATCTGTCGGCGAGAGGCCTGCATATTCATCTGCACCGACTTACTAGTTTGCTGTAAAATCTCCGAGGATGTTTTTTCAATCCGACTGGAGACTTCTGCCCGCATTCGTTGAAGACTGCTATCGAGTTGCGTGGAAAGCACCCCGAGGTCATCGCCAATCGAGGCTTCAATATCGGAAAAGGAATCCTCAACCTGTTTATTGAGTGCACTGCTGCTGCTTTTTTGCATAAACACGGTAAAGGCGATGGAACTGAAGATCATGACCAGAAGGGCAATAACCACAGGAACGACAAGTTGTGCCCGAAAATTGTTGCGCAGGAATGGGAGTCGCACGATTAATCCTTGTGAGAAATAATGAGTAAATCTTGTAAGATTGAGGCACATGGAATGCAGCTACAACATTCAGCATTCCATGGCTTTCCATTCAACCTAAGAAACAATTAGTTTGCGTAAGCACCGACCTTCAGCGATTGCTGCAGAGCCTCAACGCCCGAGTAGTCGAGAGGATCTGTCCAACCGACAATCTTGGCTGCTGAAGCGGCTTTATCTTCGGTTTTCAGTTCTTTGAGTGCTGCGACCACTTTAGCTGCCAGACCGTCATCGGTGGCTGCAACCTTGCCCAGTGGCCATTCGGGATAAAGTTCAGTGGAACAGACAAAAGGGAAATCAACGGATTCTTTTTTACCGATAATTTTGAAATCTTCCATGGCAATAGCGCCTGCGGCAACCATCCGTTCCAAAGTATCAGTACGCACCGTTCCAGCCTCTACCTGTTCATTCTGTACGGCAAAGACTACGTTATCATGCTTACCGGAAAATAGTTTTGATACCAGCCCACAGCTTTCCCTGAAACAGCAAATCCTACACTCCAAGTGGCCATCTGAAGGTCAGACCTGCGTCTCCTTTAAATGGGCTTTCAAGTGTGACAAAATTCTCTTTACTCTTTTCGGAAGAGAAATATTTGTGTCAGGCTGAAATATGATTATTGGTATCTGTAAGCGTTTTTCCAGGCTGCGTACGGAATCAATTTCTGACATCCGAAGGCCCCACACTCTCACAGAAAGGAGAACATTATGAAAGATGCTGAAAATTTACATGCTAAAGTACAGGGTCTCTGTGACTGCTTTGCCACCAACGATCCACTGAAAGAAATGTCCAAGGTAAAAAGCGAATCTGACACCGATGAGGCCGCATTAAAATGGATCTCCCTGGCTATTTTGCACGGAATCAACAGTAATGCCAAAGAAATCACTATCTCCACCACTAAAAGTGACGGCGTTAAAGTAACCGCCGAATACAGAAAAGCTGAACTCCCCTCTCCCGGCGGACCAATAGCCGAAAAAATCATTAGCGCCATGCGAGAGATATCCCACCTCGAGGGTGGTAAGGCAGAGACAACTCTTGCCTTTGGAATCCGCAATAACAGTATGGATCTTAAAATAAAGTCGAAGCATGAGGGCGGCGACGAAAAAATCACCATAAAATTCCCCTGATTTCGGCACTTTTTTTGATCGAGCTTGACGAGTCTTACACTACAACGATCTTCCTGCTTGTTGAAACAAGCAGGAAGAACCTCCAGATACTTCTGTCATGACCTTCAAGTAAAAATTCAGTGCTTATAGTTTTTGTTTAGGAGAAAACGTACAGTCTACGCTTTCACATTTTTCTTTAATAAAAAGTAGTTGGAGGTACTAAAAATGCAAAAAATATTACCCTACCGTGAACTACCTGACCTTGTAACCGTTCCCGAGGCTGCTAAATTTCTCGGGGTGGGACGACAGGTGGTCTATCAATTGCTTGAGAACGGTGTATTACGAGCTATCCGGCAGAAAAGTAAAATCCTCATTGACCCCTGCTGTCTCTACGATTTTCAAAGTAAAGGAAAAATAGCCTGAAAAATCTCAGTAGCTTGGCAATACCCTCCCTGCACACTTGTACTATAGCGCCCCTCTGTTCTGCATACCTGGCTATCGTCTAAACTCTTTAGGGTCTTTTTTGATATCAGCCATTATTTTTCTGCAAATGAGTATTATAATTATTTGCACTGGATTTTTCTGACAGTTTCCTGGAAAAAATATACTCAAGCATCTCTCAAGTCTTACCATTAGAAGAGGAGATAAAGCATGCGGATAGGTGTACCAAAAGAGATACACGAAGGTGAAAAACGCGTCGCTACAACGCCTGAAGTAGCTGGACTTCTAAAAAAACTCGGTTTTGAGATCACCATTGAAGCTGGTGCTGGTGCTGCAGCAAAATTCCCCGATGAGTCATATCGTGAATTTGGCGTGGAGATAGCAAAAGATGTCCAGACACTCTACCGAGATTCTGATATTATCCTCAAGATCCGTCCTCCTGAATCCCACTCTGAAATGGCAATTGATGAGATTGAGTTATTTCGAGAGGGACAGACCCTGATCAGTTTTATCCAGGCTGGCCAGAACCCAGATCTCCTGAAAAACCTTGCCCAGAAAAAAATCTCTGTGCTGGCAATGGACTCTATCCCGCGAATCTCCAGAGCCCAAAAAATGGATGCCTTGAGTTCGATGGCCAATATCGCCGGTTACCGGGCTATTGTTGAGGCCGCGCAACACTTTGGCCGATTTTTCACCGGTCAGATAACTGCCGCCGGCAAGATTCCCCCCGCAAAGGTCCTGGTCATTGGTGCCGGAGTTGCCGGTCTTTCTGCAATTGGCGCAGCAAAGAGCATGGGAGCGATTGTTCGAGCCTTTGATACTCGCCCCGAGGTGAAGGAACAGGTCGAGAGCATGAATGGAGAGTTCCTGATGCTCGACTTTGCCGATGAAGATGGCTCCGGCGAAGGTGGCTATGCCAAAACGATGAGCGCTGAATTTATTAAGGCCGAGATGGACCTTTTTGCCCTCCAGGCCAAGGCAGTAGATATCATCATCACCACGGCACTTATCCCAGGAAGACCTGCCCCTGAGCTGATCACCGAGGCCATGGTCGAGACCATGAAAGAAGGCAGTGTCATTGTCGATCTCGCGGCCGAAATGGGTGGCAACTGCAAACTCACCGAAGCGGATAAGGTCGTGGTGAAGCACGGTGTTACCATAATAGGCTACACAGATCTACCATCGCGCCTGGCCACGCAGTCCAGTCAGCTCTATGCCACTAATCTCTGCCATCTCTTAACGGACTTAACTCCCGAGAAAAATGGTCTGATTGATATCAATATGGAAGATGAGATAATTCGTGGGGCCACTGTCATCAAAAAAGGTGAGATTACCTGGCCCCCGCCTCCTCCCAAACTTTCAGCTGCCCCAAAACAGCAACCGGCTGCTGCGATAAAAAAACCTAAAATCGACAAGAAACAAAGTCCATTGAGTCTTATCTTGACCTTTGTCATTGGCGGTATTGCTTTAGTGGGACTGGGCAGCGTTGCACCACCTCAGTTCATGTCCCATTTTACCGTTTTTGTTCTGTCTTGTTTTGTCGGCTATATGGTTGTCTGGAATGTAAAGGCCTCCCTTCATACTCCGCTTATGAGTGTCACTAACGCGATCAGCAGTATCATTATTATCGGTGCCCTCCTGCAGATTTCATCTGAAAGTTCCCTGATCAGGTTTTTTGCGGGTATCGCTATTCTGATAACCAGCATAAATATTTTCGGCGGCTTCGCAGTCACCCATCGCATGCTAGCCATGTTCAGGAAGTAGGAGGAAACACATGTCACAAGGTATTGTAACTGTAGCGTATATTGGTGCAACCATCATGTTTATCCTCGCACTCGGCGGTTTAAGCCAGCCGGAGACTTCAAGGCGGGGTAACTTTTTCGGCATGTTCGGCATGCTGATGGCCCTCGTGGCCACGATTATTGGTATTGTTTCAGACAACTATTTTATATTGTTTTCTGGGGTTCTCATCGGGGGCGCCATTGGCCTCACCTTAGCCCAAAAAGTTAAGATGACCCAGATGCCGGAATTGGTGGCAATCCTACATAGTCTTGTTGGACTTGCCGCAGTACTCGTTGGTTTTGCCAACTTTATGGATCATAACAATGCCCTTATTGGTGTCGATAAAACTATCCATGACATCGAAACATATCTGGGCATTCTCATTGGTGCCCTGACCTTTTCTGGTTCGATAATTGCGTTTTTAAAACTGAGTGCCAAAATCGGTGGCAAGCCGGTGCTGCTTCCTGCTCGGCACTGGTTCAATCTTGCTCTACTTGTGGGAGCAATTTGGTTAGGTGCGAAATTTGTCAGCCAGTCGGCCTTGGGTGGCGGGACCTTACCACTTGTGCTCATGACCATCATCGCTTTAGTCTTTGGGGTGCATATGGTCATGGCTATTGGCGGGGCCGACATGCCGGTGGTTGTCTCCATGCTCAACAGCTATTCGGGCTGGGCGGCGGCGGCTACCGGTTTTATGTTGAACAATGATCTACTTATCGTTGTTGGCGCATTGGTTGGAAGCAGCGGTGCCATCCTGAGTTATATTATGTGCCGGGCGATGAATCGAAAATTCATCGCCGTAATCGCCGGAGGTTTTGGAACCTCAGGCGGCTCTACGGTGGCTGGACCGGAGGGAGACGCCGGCGATATCATAGCCATCGAAAGTGCAGAAGCAGCCGAGCTGCTCCTTGATGCAAAGGAGGTTATGATTATCCCAGGATACGGGATGGCGGTTGCCCAGGCCCAGCATATCGTACATGAAATTACCCGTAAATTAAGGGATAAAAACATCAATGTCCGTTTCGGTATCCATCCGGTTGCCGGACGTATGCCGGGGCATATGAACGTGCTCCTTGCTGAGGCAAAAGTGCCCTATGATATCGTCTTTGAGTTGGATGAAATCAATGATGATTTCCCCAATATCGATGTCTCGGTGGTCATCGGTGCCAATGATATAGTCAATCCCGCTGCCCAGGAGGTCCCGGACAGCCCTATCGCCGGAATGCCTGTGCTTGAATGCTGGAAAGGCAAAACAACCATCGTCTTGAAGCGATCTATGGCAACCGGCTATGCAGGCGTTGCTAATCCTCTCTTTTATAAAGAAAAAACCCGGATGCTCTTTGGCGACGCCAAGGAAAGTCTAGATGCAGTATTGAAAAGTCTGGATTGATTTTCAACCCACCTCGACGAACCAAGAGGCAATAATTTTAAATTACTCATTATTGCCTTTTGGTTCGTATTGTTTCGCTCTTATCTTATTTTATTAATCCTTCTCTGATGTCTCCTACCTTGGCATTCGGCATAATTGACTTTCGAGCCAACATGTACCACACTGTAGGGTATACATAAAACGGCATGTCTGCCGAGACGAGGAGAACAATCAATGCATTGGCTCATTATAATAGGTCTCACAGTAAGTTTGCTCCCCATGATGGTAATTGTCGCCAACTCAGAAAGCACTGAAAACCGCATCCATCATCAAGTGCAAAAAAGATTGGCGGCGGGAGAAAAAGCAAACCGGCTGATTAATGAACAAAGTCCTTACCTTCTGCAACATGCCTTTAATCCGGTGGAGTGGTATCCCTGGGGGGAAGAAGCATTCGCCAAGGCAAAGAGTGAAGACAGACCTATATTCCTATCCATCGGCTACTCTACCTGTCACTGGTGCCATGTCATGGCCCATGAATCTTTTGAAAACCCTGAAATTGCAGCCATCCTGAATAAATGGTTCGTCAGCATCAAGGTAGACAGGGAAGAGAGGCCGGACATAGATCAGATGTATATGGCAGCAACCCAGGCGATGACAGGATCCGGCGGTTGGCCTATGTCAGTCTTTCTCCTCCCCGACACCAGCCCCTTTTATGCAGGTACTTATTTTCCACCGACATCGGCTTCTAAACGTCCAGGCTTTAAAGATCTACTGACGACTATCCACAAGGTCTGGCTGGAACGAAGAGAGGATATACAGGATACAGCAAGTCGTATGGTTGCCGCGCTGGAAACCGGCAATGCAGCCACTCCCGCTGTCATCAAACCAGAGGTTTTTCAACAAGGCTTCAGTATGCTTAAACGGAGCTATGATCCCCGAGAGGGCGGTTTTGGTCAGGCACCCAAATTTCCTCGACCGGTTGTCCTTTCCTTTCTTTTTTCGCACTATCTGGCAACAGGTGAAGAAGGAGCCAAAGATATGGCCCTGTTTACCCTCCAGAAGATGGCCGCTGGCGGTATGTATGACCAGCTCGGCGGTGGATTTCATCGTTATTCTGTCGATGCAAACTGGTTTGTTCCACACTTTGAGAAAATGCTCTACGATCAGGCCCAACTGGTAGATTCTTATCTTGATGCCTTTCAAATAACCAAGGACGGGAGATACGCCCAAACCGCTAAAGAGATTTTTGTCTACCTCTTGCGAGATATGCATGACCCGGCTGGCGGTTTTTATTCGGCGGAAGATGCTGACAGCGATAATCCCTACAACCCCGGACACCATAGTGAAGGTGCTTTTTATCTATGGACCAAAGATGATATTGACAAAAGACTGGGTACTCAGGCTGCCAACATCTTTAATACCAACTACGGCGTGAAAGATAACGGCAATGTGGCCCAGGATCCCATGAATGAATTTTCGGGCAGAAATATTCTGTATAAGGCCCAAAATAATGAGGAGACAGCTACACTTCTCAAGGTAAAAACAGAACAAACCAGAGAGAGTCTTGGGGCCTCTAGGAAGCTGCTGTTCGAAGCACGTTCACTGAGGCGACGACCACATCTTGATGATAAGGTAATCACTGCCTCGAACGGTATGGTGATAGGAGCTCTGGCCAAGGGAAGCAGGATTTTGCATGATCCGCAACTTCTTATTGAGGCAGAACAAACGGCAACTTTTGTTAAAACAAATCTTTACAACAGCACAACCAATACCCTGCTGCGACGTTACCGGAAAGAAAAAGCAGGACTAGCCGGTCAACTTACCGACTACACATATCTGGTGGATGGCTTGCTTGATTTATACAGGGCAAGTCATGATCCCCAATGGCTCAGCTGGGCTACACTGTTAACCGAGAGGCAAATTGAGTTATTCTGGAACGAAAAAGGGGGATTTTTCTTCGACAGTGTGGTCGACCCCAGTGTCAAAATCAGGATGAGGGACAAATACGACGGTGCTGAACCTGCCGGCAATTCTGTGGCGGCACATAACCTCCTGCGCCTGGGCCAGTTACAAATCAATCCACAATGGCAGCAGATGGCCCGCCAACTTATGGAATCTTTCAGCGAGGTGATTAATCACTACCCGCCAGCTCTGCCGCTTATGCTCACCGCCTGGCAAAACATCGACAGCAAACCAACCCAGATAGTCATTGCCGGCAAACGGGGAGCCGAAGATACCGAGGCCCTGCTGCGCATTGTTGACAATGATTTCTCTGGCCCTCGTCTTGTACTCTTGGCTGACGGTGCCGAAAACCAGGCATATCTTGCCCAAAAACTCCCCTTCATGGACACTGTGGCTCGCCTTGAAGACAGAGCAACCGCCTACGTCTGTTCCGATTTCACCTGCAAAATGCCGGTAACGGACCCAGTAGCCCTGCTACAGCAGCTTGAGGAGCATTCAGCTTTTTCCAGGTAAAAGTTCCAGCTCATTTCCTCAATGTTATGAGCCTTTCGGTATGCCTTCGTTTCTTCTGTTGTATCGACATGCGGAACTTCTTTCCCTTCCCTCATCTCAATAATGATATTTTTTACATTTTCCTGTATCTACGTATCTTTATAGTTATCTGTGCGTCTGATCAGAAGCACCGGCATTAAATTCACATTGCTTAAAATCAATTGGCTGCTGACATTTTTTACAATTGTGTTCGCGGCTGAATTCATCGGAAAATATTTCTCTCTCCGTGCCGCAATGGTGGCATTTACAGATAAACGACTTTAGATTTCTAAAAGATTCAAACCCAGGGCAATGGCTGCTTGGAGTATTCATCTTGTTTACCTCCTATGTTTAATTGAGTGTTTTTTAGGACTCAGAATGTTTCGAAAACCATTATTACCTGCCTGATCCCTTCTCTTTTTTTCTAAGGCCCCCGAGTACCAAAGTCAAGGGAGCTGGCCGACAATCGCTTTCAATCAAGAGGTAACTTGTTATAGGCCACGGACTCCTTATAATACAATACAGAGGATCATATCAGCACAGAAAGATAATGCCACTTTGGGTCTGTCTAACCTCCGTGCCAATGATCCACAGCCATGGGGAAGACTACGCTAGAAAGCCACCATTATTCCCAGAAAAACAGACAGGAATGGAGAAACCTGCTCAGGAAGAGATCAGAGATAAATTCTCAGGGCTTAATAGCAGATACAATGACAAGGCCAGAGTACTTTTCGACTACGATTTTGGTTGTTGAACCATCGCATCGTTCTCAGATCAGTTGATATTCCGATATCAGGAGGTATTATTATGAAAAAGCAAAAAGAGATGGTTGAGTCATTTGCAATGGCCCATCATGATTTCATGAACAATCTGGATAAATCCTTTTTAATACTTGAACGTGATCTCAATGGGGTTGCTGATTTTGATACTCAATGCACGGGTGAATGGTGTATGAAAATGGAAAGTTCTATCGA
>ERZ889078.1860-NODE-1860-length-15979-cov-14.086850_pt1 | contig 15979 bp, 9 predicted proteins | sample MGYA00521266_ERZ889078 | MGnify/ENA primary metagenome ERZ889078 (study PRJEB32303, sample SAMEA104408618) | aquatic metagenome | biome: Brackish water; feature: Pelagic; material: water | place: Baltic Sea | collected 2014-06-16T06:34:00 | depth 76,534 m ...
TTCATTGATTCAGAAAAGAACTCCTTAATTAACTTTGTTCCATAAGGTGTTGATACATATTTGCTGTTTGCAACTCGTGAAACAGTGGAAACATCCATATTAATCACATCAGCAATATCTTTTAATATCATTGGTTTTAGTTTTCGCTCATCACCAGTTAAAAAATATTCTTTTTGATGTTGAATAATAGCATTCATATTTAAAAATAATGTTTGCTGACGCTGTTTGATGGCATCAATAAACCATTTTGCAGAATCTAATTTTTGTTTAATAAACTGTACTGCTTCTTTTTGTGATTTTGATTTATCTGTAGAGTCTTTATATCCTTTTAATAAATTGTTGTATTCGTTAGAAATATGAAGTTCAGGAGCGTTTCTAGAATTTAAAGTAAGTTCTAACTCTCCTTCAATAATTCTAACTGTAAAATCGGGTACAATTTGTTCAGCAATTTTATTACCTCCAACAAATGAACCACCTGGTTTTGGATTTAATTTTTCAATTTGAAGAATTCCTTCTTTTAATTGATCTTCCGAAACGTGAAATTTTTGCAATAATTTATCATAATGTTTTTTTACAAAATGATCAAAAGATTGTTCTAAAATGTTAATAGCAAGTGTTCTGCTAGGTTTTTCGTTTTTTCGTTTTAATTGAATGATTAAACATTCTTTTAAATCGCGTGCGCCAACACCAGCTGGGTCTAATTGTTGTACTAATTTTAGCAGTCGCTCTAATTCTTCTTGAGTAGTGAAAATATTTTGTGTAAAAGCTAAATCATCTAAAACATCAATCAAATCTCTTCTAATATAGCCGCTATCATCAATACTTCCAATTAAGAAATCTGTAATTATTTCTTCTTCTTCTGTGAGACGATATGTATTTATTTGAGTTTTTAAATGTTGTGTAAATGAAGTTCCTGAAGCGTAAGGAATATGTTTATCCTCATCATCAGCAGAATAGTTGTTTGCTTGTGTTTTGTAATTAGGAATTTCATCATCACTTAAATATTCATCAATATTTATATCATCAGTATCAATATTTTCATTCCCAGTTTCATCATAATCATCTTCAGATTGTGAATCATTATACTCATCATCCTCATCATCATTTCCGCTTTCTAATGCAGGATTTTCTTCCAATTCTTGCTTTAAACGTTGTTCAAATTCTTGTGTAGGTAATTGAATCATCTTCATCAACTGTATTTGTTGAGGAGATAATTTCTGTAATAATTTAAAATTTAAACTTTGTTTTAACATTGACTAGATTGAAATGGCTTTGGTTAAAAATACAAAAAAAAACATAGTGTAAGGTATACTATGTTTTTTAAATTAGTGAATTAAAATTCAGCATTTTGTGGTGTACGCGGATAAGGTATAACATCTCGTATATTTCCCATGCCTGTTGTAAATTGTACTAAACGTTCAAAACCAAGCCCAAAACCACTATGTACAGCTGTTCCAAATTTACGAGTATCTAAATACCACCATAATTCTTCTTCGTCAATATTTAATGCAGAAATTTTTTGCTTTAAAACATCCAAACGTTCTTCACGTTGACTTCCGCCAACTATTTCACCAATTCCAGGGAATAAAACATCCATAGCTCTTACCGTTTTGCCATCATCATTTAAACGCATATAAAATGCTTTAATATTGGCTGGATAGTCAAATAAAATAACAGGACATTTAAAATGTTTTTCAACTAAATAGCGTTCATGTTCACTTTGTAAATCGGCACCCCATTCGTTAATTATATATTGAAATTTTTTCTTTTTGTTAGGTTTGCAATTTCTTAAAATATCTATTGCTTCCGTATAACTCACACGTTTAAAGTTATTTTCAACAACAAAATTTAACTTTTCTAATAAAGCCATTTCATTGCGTTCTAAAGCTGGTTTAGATTTATCTTCTTCAGCCAATCTGTTATCTAAAAAGGCCAAATCATCTTTGCAATTAGTTAAGACATAGGAAAGAACAGATTTTATAAAATCTTCTGCTAAATCCATATTGTCATCTAAATTATTGAAGGCAACTTCTGGTTCAATCATCCAAAATTCTGATAAATGACGTGTAGTATTGGAGTTTTCTGCTCTAAAAGTTGGTCCAAAAGTGTATACTTTTCCTAAAGCCATAGCGTAGGTTTCAGCTTCTAGCTGACCTGAGACTGTTAGACTTGTTGTTTTTCCAAAGAAGTCTTTCGAGAAATCAACGGTTCCGTCTTCTTTTTTAGGTAGATTTTCAGCATCAAGTGTTGAAATATTAAACATTTCACCTGCGCCTTCAGCATCAGAACCTGTAATTATTGGAGCATGAAAATTATAAAATCCTTTTTCAATAAAATATTTATGAACGGCAAATGACAATGCCGAACGTAAACGCATTACTGCACTAAAAGTATTTGTTCTAATACGTAAGTGAGCATTTTCACGTAAAAATTCGAAACTATGTTTTTTTGGCTGTATTGGGTATTCTTCGGGATTACAATCTCCTAAAATTTCTATTTCAGAAACTTTTAACTCAACATTTTGTCCTTTTCCTTGGCTTTCAATTAAGGTTCCTTTTACTGAAATGGCAGCACCTGTGGAAATACGTTTTAAAATACTTTCATCAGTATTTTCAAAATCTACAACACATTGAATATTATTAATAGTTGAGCCATCATTTAAAGCAATAAAACGATTTGCTCTAAAAGTTCTAACCCAACCTTTTAAAGTTACTTCTTGTGAAAATTTATCTGAACTTAAGAGTTCAGCTACATTCGTTCTTGTCATAATCTATGATTTTAAGAGTTGCAAATATACATGAACAATTGATAATTGACAATTGATTAGTAGAGATTCAAATAGTTTAAAAATTACGTTTATTTATCCGTATTATCATCTTCAGCAGTTAAAATATCAAGCGTTGGTTCTTTAAATGTTTCTTTGTTAGCAATGTTTTTTTCTAATGAAAGTAATAAAGAAGGTAGTAACAATAAATTTGAAGCCATTGCAAATAGTAAAGTGATGGAAACCAATCCTCCTAATGCTATTGTACCCCCAAAACTAGAAACTGTAAAAACTAAAAATCCGAAAAATAATACGATTGAGGTGTAAAACATACTTACACCCGTTTCACGTAATGCATTATAAACAGATTGTTTTATTCTCCAATTATTAGCTATTAATTCTTGTCTATATTTTGCTAAAAAGTGTATGGTGTCATCAACTGAAATTCCAAAAGCAATGCTAAATACTAAAATTGTTGACGGTTTTATAGGAATTCCTAAATAACCCATTAAACCAGCAGTTATTAATAATGGAAATATATTTGGTATTAAAGAGATTAATATCATTCTAAATGAACGAAACAAAAATGCCATAAAAATAGCAATTAATAAAATAGCTAAAGAAAGAGAGATAATTAAATTATGGATTAAATAATTGGTTCCTTTTAAAAATACCAATGCTTTACCTGTCATGGTTACATTATAGTCTTCTTTTGAGAATTCTTTATTAATTTTTTCTTGTAATCGGTCTTCAATAATTTGCATTTTATCGGTTCCAATATCTTTCATAAATGTTGTTATACGAGCATATCTTCCTGTAGAATCAACAAAATTATCCATTAAATCACTGTTCGATGTAGAGTTTTTAGTATAAGATAAAATCCAATTTTTTTCCTGATTTGTTGGCAGTTGATAGTATTTCGGATTTCCACCATAAAAAGCTTGTTTTGAATATTTTACCAGATTTAAAATAGATATTGATTTGGAAAGTTGTGGTATTTCATCAATAGTTTCATTAAGTTCATTCATACGCTTTAGCGTAGAAAGATTCATAACTCCTTTTTCTTTTTTAGTGTCAATTACGATTTCTAAAGGCATAATACCACCAAATTCTTCTTCAAAAAATAGAATATCTTTATAAAACTCTTCTCCTTTAGGCATATCTTCAATAATACTCCCAGAAACTTTAATTTGAAATATACCAATCATACTTACAAATATCAATACAACTGTTGTTGCATACACAGCAATTCTATGATTTCTAACAATAGATTCCATCCATTTAACAATGGCTTCAATCCACTTTCGTTCTAAATGTTTTAAGTGTTTTTCCTTTGGTAGAGGCATAAAACTATACATAATTGGTATAATTAATAAAGCCAAAACAAAAATCCCTAAGATATTAATAGAGGCTATTGTACCAAACTCTCTTAAAAGTTGACTTTTAGTAAAAATAAATGTAGCGAAACCTACGGCAGTGGTTACATTGGTCATTAAAGTTGCATTCCCAATTTTTGTGATAACCCGTTGCAAAGATCTGGCCTGGTTGCCGTGTTTTTTAATTTCTTGTTGGTATTTATTTATTAAAAATATGGCGTTAGGTACTCCAATCACAATAATTAATGGTGGTATTAACGCCATTAAAACCGTTATTTCATATCTAAAGAGACCAATAAAACCAAATGCCCAAATTACCCCAATACCTACCACCAGAAGCGTGATAAATGTTGCTCTAATTGAACGGAAAAAGAAAAAGAAAATTAAGGCTGTTACACCTAAGGCTAATCCAACAAAAAGACCAATTTCATCAATAATATTTTGAGAATTCATGGTGCGTATATACGGCATTCCCGAAACTCGAACATCTATATTGTGTTCCTTTTCAAATTGTTCAATAGTTGGGTTTAATATATTGAAAATAAATTCTTTACGAGCGGGAGTGTTTACTATATCCTTTTTTAAATACACGACTGTTCTAATAGTCCCAGTTTTTTTATTGAATAAAAAATTATCAAAAAAAGGAAGATTATCAAAAAGTTCAGTTTTAATTTTTAAAACATCCTCAATGGTTTCAGGAGATTTATTATAAAGAGGTTCAACATCAAACCTCTGATCTTGGGTGTTCTTTTTTAATTTTTTGATATCTCCAACAGCAATTGTAAAATCTATTTCAGGAAAACTATCTAATTTTTTTGAAAGCTTATTCCAATCATTAAACTTTTTTGGTGTAAAGATTGTTGGATCATTTGTTGCTAAAATAATAAGATTCCCTTCTTCCCCAAAAAGTTCTAAAAAATGATCATATTCAATATTAATTGGATGATTTGCGGGTAATAAATTAGCCTCTGTATTAGAAAAACGCATGTACTGCATTTGTGAAGCTAAAAAGTAGGTAAAAGCCGCTATTAATACAAGTATAGTATATCTTCTAGTTAAGATAACCCTAGAAACCTGAGTCCAAAAATCCATTCAACTGTTTTTTGCAAAGTTATGAAAATAGTTGAGCTTTTAACATCTAGATTTTTAAAATCCTAATCTTAATCTGTAGGTCAATTTTAAAGCTAAATTATCACTCCATTCAGGATTTTTATAAGCGCCATATCTATAAAATGCACTCAACCCAAATCCTTTAAAAAGGCTGTTAAATTCTAAACCACTTTCTATATATCCTTTTTTTAAACTTTTAAATTCTACCCCATTTTGATAAGCTGCATTTTCAATACCACCAATTGCAGCTCTTGTAACCAATGTTATTTGAGGTTTAAATTTTGAAGTTATTTTGAATGATGTTATTTCGTGTTTTAAATGAATTGCTACAAATCTATCGGAGATAAACTCATTGTAACCCATAGTTTCAAAGCTGTTTGTACCTGCAAGTGTTATTCGTTTTCGCCAAGGGTTTTTAAACGTGTAATTTGGTGTTGAATTGTAAAGATGTGAAATAGGAGCATCACCAAAAACAATTCCTCCTTCAGCTAAAATGTGAGTTGTTGCTTTTCTAAGTCGTTTAATTTTATGAAAAACTCTAAAATTTAGTTGTGTGAAATTAAAATCACTTTCTAACACATTTTCAAAACTTTTAGTTAGTTGAAGCGTAAACTGAGGAAATTCATTTTTAATATTTAATTTTCCTACAGGTGAATTCATATATTCACTTTTCGGATTGTATTGCAAGCCTAAAGTAGCTGTTGTTAATTTATACTCTGATAAATTTTTAGTTGGTGATATAAACTGGTATTCAAATAATGGTTTGTAATCACCTGAACTTAATTGAATTTTTGCTTCTAAGTTTGGCTGTATGTCATGTTTTAAATAAGTACTTATGGTTTTGTAGTTATAGAAGGTACTTATATTTAAATTTCTTGGATTTATAGGTGAAAAGGATGTGTTTTCAGCTATAAAATCTAAGGCGGCAGCTTCTTTTATGTCATTTGTATAGTTAGCTCCAAACCAAGTATTTGTTTCTTTATTTAACCGGAAGGAAGCTCCAAAACTATACTTAAAATCTTTATCTTTTGTTCCGTAAGCAACATAAGATTCAATTTCATATTTTGATGAGAAGTTTCTGTTTGTTTCACCGCCAAAACCAACTCGTAAACCTTCATAATTATTTAAGTTAATAATTTTACCAAGATTCAAATTAATGTATTTTGTTGGATAATAGCCTTTTAAAATATTTCGAGCTAAATTTATTTTTTTTTCAATACCGTCTTTTTTTGCTAAACTATCTAAAAAGGCGTAGGCGTTAATACCGCGGTTTGAAATTGAATCGGTTCTAAATTTGTTCCAAAACTCTTCTTGTTGATTATGTGCGTCGTCATTAAATTGCATGGTTGACGCTGAGTATTTAACAATTACAGGTGTGTTAATTTCAATATTAGAATTTGTTGATTTTGAAATAAAATAGCTTATATCTTCAGGGTTATTTTTACGAGTATTAATTAAAGTGTCATTTTTTTTGTCTTCGCTAAATTTTACAGCACCACCAAACAACGAAATATTTTCATTATTATCACCTTTTTTTAACACAATATTCATGTCACTGGGAAACCAAATATTGTATTTTTTAATATAACTGTAATTTTGAATAGCCTTCACATTTACAATACCTTTTAGTTCAGCAATGGCTTTAGTGATGGCAAAACTTTTTGAGTCAATATAAAGAACACCTTCTATTCCCAAAATCTTTTTCTTTTCTTTTGGTTTGAAATAAATCAGTATAGAATTTCCATTTTCAGTTGTAACAGTGTCTAAAATTTTATAATTGTATTGTTTTAAAGCATTGTTGGCAATTGGGTTGGTATATTTTGTACCAGCAATAATATATACTTCATTATAAAAAGAAAAATCTTGAAATGTAATAGCTAATAATTCATAAATAGGTTGTTTTAAGCCAGCCATTCTTGAAGCTAAAATAACTTCTTTTTTCTTCCTTCCTTTTTGAAATTTAAACTCAGAAATTTTTTCAGAAATATATAAATGTTGTTTATCAATATCTTTTTTGAATTTGTAATTTGAAGAGTCTAGTTTTTTAAACTTCTTTTCATCTTTTTTAATCACAAATATTGAATCAACCTTTCCATTTATAGAATCAGGGTCTGCAGTAACTAATATTTTATTATACGTATTAAATTTGAAGGTGTTTAACGATTTTTCAATATTATTTTTAGGTTTATTGTTAATGGCATTCCTAATAATTTGTAATGCCGGATTTTCTTTTGCAGTAATCAAAACTTCGTTTAAATTTTCAACGGAAGCTTCTAGTTTTATGCTAATAAATTTATCATTGATTGCAACAGGAACAGTTACTGATTTATAACCTACATAAGAAATAGTTATTTGTTGAAAAGAATTTTTTGCTTTTATGTAAAATTCACCATCAACATCAGTTAAGGTTCCAAAATTAGTATTGGTTACAATTGAGGCAAAAGGAAGTGGTTGTTTGGTTTTACTGTCAATCACAATTCCTTGAATTTTATTTTGCGAAATTGCTAATAAAGGAATTAGGAATACTAGTAAAAGTAAGTTTCTCATTTAATAATTTTTTTGGAACGTGACAAATATAGTTTAATTCAAAAATAAACGAATTAAGGCTATCTTTTATTTCATTTTTTTAAAATGATAAATAGTTTTTAAATAAAAATCCCTCCAATTAAAAAAGGAGGGAAGTTATAATTCTTAAAATAATGAAGGTTTTAAAACTAAACTTTCATTATTTCAATATCTTTTATTTTGTAGTGCTCATCAACTTGGCTAATAAAAGCATCTGTTAACTTTTGGATATCAGCTTCTGTATTTGATTTCATATCTTCTGAAGAACCCTCATCTTTTTTAATTTCATTCATAGCTTCTCTTCGATCATTTCTAATGCTCACTTTTGCAAATTCAGCAGCCGCTTTTGCTTGTTTTGAAAGTTCTCTACGTCTATCTTCCGTTAAAACAGGTACATTAATAATGATAATTTCACCATTATTCATAGGGTTAAAACCTAAATTAGCAATCATAATTGCTTTTTCAATATTGTGTAACATGTTTTTTTCCCAAGGTTGTACCGTAATTGTATGGGCATCCATAGTGCTAACATTAGCAATTTGTGCCAGCGGAGTTTGCGATCCATAATAATCTACAGTTACACTTCCAAGCATAGCGGGACTAGCTTTGCCGGCTCTAATGTTTCTGAATTCTTTTTCTAAATGTGTAATAGAATCTTGCATAGATTCTTTTGTACTATCAATAATAAAGAATAACTCTTCATTCATAATTGAAAAATTTAATTTATATATTTATTTGTCAACTTTTGTTCCAATATTTTCTCCTGAAATTACTTTTTCAAGATTTCCTTTTGTATTCATATCAAAGACAATAATAGGTAAATTATTTTCTTGACTTAAAGCAAAAGCGGTCATATCCATCACTTTTAAACCTTTACTCATTACATCTTTATAGGTGATAGAGTCAAATTTAATGGCGTCTTTAAATTTCTCAGGATCAGAAGTGTAAATACCATCTACACGAGTTCCTTTTAAAATAACATCGGCATTAACTTCAATAGCTCTTAAAACTGCAGCTGTATCTGTTGTAAAATAAGGGTTTCCAGTACCGCCACCAAAAATTACCACACGACCTTTTTCTAAATGGCGAACGGCTCTTCTTTTTATAAAAGGTTCAGCTACTTGCTCCATTTTAATAGCTGTAAGTAGGCGGGTTTTAATTTCTTCGTCTTCAAGTGCGCTTTGTAAGGCTAAACCGTTTATAACAGTTGCTAGCATTCCCATATAATCAGCTTGTACTCTATCAATGCCATTACTTGCACCAGCTACACCTCTAAAAATATTTCCACCACCAATTACTATGGCAACTTCAATACCTTTATCTACAATTTTTTTTATTTCTGATGCATATTCAGCCAAACGTGCTGGATCTATACCGTATTGGCGATCTCCCATAAGAGCTTCACCACTTAATTTTAAAAGAATTCTTTTATAAGCCATAATTTATTTGAAAGTTATGCAAATATAAGAAATACTTTAGAAGTATAAATTAAATGTTATTGTTGAATTGAAGGAATATTAAGTTCTATTTTATACTTATTTTGTTTTGAGAAAAATTCAATAAGGTTTTTGAAAGATTTTAATGATGCAAATTCAACATCAGATTTAGGTTTCTTTAATTCTAAATATTGATTTTTAATTTTTTGATAATTAGAATATTTTAAGCTTTCAGCTTCCAAAATTAGAATTAAACTTTTTGAAATTTCTGATAAATTCTTTGATAATGGTTCAAGAGTTTTAAGAATTGGATTACTTTTTTGAATTTGTAAAAACAATTCATAATTAGTAGCCCAATCTTTTAACATAATCAAAATTTCTTTTTTAAATCCCGTTTTTTTTTCAGAAAGATATTTGTTAACTAAATTGTTAAAAATAATTGCTTCAGAAGCATCAGCGGTGCAAGCATCAGCAAATAGTGTAAATGGAGAATACGTTTTATATTCAACTCCTCCTTTATTTCGTGTATATATTTTTAAAGGTTCATAAACTTTAGTCAGTTTTACTAACGCTTCAATATTTTGATTGCTGGTAATATTTCTTAAAATAACATCTCTGTTTCTAATATGGGTTATTCCTAGCTCTTCCAATCTAAAACTTATAGTTTCCAACCTTTTGTACATATTAGATATGTCAACTATTTCTTCAGAGGACCAAAAACGTTCAGCTATTGCAGCAGTTCTTGGCCACAATCTAGAATCAATATTTAAAGGTGTTACCAATTCACTCCACATGGTTGCTTCTCCACCTAAAATTCTGGCTTTTTCTTCGGCTGTTAAATCATTGTTTTTTGTTAGAGGATCTACTAAATAATGCTCACTAGCAGGCTGCATTAAATCTATATAGTACCCATTTGAAAGCACTGTTGCATGTCCTTTTTTAGCAGCTTTCATTAAAGAACTTCCTTGAGTTATACCTTCGTTAGTGCCTTTCCAAGAATGAATTAATGCTGTTGTTGGCATTTTATCAGTCATTATTTCTTCCCAACCCATTACTAATTTCCCATGTTTTGCTAAAATTTCTTCTAAACGAATATTGAAATAAGTTTGTAAATCATGATTGGTTTTCAAGTCATTTTTTTGCATAAATTCTTGAATTCTTAGGTTTTCATCCCAGTGTTTTCCTTCATTTTCATCACCTCCAATATGAAAATATTGATCAGGGAATAGCATTGCCATTTCTCCAAATAAATCTTCTAATATTTCGTAAGTTTTTTCATTTGTAGGGTCTAATGTTGGATGAAATATCCCAGAAAATCGTTCAATTGAATAGCTAGTGTCTTTACTTCCAATTTCAGGATATGCAGTTAAAATTGCAGTTGCATGACCAGGAACATCAACTTCAGGGACAACCCTAATACCTCTATCAGAAGCATATTCAACTACTTCTTTAATTTGCTCTTGCGTGTAATACAAACCATCTGACCCTAATTGGTGTAATTTAGGATGTTCTTTAGATTCAATTCTAAACCCTTGATCATCCGTTAAATGCCAGTGTAAAACATTCATTTTAACCGAAGTCATTGCATCTAAATTTCGTTTTATAACGTCAACAGGTTGAAAATGACGAGCAACATCTAACATTAAACCACGCCAAGTAAATCTTGGAAAATCATGAATTGTAACTTCAGGAAAAAAATAGGATGTTTCGTTATTATCAACCAATTGCAATAATGTTTCTAATGCATAAATTACTCCAATATCCGTAGTTGCTTCAATACTGATTTTTGTAGGTGAAACTTTTAATTCGTAAGATTCATCTTCATTGATTTCTAGTTTTCCGGCTCTTTTATATGAAATTTCAAGCGATGCATTTTTTATTTTATCTGCATTAAAAGCAAATCCATTTTTAAAAAAAACACCTGTTCTACCAGTTAACCTTTTAATAAACTTAGTGGTAGCAATATCAATTCTTTTTGTTATTTCTGGATGAACAACTACTGTAAATTTAGGAGAGATTTCAATATTGGAATTACCTAAAGTAATTTCTTGAGGCCAAGGCATTAAGTTCAATTCCTTTGATTGACTCCAAACAGCGACTGCATACAACGATATAAAAAAGAAAAGTATTTTTTTCATAATAATTTTTTAATAATAGTATCTTTTAAAAGCTTCTAAAGCGGCATAATCTGCCAAACCTAATTGATGATATTTTTGCGCTGTTTCATTATTTCTTTCCTCAGCACGCACCCAAAACTCTCGAGTATCATTTCCTTGAAACATCACGCCATCTTTTTGAGATTGATGAAAGAAAATTGCTTTTCTTTTTCTCAGTACTTGATCTGGACTCATTGGAACTGCCATATCAATTTGGTGAATATCCCACTCATGCCAAGCACCTCTATATAACCAAACCCAACAATCATCCATAAATTTTTCTGGTTTTAAAATTTCTAAAGCAGCAAAAATGGCATCTAAACAAACTTTATGAGTTCCGTGTGGATCCGCTAAATCACCTGCAGCATAAATTTGATGTGGCTGAATTTTAGCAATTAAATTAGTTATAATATTTATATCTTCTTTCCCAATTGACTTCTTTTTTACGGTACCTGTTTCATAAAAGGGAAGGTTTAAAAAATGAACGTTTTCATCTTGAACTCCAACAAAACGAGTTGCCGCTAAAGATTCTCTTTTTCTAATTAAACCTTTTAATTTTCTAACTTCTATAGCGTCTTCAATTTCGTCACTTTTTGATTTTAGTTTTTCAATAATGACATCAATATTTACGCTTCCAGAATTTACATCTTTCACTACTTCGGCATATTTTAGAGCTTCATAATCTGAAACTGCAATATTACCTGATGTTTGGTATGCCACATGCACTTCATGTCCTTGTTCAACTAAACGATTAAATGTTCCTCCCATAGAAATCACATCATCATCAGGATGTGGGCTAAATATAATAACTCTTTTTTTATTTGGATTAGCTCTTTCAGGTCTTGAGGAATCATCAGCATTTGGTTTTCCTCCTGGCCAACCAGTAATTGTATGCTGTAACTTGTTAAACATTTTAATATTAATATCATATGCTGAACCTTCTTGTGCTAGGAGGCTTGACATTCCACTATTATTATAATCTTTATCCGTTAATTTTAATATTGATTTTTTTGTTAAACCACATAGCCAAATTATCGCTTTGCTAGTTATTTCTTCAGTCCAAATACAAGGACCTACTAACCAAGGTGTATTTGATCTAGTTAGATCTTGAGCAGCTTCATCATTTAATATAAATGTGACATTTTCATGTTCTTGAAGGTAAGTTGCAGGAACTTCAGAAGTAATTTCACCTTCAATAGTTTTTTTAATAATAGAGGCTTTGCTATGCCCCCAAGCTAATAATACAATTCTTTTAGCTTTTTTAACAGTTCCAATCCCCATAGTTATTGCTTTTCTTGGAACGTTATCAATTCCTAAAAAAGAAGGTGCAGCATCCACTCTGGTTAAATGGTCTAAGGTTATACTTCTTGTACCTGAGTTGTAATGTGAGCCAGGCTCGTTAAAGCCAATATGACCAGTTCTACCAATTCCTAATAATTGAAAATCAAGCCCACCAAGTTCTTTAATTTTTAAATCATAATCAATGCAATATTGGTGTAATTCTTCTTGAGAAACTGATCCATTAGGAATATTAATATTTTCAGGATTAATGTCAATATGATTGAATAAATGCTGGTGCATAAAATAGTAGTAACTGTGTACACTGTTTTTATCCATTGAATAATACTCATCTAAATTAAAAGTTACTACATTTGAAAAGCTTAAACCGTCTTCTTTATGCATTCTAACCAATTCTTCATATACTTTAATTGGTGAAGAACCAGTTGCAAGGCCAAGAATACAAAGTTTATTTTCGATTTTTTTACTCTTAATTAATTCAGCAATTTCTTGAGCAACACAAACTGACCCATCTTCTGAATTTGAAAATACAATATTGTGAATTTTTTCAAATCTTGTGTCTTCAAATTGCCCTGCTGGTTTGTGTTCAATATCAAATGTAGTCATTTTTCATTTTTTAAGGGGAATTAATAATTCTATAGAATTATTAAACAATAGTTAATTTTTACAGTGATAAATTTATAATTAAGATTGATTTATTCAAAATTTAATCTATAGACAGCTTAAAAATAACAATGAAGAACATTTTTTTTAATATTAATGAAATCCTTTTTCAAAGGAATATGATTTAACTGTTTAAAAATTTTGCTATCCTAAAAAAAACTGCTACTTTTTCAAAAAATTTAAACTTTAAAAACTATTTCACTGAATACTAAATGGCTTAAAAATACAAGTTTTTCTATACCAATAAAATATCATATTTTGTTTTGGGTGGGCTATTTTTCTTTTAATATAATTCGCTGGGGAAGCTACTTTGATGATTATTGGTATTCATTAAAATCAAACCTTGTAGAATTTCCATTACATATTATTTTAGTATATTTTAATATTTACTTTTTAATTCCAAAATTTATTCTAACAAAAAAGTATAAAAGGTATATTTTTTTTATTATTGCATCACTAGGCGCAGTATATGTTATTAGAACAGAGTTGAATTATTTTTTAGTTACTGAAAATATTTGGCCTGAAGCTGAATCAACGCAACAAGCTTTTACTTTTAATCATATAATTGCAGTTATTTTAGGAGAAGTATATGTTGTAGCATTTGTATCTGCAATTAAGCTAACTGTTGACTGGATTTATGAGCGTAACCGAGTTGAAGATCTTCAAAAAGTACAACTAAAAACAGAATTAAATTTTTTAAAAGCTCAAATTCAACCACATTTCTTTTTTAACACCTTAAACAACTTATATGCATTAACTCTAGAAAAATCGGACATAGCACCAAGTGTGGTTTTAAAACTTTCAGATATTATGCAATATGTTTTATATGATGTGAAGGAGCCCTTAATTAGTTTACACAATGAAATTAATTATATTCAAAATTATTTGGATTTAGAAAAATTACGGTATGGAGATCAGGTGAATTCAACAATAGAAATTAAGGGTAACATTGAAGATATTAAAGTTCCTCCTTTACTTTTTTTACCATTTATTGAAAATTGTTTCAAGCATGGTTCCAAAGAAAATGGACTAATTCAAGTTCATATAAATTTTGAAGTTTTAAAAAACAAAATGCTTAAATTTAAAGTCGAAAATACATTTAATGAATTAATTAAATCTACAAAAAAACATGGTATTGGTATTCAAAATGTAAAAAGAAGGTTAGAGTTGTTATTTGACAATAAATTTAAATTTAAAACAGCTATAAAAAAGCATAAATATTTGGTTAGTTTAAAAATCCCTATTCAATGAGAATTAGATGTATAATTATTGATGATGAACCTTTAGCTATTTCGGTTATTAAAAATCATTTAAGTGAATTTCAAAATATAGACCTAGTTGCTACTTTTAATACTCCAATTGCGGCCTTACGAACAATTGAATCTAAAAATATTGATGTTATCTTTTTAGATATAAATATGCCTAAAATGAGTGGACTAGAATTTTTAAAAACACTTTCTGTTAAACCTCATATTGTTATAACAACAGCGTATAGAGAATTTGCTGTTGAAAGTTTTGATTTAGATGTGTTAGATTATTTGGTAAAACCAATTCCGTTTGGTCGATTTCTAAAAGCAATTAATAAAATAAATAGCAAAGTCAGTATTCAAAAAGACAAATCTAAGGAAGCAGTATTTAAGGAAGAACCTTTTATTTTTCTGAAAGTTGATAAAAAACTGATGAAAATTAAACTTAATGATATATTATTTATTGAAAGTTTAAAAGATTATATAAAAGTATTTACGATAATTGGGGATTATTTGGTTCATAAAACTATGAATCGTATTTCGGAAGAATTGCCAAGTAAAAATTTCTTGAGAATTCACCGTTCGTATACAATAGCAATTAATAAAATTACTTCTGTTGAAGGAAATTCAATTGAAATTGAAAATAAAAGAATTCCAATTGGTAGAAATTACCTTGAATTTGCAAAACAAACAATATTAAACACAAATGATTTGGACGATTAATTTTGTGTTTGTATCTATAATTCCCTCTTTCAACTTTGATTTTATGTTGATTATAGAAAATAATTAGTAGATATAAATTAATATCATACTTTAGACAATCATCTTTTTTAAAAGGTAAATAGAGATTAATTAATTTTAAGTAAAATAATAAATATGTCAACAAAAGTAAACGAAACTTCAAACAACAAAACCAATACATTAATACCAATTATAATTATTGCAGGGTTATTTTTTATTTTCGGATTTGTAACCTGGATAAATGGGGCATTAATTCCATTTATGAAAACAATAAATGAATTAACTTCAGCGCAGTCATTTCTAGTAGCATCAGCATCTTATATTTCTTTTGTTGTTATGGCTTTGCCGGCTTCTGCAATTATTAATAAAATTGGTTATAGAAAGGGAATGTCCTTGGGTTTAATTGTAATGGCAATAGGTGCTTTGGTTTTTATACCTGCAGCTGAAGCAAGAACGTATTGGGTATTTTTAACTGGAATATTTATTCAAGGTATGGGAATGACTTTATTACAAACTGCATCAAATCCATATATTACCATTTTAGGACCTATAGATAGTGCAGCTAAGCGTATTGCTATTATGGGAATTGCAAATAAAATAGCAGGTGCTTTAGGTTCTCTTA
>ERZ889078.1863-NODE-1863-length-15963-cov-29.010435_pt1 | contig 15963 bp, 10 predicted proteins | sample MGYA00521266_ERZ889078 | MGnify/ENA primary metagenome ERZ889078 (study PRJEB32303, sample SAMEA104408618) | aquatic metagenome | biome: Brackish water; feature: Pelagic; material: water | place: Baltic Sea | collected 2014-06-16T06:34:00 | depth 76,534 m ...
TTGGAACAGAGGAATTATCACTTAATATTAAAGAACAACCATTGGTTTTGTCGATAGTAATTATGTGATTAATATTAACAAGGTGTGATTTGTGGGGACGAATGAAATAGTGTTTCTCAAACAGACTAGCATATTCCTTTATGTTTTTAGAAGCAACTATTTTATTATTATTAATCATAAAAAAGTATGTGTAATTACGGTCCGCTTCACAACGTATCACATCATCAAGCTTCAGAACGTAATCCTTTGTGGTTGTTTGTATTACAACCTTATTTACGTTGACCGAATGGTTGTGGAATAATTCACCTATTTTGGGCTCAATTTCAGTATAATCCAGCGCTTTTTCAATACTTTCAATTGTTTTGGCGAGCTTTGTATGGCAAATTGGCTTTAATAAGTATCCGATCGCATTTTGCTCAAAAGCCTGAGTTGCATACTCATTATGAGCAGTTACAAATACTATTTTAAAATTCTTATAGCTAATCTCCTTAAGCAATTCAAAAGCTGTAGTGCCATTTAATTCGATGTCCATAAACACAACATCTGGTTTATTTTTTTGGATTTCCGCTTTTGCACATGTTGCATCACTACACTCTGCAACAACATCAATATTGTCAAAATTTCGTTTCAATAATGTTTTTAGCTGTCTTAATGCGCTAACCTCATCATCAACAATAACCGCTTTTATCATTTTTGGTGGTAGTTTTTAGGTAAAACTTACAACTTTAATGTCAGCGCTATTCACTAACCAATTAATTCAGATTCAAAATAATTTTACAATAAAATTATCGTCTTAATTAAGGCATAGAATTTCCAAATGTGATGAGAAATGGGTTTGAATGTCAAAAATATGTTAATCTATCTTATGCTCAACCAAGCATCTAGGAAAATGTATGAACCACTTAATTTTCAGTATAAGCTGTTTAATAGTTTGTATAAGCTGTTTTATTTTGCTTTTTTAGAACTACTTTTGGGGTATAGTTATGGCAGGGATAAAAGAAACAGGATCACTTTAAAGGTGGTGGATTATGTTTTTCGGTTTTTGAATTTTGAAAGATTAGGGTGTGCATAAATCGGGACATGTGAATCGGGATCTAAATGCGAACGCGTTGCAAACGCGCCCGAACTAAAGTATTGATTATTTGATTGTTGTGAGTTATTTGCCTGTTCCGAAGGCGGGGTTGAGATTTGTTTTTTGATGATTGAGGTTTTTGAATATTGAATACTGAATAACGAATTTTGAATTTTGAAAGATTAGGGTGTGCATAAATCGGGACATGTGAATCGGGATCTAAATGCGAACGCGTTGCAAACGCGCCCGAACTAAAGTATTGATTATTTGATTGTTGTGAGTTATTTGCCTGTTCCGAAGGCGGGGTTGAGATTTGTTTTTTGATGATTGAGGTTTTTGAATATTGAATACTGAATAACGAATTTTGAATTTTGAAAGATTAGGGTGTGCATAAATCGGGATGAATAAATACGAACTCGTTACAAACGAGCTTGAGTTAAAACGTGTTGCGGTCGGCTATATTATTTTAACTAAAATCATAGTCTCAATGATTTAAATCACTACTTCAGCCCTTGTACCGCAAGCATTTCCATTGTTGTCAGTAAGATCAATATAGGTTAGTGTTATTTTTTTGCCTGTTAACCTTTGGTTTAAGTTTATCATGTTATTAATAAGCCTAAGTCCATTTCCTGAATTACTACCCTTTTTGTGTGCGGCTTCCCTGCCAATACCATTATCTTCAACAGATATTATTGAGTGTTTTTCTGAGAATGCTACTGTGATCAGAATTTTCTTATCCTTTTCTTTGTTCATCAAACCATGCTTTATTGCATTTTCAACTAATAGCTGAATCAACATTCTTGGTATTCTTGCGTACATATCAGTATTGCCATCAATTACGATTTCAAAATTAAAGTCTTCTTTAAATCTAAATTTTTCAAGCTCCAGATAATTCCTCACAAACTCTATTTCCTGTTCAATACTTATATCAATTCTGTCAACCCTATTAATCATTGAACGCATCAGCGTACTAAATCTCAGGATTTGATTATGAGCTTCATCTGTTTTTCCCAACACCACATTGGTAGCAAGTCCGTTTAACACATTAAACATAAAATGTGGATCCAACTGGCTTTTAATGGTTTTCAACTGGAGAGAATTAATCGTATCCTCGATTGCTTTCTTTCTTTTTATTTGAACTCGTTGTAACCACTGAATAGACCAGAAAATTATCACAACACATGCGTAAATAATAATCCAGATGATAAACCGAAAATAATACAGGGGATTAAGATTATATGTGTAAAATTTTAATTCCTCGTTGGCTTTAATAAATAATTCCGTTGGTTTATTTTTATAATTCTTTACACCTATAACAAATTGGTCATCACTTAGAATCTCCCAATTCGTTTTCACTTGTAGAAAGTTGTCAAACTCATGATCAAAGATGTGAAGATACTCATTAGCTTTTGAAACAAACATGTGCTCATCTTGTCCATCATTATTTAAATCAGCTGAAAGCCATGGTGACAGATAATCGAATTCTGTTTCTATCGTTTTAATTTTCCTGTCCTTATTTATAAAAAAAAGAGAGTTATCCATTATCCCTAAATAAATATAAGGTCTTTTTTGAATTGTTAGCGGAAAGAGATGTAAGTTAACCCTTGCATGTACTTCAGGCATAAATTCAAATGTTTTGCTGTATACTTCTTCACAATTATTATCATAAAAAATAAGTCTGTCTTTATATGTTTTGTTATTTCTTGTTAGAGCAACAATGGAACTACTGTTAGCTCTATTTGCAAATTCACTCACAACTACAGAAGAGCTTATGCCACCTTCGTTTTCCACAGGGGGAAACAAAAATTCAAGCTTATGATTAAATCCTACTAACCATGAGCTATAATCACTAAAAGGGATTCCAGAGTTGACATCAATATTGCCCACCGATGATGAACCGCAATATATTTCAGGAAAAGAATCGTTATTTAGATCTTTAATTATCATAGTCGTCAGATTGATTCCTGTGGTTGGTGAATGAAAAATTGTATCATCCTGAAAATCAAAAACAAAAACACAACGGGGTTGCTGAGAATATCCGGCAGTAAGAATAAACACTAGTTCTTTATTGCCATCATTATCAATGTCTGCAGCATTTGGTTCTGAAATAAAGAAATCAATTTTACTGTCTTTTTCCAAAACTTTAGTGATAAACTTCTTGCGAAAAATCACTTCTTTTTCAGGATACGATTTAATACATCCCAAAAACACGGAATCATTTTCATAGTAAAACACAACTATCTCAGGAAAATCATCCTTGTCTAGATCTGCACAATAATAGCGCGCTCCCTGATTCATAAAATAACCATCAAAATTCCATTGGTCAAGATTTGATCCGTGAGTATTAAGCACCTTGATTGCAGCATTCCCCTTTACGGTGTTGTTAAACGCAATCACATTTTCATCATCCCCATCATTATTAAGGTCGTGAAAATTTTCAATTGCATGGGGCTTATTTGCTATTTGTTTTTCTGTGTGGGTAACCTCATATTTTGATGTAGAAACAGGAAGTAGTAAAATGTTAATAATTGACATTGGAATTGCCAGAAAAAACGGATTTGTAACAATATTAATTATATTATTCCTAAATCGACTTCTTTTCATTAATGATGTTTTTGGGTAACACAAATATAGCTAAATATATCAACATAGCAATTAAATAGGGGTAGGGTTTTGCAAATGAGTTAGATGGGATTTGGAAGATTAGATTTAATAGGGATTAACTGCGATGATCCCAATAGGGGGTCCAGGGCATGCATAGAAACCCAATCCTCTGAAGAGTATTGGTGTTTTTGTTTTTCTTAGCTTTTGTAAATGAGTTGTATGTAATTTAGATATTTATTTAATTGGGATTAACTGCGTTGATCCCAATAGGGAGTCCTTGGCATGCATAGAAACCCAATCCTCTGAAGAGGATTTGTGTTTTTGTTTTTCTTGCACTTTTGCAAACAAGTTTGATGTGTTTTAGAAATTGATTTGTTAATAGGGATTAACTGCGTTGATCCCAAAGGGGAATCCTTGGCATGCATAGAAACCCAATCCTCTGAAGAGGATTTTGTGTTTTTGTTTTTCTTAGCTTTTGCAAACAAGTTTGCAACGCTTAGAAAAACAAAAACCCACAACTTTCGTTGTGGGTTTCCTTATGCGGAGAGGGCGGGATTCGAACCCGCGGTACACTTTTGGCGTACACACGCTTTCCAAGCGTGCTCCTTAAGCCACTCGGACACCTCTCCAAGAGTGGAACACAGAATGTTCCCGATTCCAAAAAGCAAGGTATGAAGCAATGTAATCCTTCAAAAATCCCTATAAGAACTCTTCTACTTTGCGGGGGTAAAGATACTATATCTACATGTTATGAAATATTTTTTTGGAAATTTTTTATTCAAATTTTTTGTGTTAGTATATATAACGCACTGTGTCATAGCTGTTTAGCCCGGGCCTTATGCGTATTGGAAATTAATACGCTTTAAATCCTTTTGGAAAAATTCTTTGAGAAAATGAATTCCTGAATAGCTCATTTTAAAAAGCGCTATTTGATTTTTAAAAACTAAAGCTCGACATAATTTGCAACCTGTTAACGCTTATAAGTGTGGCTGGTACTGTAACGTGTTAATATTATCGGTCTTCTCACATAAACCTAAATCCCAACCGCTCTTACATGCGTTACAGTATACAGGCCACATCTTTTACTAACCAGGTGCGCCAGATACCAAAATAAACCAAGGGCATGGGCAAGACATATGTACAACGATGAAATCGATGTAACACAAATTGAAGTATTACAGAAATGGGAGGAACCGTTTCGTGATCTTTTAAACCAGATATGGTGGCCGGGGTATGCTACTGATCTTATGCAAAACAATCCTGATGAATATGCCAGAGAGTACTTTTACTTTATGGCTCTTTATCAATAGCCAAATGTTCCATATATTTGACATATGAAAAAGCAGCACACAATAAACATTACCCAATATATTAATGAGAAGCAAGATGATCTTCTAGATATAATTGAAAAAGAGAGGAGAATAATGCTTGTTGCAAACCCTGGGACTGGTAAAACCAGATTCTCTTCTGAGTTGATGGAGATGCAGAAGAAAAAAGGAAACAGATTCGTTTATGCTACTTTCCTTACAGCAATTCCACAACAGCTACAAGCTGAATTTAATTTCGACTTAGTTTGTTCATCATTTGAAAAAGAATGGACTTTACGATTCGAAGATTCCACTTCTTTAACTAATATATTGAAAGATAATGAACTTGTTATTGGAACAACATTGCATCAACTTCCTCGTTTCATTGATCTTCTTACAAAGGATGATATACTCGTTATTGACGAGGCTCACCAGCTAGTTCAGATGTCACATCATATGCAAATACACAAATTGCGTCGAGACTTGCTGAAAACCCATTCAAAGTTGATTTTGATGACAGGAACACCATTTGATGGTGAAGAGAAAAGGTTGAAAGTGGCAACAGTTAAGGTAATTGAAGTAAATCCAAGAAAGGATAAGCTTATATATTTACCTATTTCAAAATCCCTAAGTAAAATGACAAGTGTAAAAGATTTAACTGCGACTTTGGTTCACTGGTATTTATTTCAAGATGATAAGTTTGACGATGAGTCAGGCTTGATGCTGTCAAATGCTAATACTAAAAAGGTCTTGATATTCAATAACAGCAGTAAAGAAACAAATGAAAGTATATCTAAATATTTGTATGATGAATATGACTTTCGATTTGATGATATAAATGCAGACAAAAAATCTACTGCAGCATATCAATATCTAATATCTAACCATCAAATTCGTGATGAAGTAAATGGGATAATTACAACGTCAGTTATTAAAGAAGGTATCAATATAACCAATCAGGATATTGAACTGATAATAGTACTGGGATCATGGACTCTTCGTGATGAAAAGCAAATCGCAAAAAGAATTCGAGGAGATAGACCTTTAGAGATTATTAGAATTTATGAAGAGTTAACTCCCGACCAAGTTGAGGATATAGATTCAGAAATAGAACTTGTAACTTTATTAACAAAATCATTTGAAAAGAAACCTGAGCGATTACACAAAACACTTCAAAGGGTGTCAAAATGTGATGATATACTAAAGTCAACAGGAATACTGGACTCAAATGCAAAAAATATTAATGAGGTAAAGGTGCAGGATATTATAGAACAGCTTGAAGCAAAAAGAGCAACTCTTGAAGAACTCCTTGAAAGACAAACGTATAATGATCTTGAAGCTGTTGATGGATATGAATATCTGGTAGATAAATACAATATGTACCTGGAAGCTTTTAAGACACTGGGTGACCATGGTGATGTAATTGATGCATATTCCGCTGATGTACGTAAAGATAGAAATGACGAACTTAAAGATATATTACTTAAAGTATTTGGTTACGGTAAACATTTTGAGACTGCTCTAAACTTACTTAAAGGTGATTTGATTGGTTACAGTACAAGTGGAAAGCTACTCCGTGATATGGACATGAGTGTGATCAATAGTATTGTAACTGATGATTATGAAAATCCAAAAATTGAAGATGATTATTATAATGGAATGGATGATTATGAAGTTGAAGATGCTATGCTACAAACCATAAAGATATTTTCATCAAAATTCCGCGATGAGATGACTGCATCAATCAAAATTTTTCACTTTCTCCTTAAGTATGCTGCTGACAAATCATATGTATTACCAATATTCAATGAGGCTATTGAACCATTGAAACTGAAGTGGCATGCTCATAGGTTTGAATTAGCTGATAAATTATTTCCATTAGCTCGGAAGTACGATAATTTTAAGAAATCCAAGAAAACAACTAGTTCAGGAGCAAGATTAAGAGTAGCAATAATTAAGCGTGATGATAAAATAATGTTTGATGTAATAAGTCAGATTTTCTCACATATAGAGAAATATTCTCATGTATCCCTCACCCTCTTGAAAGAATATGTGAAGAAGAAACATGGAGCTAATCAATACATGAAATCATTAAAACTGAATCAGCCATCAGAATTGTCCATGTATGTGCATGCTTTGGGTGTTGTGGATGTGAATAATTCATGGAAACGTTCGAAGAATACCAAGAAAGAGTTTGATAAGCTTTGGAAGGATGTAGGTAAATCGGGAGCTCCTTCCAACAGAAATAGCCTCAGGGTATATTCACTTGAGCGCCTCAAGCCGTCAGAATTAATTGATTATTACTATTCAGGCTTACCATAATCACGAAAAAAAGTGGGAGCGTTTTTGGTAATACATATATAGATAGTACTTACGAGTTCACCCAAAAACCTTTGTAATGCTCACGTAAAGAGCGTATTATAAAAACACGTTATTTTAGTGCTTTTTTGGGTATACATAAAATAATTACTCCCATTATACTTACAGATATTCCTGCTTTCGCATTAGCTCTCCTCAACGATCTTAATCTCCTCTAGAGTCAATCCGTATAGCTCATATACCATCTGATCAATCTCCGCTGGGCTAGTAATGAACGATGACCCAAATTTACAATTTACACAGATATATGCAACTTGATATTTGCTTGTCACACCTGCTCAATATATGTGCAGTACAATGCCTAAATTTGCCCTCTTATATCGGATTTAAAGCACTTAAATGCCGAAATGATATATGGAGTCCAAACATGTGTTTTAGATGCTTAAAAGCCTTTATAATGCGTTAATAGTTAAGTGTTTACTATGTTATTCGGCAACAGCCAATTAGAGGTGAAGCATTAGAGGATTTAGTCAGGAAATAAGGAGTTCCTCTATCCTTGACGCAAAAATCCTGCCTGATTGAAAAGCAATCATAAAGATGAATACTTATCACCGTGCCGGTTGTAAAAATACAAATCAGTCATGATTTTATGCAAGTCTTCGTCTTTCGATCACCCAGAACTACTTTGTCTTTTCAAAGAGATTCATTCTTCATCACATTGAAAATCCACCGTTCTTTGTGTTTAACGGGCCTTTGGGTCGCTCAGGTTTCAGCTGTCACCATTATTGAGCCCACGTGAAGCCTAACGCAAAAGTCAATAATATCGCCAGCCTCATATTATTCAATATATCTGATAGTCGCCCTTCTGGCTCCTCCTATCTGACCTTCGCTCCACCCGAAAACAGGCCCGAGAGATCCGAAAAATCAATATGATAAGATGTAATTAGATAACTTTTTGAAAAAAAAATAAGAGTTCGCTTTTTATTTCACAAACTCTTACTATTTTTGTTTTGTAACCGGGGGAGGAATCAAACCTCCATCTAACTCTTAGTTCAAGTTGCTTTATTCATTAAGCTACCCGGTTTGCAAATTTAAATTAGGCTGTGGCATCAGCCTTTTTTTGTTTAAATTCACGATACGAAAATACTGATTATTAACGTGGTAACTATTAATATTTATCAACATGAGCATGTGGAAAAAATAAAGGGCAGAAAATTAAGTTGTTATAAAATATTTTAGTCTAAAAACATTTTTATCCTTCTTTGGCATAGGTTTTTATGTACTGAATAGCTTAAGAGATTTATAAATATCTGATTAGTAATAGCGTTAGTAATAATCTTTTTTCTACGTATAAGAGGCAGCTCAGATACTGGAAATTCCCTCAAGGAATTGGTGAATTTTTAGAGATAAACAACTTTCTCGTTCAATTCGCCATACTGTGAACGTATTATTGATGCTTCATGATTATTACATGCTTTCTTATTGAAATAATTTTCTTATTTCTTTGTCAGTCTCATAATAATCTTTGTAATCTGGATCTGGTTCGGTAAAACGAGAAATACTAGAAAAACTAGATCCTTTTGAATTATTAGCTGTATAATTATCCGACCCGACAACTCTTTTTATTGTATATCTAACTTTTGTGATCCTATAATTTTTTAGTCTTTCAATTTCAGATTTCGTAAGATAATATACTGAGGTAGTCTTACCATTATTCTTGTCTGTAACACCTTTGTCATAACATTTAATTATTGTATCATCTTCTAAAAATATGTATAATGTTCCTGCAACAGTGGTATTACTAAAATCATTAATTGTTATGATTAAATATCCATTATTTGAGTGTTTTCCTACCCTAATATTCGGGTTCGAAGGGTTCCCAAGACTGCCTATTTTAAAATCCCACGAATTTGTTGTTTCATACACTTTTTCATCAATAAAGATTTTATCCTGTGCAAACCCATTTCCCTGTATTATTAACGTCATTATCACCATAAGTAATACTATCTTTCTCATAATTTTAAGTTTATTATTTTCCATCCATTTTTATTCTGATAAACAGTCATTATTATTCGCTAAAAAATATCCAAATAAATGTTTTACTTTAATTCTTCAAGTACTCTTACTTCTTCTTTTCTTTTTACTTTATATATAACATTTTTTTATACTTGTGCTTGTTTATTAAAATAAATGTAAAATTGAAACAATTATTGATATTTATATAATTCTTCTTCTTCCCATAATTGCTCTGCTTTTTCCTTTAAGTAGTCGTTACCATTTTCAATGACTTTTTTAATGTATTTAGCAGCTTGTTGTTTATTTCTTAATAAATTATATAGCAAACCTAGGTGATATTGTGCTTGAACATTTCCACTGTCAGCGGATTTCTTGTACCAATATTCAGCTTTTTCCAAATCACCTGATACTCCCTCATTATGAAAGTACATGTATCCAACTCGAAATTGAGCGTCGATATTACCCAATGCTGCGCTTTCTTCAAGCCAAAGAAATGCTTTGTTATAATCTTGTGGAGTTCCTTTTCCGTTATAATATAACATTCCCAATTCATAACAAGCTAATTCATCACTTCTATTTGCTGCCTTCGTTAGCCAATATATGGCTTTCTGATAATTTTTTGGAGCTCCTCTTCCTAATGAATACAACATTCCGGTTGTAAAATAAGCATTATCCATCCCTTGATTTGCACTTTTCTCTATCCAAAATAATGCTTTACTATAATTAGTTGGAATATCCTTAGCTCCAAGATATAGACGCCCCGTATTTGATTGAGCCCATGCGTTGTCTTGATTTGCACCTTTCTCAAGCCAATAGAGAGCCTTCTGGTTGTCTTTTGCAACTCCAGTCCCAAACCAATACATTTCTCCTAATACTACTTGAGCTGTAACATATCCTTGCTCTGCACTTTTTTCATACCAATAAACTGCCTCGGATAAGTCTTTATTTACTCCCTCTCCAGAATGGTATTTAGATGCAAGGAAATATTGTGAAAGTGGGTCACCTTTAATAGCATCTTCTTTTAGTTCAAGAATTGATTGGGAGTTTACAGCAACAGAGATGTAAAGTAGTGACAGCAAAATGATAAAGTATTTCATGTCATTTGGGTTTGTGCAATATACAAATCTAATAAAAAATATCAATTGCGCAACACATAAGTTGAAAATCATCCAGATTGCATATGGAAACTTGCTAAATGCAAAAGGAGGTCTTTCTGAAGAAGTTAGGTAAGCGCATCGTAAGTTTGCGGGAGGCGCAAGGTTTGACGCAATCAGACCTGGCTCATAAGTGCTTCAAGGAAAGACAAAGCATAGAGCGCGTAGAGAACGGGAAGACTAATCCTACCTCATATTATCTGCATGAAATCGCTCTAGCATTGGATATACCATTAAGTGAGTTACTTGATTTTTAGAGATAAACAGCTTTCTCGTTCAATTCGCAAAAAAACGGTGAGCGTTGATGTAGAATAGAAAAAGCTTTGGGTGCTTAACTTTGTTGACCGGATGTAGTTCAACATGTACTCATCGCTAGGTCTTGCAAACCGCTTAGAGTCCTATTTATTAAGCTTTATTATTATTCATTTTTATATTGAAATACTCAAAGGCAGCGTAAACTTAAAATTACTCCCTTTTCCTTCTTCACTTTCAACCCAAATATGCCCACCGTGTTTTTCTACAAATTCTTTACATAATATTAAGCCTAGACCAGTTCCAGTTTCATTTTCGGTTCCACGTGTTGATGTGTTTTCACTAATATCAAATAGCTTAGATTGAACTTCTTTTGCAATTCCAACCCCACTGTCCTTTATCTCAATTTCCGTAAATTGTTGCTTGTTTTCTGCTTTTATAATAATCTCTCCATTTTTAGGCGTGAATTTAATTGCATTAGATACTAAATTCCGGATTATTGTTGTAAGCATATCTTTATCAGCATAAATAGTAATCTTTTCAGGTACTTGATTTACTAGTCTTATTGATTTATCTGCTGCTAATGGAAGAAGTAATTTTTTTGTTTCATTGGCTAATAAATACAAGTTTGTTTTTTCTGGTTTAAAATCAATATTCTCTTTTTGCGATCTCGACCAAAGAAGCAAATTTTCAAGCAATTTGTAGGTGTTGTGTAAGCTCTGATTAATCATTCTTATAAATTTCTTCTTTTTTTCTGTGTCATATCTATCATACTCTTCATCTAACAATTTTGCAAAACCAAGCATTGAATTAAACGGACTTTTTAAATCGTGAGCAATAATCGAGAAAAACTTATCCTTAGTTGCATTCAACTCAATAAGTTCAATATTTTGTTTATTGATTGTTTGAGTTCGATCCTCTACCTTTTGCTTAAAATTTCGGAGTAAGTCAACAATTTCGGATTTCAGAATTTTGAAACTTGTTACAAGGGTTGCAATTTCTTTATCACGCGATGTGATTTCATATTCAATGGAATCCTCAAAACCACTTTGAACAAATTCATTCGTTTTTTGCGATAGTAACGAGATAGGTTTGGTTATTATGTTCGATAAATAGTAGCTAATAATGATACTAATTAGAATCAACAGAGCGGAATAAGCAAGAAATTCGTAATTGAGATTCTTATGAATATCCTCTTCTGCTTCGAAGGTCAAACTTGTTAAATCAGCAAATTCATTTTGAATCTCATCTTCAATCTGACTCACTTTTAAATACAATGCTGAATTATCTATAATTCCTATTTCTTTATTAAGAATTACAACTGAATCAAAATAAGTTATATAGGAATTTAAAAACATCAGGCAGGAATCCAGTTCGCTTCTATTCAAATCCTTATTTTGTACAATATGATTCTTAAGACGAACTTCTGTGTATTTTACCGAATCAATATATCTATTTTCATACCTCAATAAATAATCTTTTTCGTGCCTTCTAAGAGTTAAAATTTCTAACTGATCCAATGCTTTGATATACTCAAGTTTGTGAGCGTTATTTCTCATTTTGCCAATAAAGCCATAATCCGTGTGGCCTTGTAATTTTATATATTCGATCATTTGATTGACAGCAGAATCATGCAAATTCATGTTTCTTTCAATTTCTGCAATCGTTGAATTAAGGTCAATAATTTTTGCTTCATCGTTTTCTTCAAAGACTACAATTTGTCTTTCAATTGATTGTTTTATTGAATCCAATTTTTGGAGATATACGCTTTCTCCAGTTTTATAGAAATCCGCATTTTTTGTCTCAAGTGCAAGAAAATCAGAGATTAAGTGAAATTTTAATAAATTGGAGGTATAAATCAAATCTATAGCCCGGTCGGCAGTATCAATTTTATCCCTTTTATAATTGTATAAACTATGTAACACGATTATTCCAACACATATAGCGCTGAATAATAAAAAGATTGCTAACAGTCTTTGCCGTAATGATTTAAACATTTATTTGAGATTTTAGGCTTGGGTATTTATTACAGTTCGCAATTTACCTTAATTTACTTTATCGCCGACGTTATAAGAATTATTTTTGAATTATAGCTTTCACCAAAGGAGTAACCGTATTAATTTTATTTCTTCTTTACAAAAAATACAAACGTAACTCTATAACACCGTATTAGTATGTAAAGAACACCTTTTGTTTCGTAGCTTTTAGTAATGTTGTAGAAGTCGAGTTATTTTAGAGAGTAAAGCTAAGAATTATTTATTTACTTGCAGCAAGTAAGCTTATGTGGGATGCATTCAATACCTGGAAGGATTTCGCGTGGCCATAATTCAAAAAAAGTGGGAGCGTTTTCCGTAAGTTATATATAGCAAGTACTACTAAGTGCTCCCAAAAACCTCTGTAATTAATTCAATATTAACCTTATACGAAAACGGCTTTTTAAGAGTCTCAATCGTATATTTTAAAGATCTAATCCTTATATGGACCCATGTAACATAGGGCAGGAGATCGTTCAAGAAAGATTAGTTATGAGCAGCTTAAAATGGATGCAGATGTAAAATAAAGCTTGCATCAATAACGCCATGTTTTGGAGAAGAGGATAACCGCACGAATTCCAAGCATCATTAAATAAGCGGCACAAAAAATGATTGTAACGCTAAAGAAGCTGACGAATTAGTAAACAATTATTGCATTCAGCGCCTTGTAAAGTGATAATCTGTCTTTATAAATATGTACTACCCATTCGATTCAACAAACAGGTCGTGTCATCGCACGTGACGTATTTCGAGTATAAATCGATTTCATAATTATGGAGCTCTCTTAATGAAAGGCAGATTTTGACTAATTTTTATGCGCTACAATGGCATGTAGGATGGGGGTACCCACGTACAGTGACCTCTATGGGGGTAGAAATAATCATTAAGCTGCAAACGTGACGTAATAAACACAATTTCAGCATCTTAAAGCAAAGATAGCTTCATTCGCATCTTTGTAAAGGGTTTATGAATGCTTTTGGAGGTATTAGCACATTAGCGATTGAGTTTACAGGTTACGCACCCGTGACAAAGCCGCATCACTTCGCTGATGGATGCTTACGATGTGAAATGGCGAGGTGTGTGAATTATCCTATTGCAATACTGGAACGATACTTTGAAATATAACGGAAGTCATTTTGTCCATCTGTTCATCAGCAAATGAGTCCATGTATACCTTGGTTGTTTTTGTGTCTTTATGCCCTAAAGCTTGTGATATCATTTCTACAGAGAATCCATTTTCTCTTGCTAATGCGCTGTATGTATACCTCGCATAATATGTTGTTAATTTTGGGATACTGAGTTTATCAGCAATTCTTTTCAAGTTATTGTTTACAAATTTGGTGAATAATCGAATTGAGTATTTTTCATCCTTATGGTTGGGCTTGAGAATTGGAAATATGTATCCAGTCTGTTCGTAATCTTCCATAATGAGTCTTATAGCCTCAGATATGGTTATTGTAAACGTTGTTCCTGTTTTTGACCTGCTATAAACAATTGAATCGCCTATAATATTTGATCTTTTTAACTTACTGATATCTGCCATGTTCATACCACGAGTAAAGAAACTAAACATGAACATATCCTTGGATATCTTCTCAGAATTATTTTGCGGAGTATATTCAACAATCTTTTTAAGCTGTTGTTTGTTCAAAGACCTTTTAGTTGTTACAGTACTAAGTCTTCCAACTTTAAATCTTCTGTAGGCGTTGGGTTGAGGGATGTCCGCTTCATTGCAATACTTGTAGTGTAAAGCCCGAAGTGGTCTTATCTTATATGATATTGTATTATCTGAGTTTCCTTTTACACGTAAGTGATGCTCAAAGGATAATAGAAATCTAAAATCAATATCTGTAAACATAAGCTGGTTGCTATTCACAAATTTCATTATAGCATTCTTGCTTGATGCGTATGATTCTGCAGTACCATATCTTTTAATTTGTTTCAAATATTTTAACTGGTTTTGAAATGACTCAAATACAAACTCGGTTGTCTTTTCTCCAAGGTATAGTGTTTTAAACTTTTTAATACTAAACTCATTTCTGGACAATAATTTGGATAGTAAGAGATCTGCTTTATCTTCAATATCTGTTAGCGTCTTATTATGAACTTTATAATCCTTCTTAACTTTTGTGAACCTGGATAGTTCTGAATTCCATTCTTTAGGATCACTAACAGAGATACCCTTTATCCTAATATGTACAGCAGGATTGTTTAAATGTGTTACTCTTATCGCCAAAGGATAGTTTCCTTTTTTGAGAGGTGAATTTTTGCGGTAAATGATTTTTACTGTGGCCATTTCTTTACTTTTTTAGTGAAAAAAAAGCAATGTAGAGAGCAATGTAAACCCAAAAAGCAATGTAAAAAGCAATGTGTTTTGAGTGAAATCTATAGAAAATTAGTGTAAGGAATAATCGCTGCAGACCTTGATACTAGGGAGGTTTGGGCTTTTCGAACCCGCGGTACACTTTTGGCGTACACACGCTTTCCAAGCGTGCTCCTTAAGCCACTCGGACACCTCTCCAATAATAGTCCTAAAAAGGGAACGCAAAATTATAAAAATATTAACCCTAAATATACATTAGAACCCAAAAAGAGTTCTACTGCATATCGACAGAGATTTTTATCCATTTTGTAAACCCCACTTTGGTGAAAATCTATACCGACAAATATCGGTACGGGATTACCCTTGCCAATGCAATAGTTCAGCTCGTTCCTTACCTTCTATTGCATAAACCGGGATGATTAAATGCGAACGCGTTGCAAACGCGCTCGAGTTAAAGGAGTTAACACCTGGATTTTCCTAAAATAAAAAAAGTCGCCTGAGAGACGACTTTCTATAATCTATTAAAAAGAATATTAGCTACATTTTGTATGACCACATGATTTGCAGATTAGGCAGCCATCTTCATATACTACAGTTTCTTCTTTACATTCAGGGCATACCTTCTCTGTAGCTTGAGTACCATCAGGAATATACTGTTTTAAGGCACGGACAACTCCATTCTTCCATGTATTAATATTATCTTCCGGAACAGTAAGATTAGAAATAAGATCGATAACATATGTAAGTGGCATACCATGACGCAGAACTCCTGAAATAAGCTTGGCATAGTTCCAAAATTCCTGTTCGAAGGATCTTGACAATGCAGGAAGAACTATTCTATATCCTTGTTTATCATCAAACTCAAAGTCATATCTTGTGCGTT
>ERZ889078.1864-NODE-1864-length-15959-cov-8.775214_pt1 | contig 15959 bp, 9 predicted proteins | sample MGYA00521266_ERZ889078 | MGnify/ENA primary metagenome ERZ889078 (study PRJEB32303, sample SAMEA104408618) | aquatic metagenome | biome: Brackish water; feature: Pelagic; material: water | place: Baltic Sea | collected 2014-06-16T06:34:00 | depth 76,534 m ...
ACCTACCCCCTGGGATGGCAGAACTTGCAAATACTGATCCCAGTTATGCTATGGGCTTTACTGTAACTTGGCATGATGGGACGATGGGAGCAGATGGATGGGGTGAAGTCGGCGGAACTGATTATCGATTTACTGTTGCCGGCGACCAAGCTGACTGGACACACTATCAGGCAATAATGACACCACCTGAAAATGCTACACAATTCAGCCTTCGAGCAAGATATTGGCATTTCTTCCAAGGAACCACCTATTGGGATGGCTTTAGCGTAATGAAAACCGATGCTTTCATCGGTGATGATCACGGTTTACCAAATGCTAGTTTCGAAGGTGATACTCCGAACTATTTCGGTACTGCGGGAACATCCCTTACAGCTGATGCACATTGGTCAATGGATGAATATCGGACAGGTATGCATTCACTTGGAATTACTAAACCTGAAGCAGATGGTACTGCATCTTGGATTAGTGAAGACCTGTATCGTTTCTGGTCAGTATTTACTGGTCAGAATGTAGCGATGAATGTGGGCGCCTGGGTCAAACTTACCGGCGTTAATACAGATCCTGCAACTGATGATGAAAGAGTACAGGTTATCTTTAATTTCCTCGATGAAAATGGTGGCGACCTTTTGGGTGCTCCACTTGTTTTGGATGTACCTCAGGATCAAGCGAACACTGGTTGGGTTGAAATAGTGAGTCCATTCCCATTGTCATTCCCAGTTACAGTGACAGCAATCACTGCAGAATTTAAGTTTGGTGATGGTGCAACAGGATCTGGTTACATCGATGACTTCTTCATCCGCAATGCGACTGAAGGCGAATGGGTTGGTGATTTCTTTGGTCCGAATGCTGATCTACCTGACGGATGGTTCACATGGTTTGATGGTTTCAGTGCAGGTTCGGCAGAGTGGAGTGATGCAATGCCTCAATCCGGTTGGCAGTCTAGTGAATATGCTCACAGTGGTGAATCTTCACTTAGAATGGATAAATATGTTGAGGAAACCGAGTTGGTTGTCAACACAGATCCATTTACCATCGAAAACGTAGGTGCACCTTTGGTCATTTCAGCCTGGGTCAAATTCAACCTACCGGCAGGAATGGCTGCTATGGCGAATACGGATCCATCGTATGCTGCTGGATTTACTGTAACCTGGCATGATGGAACAATGGGTGCAGATGGATGGGGAGAAGTAGGCGGATCTGACTATCGATTCACCACAATCCCAAGCGATGATGCGGATTGGACCTATTTCGAAGCAATCCTTGTACCACCGGAAAATGCAACACAATACAGCTTGCGCGCCCGTTACTGGCATTTCTTCCAGGGAACAACATGGTGGGATGATTTTGCTGTAAGCGAATATCAATACGTCTATGGAGACGCAAATGTTGATGGCAGCGTGGATGTTGGGGATATTGTGTTGACTGTATCTCATATCCTTGGGTTGAGCACAATTGGCGAACCGGGTGTCACCAATGCAGATTTTAATCATGACGATTCCATCGATATACTTGATATAGTAGGTATAGTTGATTTAATCCTCAATGGCAGGTATGAAAATGCCACCGTTGCAAATATTATTACAGAAAGTAATGGTGCCAGCCTGAATTCTGACGGATTTGTCGGCGGCGTGCAGCTCACCATTTCGCACAGTGATGATTTCAGGATTAATCCTTCATCAACAGCAATGGTTGCAAATTATCGGACACTTGGCAACGAGACCACTCTGATTGTGATAGCCCCAGAGAATGGTGTTTTATTTACATCAGTAGGTGATTTCACCATAATCCATGCGTTGGCTGCAACTACTAATGGCTATATCGACGTTGGGTATGGTGTGCCTGTTCCGGAGAAGTTCTCTATTGAATCGGCATATCCCAATCCGTTTAACCCCGTGGTCAACATTGGATTCAATATGCCTGCTGAAGGTCACGTTAAGGTAGTAGTATTCGATTTAATGGGACGAAATGTTACAACATTGGCTAACGCAGTAATGGGACAAGGCTACCAGAATCTGATCTGGAATGCTGTCAACGCAGATGGTTTATCTGTCGCTTCGGGAGTATACTTCATAAATGTTTCCTATAACAATGAAGCTCCGATTATTCAGAAAGTAATGTTCCTTAAATAATCATATCAGTTGAGGGAGGCAGATACCCGTCTCCCTCAACTGTGTTAAACAATTGAATAATTTTACATACAGGTAAAAGGCCATGATGCTATGACAATTGCAAAACGCTTAAGGATGATACTGATATTTTCAGCCTTGGTTCTACAGTTTATCAGTTTTGGTTTTTCTGCAACGACCGGTAAAATTGCTGGTAGGATACTTGATAACTCTGGTGAACCACTGATAGGTGTAAACGTATTTCTTGACGGTACAAATATGGGTACTGCGACAGACGTCTCTGGATATTATATGATCATTAACATTCTTCCAGGAGAATATACAATAAGAATTTTGATGATCGGATATAAAAACCAGATTATCCAGCATGTGGAAGTAAAGTCTGATCATACAACTAACGTCAACATCAAAATGGAACAGACCATTCTGGAAGGCGAATCAGTAACCGTATCCGCATTTAAACCGCTCATTGAAATGAACAGAACTTCCACACAAGCATCAGTATCAGCAGCGCAATTAGAAGTTATGCCGGTAGGTACAGTATCAGATGTATTAAATCTGCAGGCAGGTGTGGTCGATGGACACTTCCGAGGTGGACGTTCCAATGAAGTAGCATATATGATTGATGGAATTCCGGTTAATGATGTTTACAATAACAGTGCAACATTGTTGATCGAAAATGATGTTATCCAAGAGCTAAAAGTCATCAGTGGTACTTTTAATGCCGAATACGGACAGGCTCAGTCTGGGATTGTAGAGATGATAACAAGAGAAGGAGGTAATGAATTTTCTGGGAATGCGTCTATTATTTCAGGTGACTTCTACACGGATAATGACAATATATTCAGAAATATCGACAATCTTTCTCCAGATGACCACAACGAATACTCGATTTCTCTGCGTGGACCCATAACCAGACGAGCTAATTACCTCGTGAATTTCAAATCCACAAAAGATGAGGGTTATAAGTACGGTCGTGATTTTTTTGAAAGAACAGTTTATATCGGAGATATATGGTTCAGTGATTCATCAGCTGCCATTTACGATAACTTCAATTTTGTTTTTGACCCGGATAATTCAGACCCTGATACTTCATCATTTGTTCCAATGGATGATTACCACCGTACTTCATTCTTTGGGAAGTTGTCTTTCAAATTATCTGAACAGGATAAGCTATCACTCAATGTCAGTTACCAGAAGAATAACGCTGGTGTTTATGAGCACATGTACCAATACAATCCCCACGGCAACGGCGATGTTCATGACAGTAATCTAATCGGATATTTGGTTTGGAACAGGATGATCAATCCGACTTCCTTTTTTAATTTTACCATTTCAAATTCACATATAGAGAATTACAGTTACCTCTTTAAAGATATGTTTGACGAGCGATATTCAACAGATTCGCGGCTGCGTGAAGCAGGGAATTTCTCTTTTTATACCGGCGGGACTAATATGAGTTATACTAAAAGGAACACGGACACAGATTTCCTGAGTTTTAGCTATACCAGCCAGATGAACAGATTATTGGAGATTAAGACTGGAATGGAAGTGAAATTGCATCAGATGCATCTTGAATCCCTTAAACTGAAAAAAAATCCTGAGACCGGTTTCCAAGTAGAAATTGCTCCACCTCATACCGCTGATAACCAGGAATATGACAGGTTTCCCGAGGAAAGTGCTGTTTTCATTCAGGGAAAGCTTGAATCCGAAACGCTCACCATGAATTTAGGTTTAAGACTTGATTATTTCAATTCCCATGGTGAGGTGTTAGATGATTTGTCCAGACCCCAAACGTCAACACGCTCAAGTTCAAATTCAGTTTATCAGTTGAGTCCACGTTTCGGACTTGCCTACCCTATATCAGACAAAGGAGTCATGCACGTCTCATATGGACATTTCTTTCAGATACCGGCATTTTCAAATCTATATACGAATCCAGATTTTGTAATAAATCCTGAAGAGGGAACCAATGCTGTATTGAATGATCCCTTTGGAAACGCTGATCTAAAGCCCCAGAAAACAGTGGCATATGAAGTGGGTCTTCAGCAGCAGCTGAACAATTATATCTCCTTCGAGATCACAGCGTATTATAAAGATATTAGAAACCTGTTGGGTGCTGAAATAAATACGGTAGCTCCTTTGGAGGATTTTGCCGGAATCAAATACGGGAGATTCATTAACAGGGACTACGGTCAGGTTAAAGGATTTACTCTCATGTTCGAAAAAGCTATGTCAGATGGTTTTAGTGCAAGCATTGATTATACATTTTCTGTATCCAGGGGAAATGCTTCAGACCCTTCGAGTGCACTGATTGACGCCCAGGCGGATCCACCTGTTGAATCAGAGAAGCAGTTATTACCCCTTGACTGGGACCAGACGCATTCTCTTAATACTCAAGTATCTCTCAATTTTGAAAATAAAATGTTCGTGACTTTGATCGGTAAACTGGGTACCGGCATGCCCTATAACTTGGATCCTTCTGAAAATTCTGTACATCTGGCTAATGGTGGCCGTAAACCCATGAAAATATCATTTGATATGCTGGCTGCCAGGAATTTACAGTTTGGATCGACCAAAATGAAGTTAACTATTATAATATATAATATATTTGATCAGCTAAATGAATTAGATGTCTACAGTGATTCCGGTAGGGCATCCTATACAGAAGATATGGAATTACCCGGCATAGTGCAGGGTGCCAATACAAAGCAGGAGTTTTTCACCCACCTTGATTGGTACTCCGCACCACGTCAGGTCCAAATAGGTCTATCTGTAGAGTTATAATTATGAAACAACATTCAAACATTAAAAAAATACTATTGGTCATCATTTTTATGTTATTAGCTCACATCAATGTGCATGCTGCAGGCAACCCTGAAAATGGTGATGTTAGATACACCCAGTGGGGTATTCTGGATGGTAATGCGGTCCGCACATTATATTCGAACCATGCTGAAGTAGCCAGGTGGCCCGATCAACCCTCTGGGGAATGGCCAAAGGGAACCGGGCACTCATATGTGGATGGTGTAGCAACAATCATAGCTGCCAGCACATTAGATACACAGGGCAACAGGATTCATCCTATGTCAACAAATTACCGGGAGTTCATTGATACCGATCCCATAACAAAGATACCTTGGGGATGGGCACCATTACCGGGTTATTCAAATCCAAACCAACAGTATCCAGCTCGTAGTGATGAAGAATTTACCTGGCCCAATTCTTGGCCGGAACATCCTGATTGGATCGGTGAATGGGATGGTTACTTTGGTAGAGGTAGCATGAATGCGGATGTTGAGACATTCTTTGTCTGTGATGATGCCCCTGATTGGGAGTGGTTTTACCCTCAAGATGACGGCAGTGGCGTGTTTTATCCTGATCCGGATGATTCAACCAGAGGAGGATTGGGTATGGAAATACGCGGACGTGGATTCCAATGGTCGCATGTCCTAGCACAGGATGTCATCTTCTGGCATTATGAAATCATCAATGAATCACCAACAAACTATGATTCGGTTTATTTTTCACAGTACATTGACTGGGGTATTGGTGGAACGGCTGACTCAGGTGATGATGAAGGCGGTTATAACAAGTATCTTGATATTGCGTTTGCCTGGGATTACAATGATGTTGGACAACCCGGAGCCTGGGGACCCACAGGCGTAGCAGCATACGCTTTTTTGGAAAGTCCCGGTAAGGGCTGGGTTTATGATGAATTTGGGAATATATTAAATAGCGATCTACCACTTGATGATGATGACGAAGACGGGCTGATAAATGAGAGCAGGAATAATCCGGCAGGAGATTGGTTGGATGTTTATCCGTATGGTGTTGATGATGTAAATAAGTTCGTTGAGTTTTATGGCAGAGAACCTCAACCACACTGGGAAGGTGATGAAGATCAGGACTGGTGGGGCTTTGAGGATTATAACGAAAACGGAGTTTGGGAACAGGGAGAACCTTTGAATGATGATGTTGGCGCTGATGGACTTGCACCCTATCATTCTAATTATCCTGGTTCAGATGAAGGCGAAGGTGATGGTATACCCACTGCTGGGGAACCGAATTTTAATCAAACCGATAAGGATGAATCTGATCAACTGGGTCTGACTGGTTTTTCGGTTTTCGATGTGCATCATTATGAGCTCATCAATGACGAGGTGAACTGGAGAGATATATTTGTACCACTTCCACCTCCCACGGAAGATACTTATCTGGTAGGCGGACGAAATCTGGGTATGTTCTTTTCTTCAGGACCCTTTCCAATGCTTGCTGGCCAGACTGAACGTTTTTCCATGGCACTGATCTTTGCCAACAAGGATTTCCCGGATGCCCCCGGTGAAAATGAGATCAGGAATTCCAGTTTGGCACGAAAGAAAGAAACCGTACAGCAGATTTACAACGCTGACTACCGGTTTGCAAAACCCCCACTGAAACCGAATCTGAATGTCATACCAGGTGACGGACAGGTGGTCCTGTACTGGGATGACCGCTCGGAGGGATCCTTTGACCCCTTCACAAAAGAATTTGATTTTGAGGGTTACAAGATATATCGTAGCACGGAACCATTTTTCAATGAAAATCTTACAATTACAAATACTTATGGTGAACCTATGTTTCGACAGTCTATTGCCCAGTGGGATCTGGCCAATGGAATAGAAGGTCTGCATCCGGTAGATGTGGCTGGTGTCAAGTACTATTTAGGTAATGACAGCGGATTACGTCATTATTACATTGATGACGATGTGATCAATGGCATGACATATTATTATGCAGTTGTTGCCTATGATCGTGGACTTGTGGGACGAGATTCAGATGGCAATATTCAGATTGATCATCAAGGGCATGCCAGAGGGCTTTCTCCCAGCGAATGTGCTTCGGTTATCCAACAGGATATTTCCGGCAATCTGGAAACGGATATCAACACAGCTACAGTTACACCCAGGTCAAATGCTGCAGGATACATTCCGGGAGAAATTGGTAATGTGGAAGCACAGTGGGATACATTGCCCAGTCCTGCGACGGGCCTCGTAGATCTGCTTGTGATTGAAGCGGATTCACTTAAATCTGGCCATGAATATGAAATCAGGTTTACTGAGAACACATACCACTACAATGAAACCCTTCCGCTATTTAGTCTCACAGATTTAACAGATGATCATCTGCTGGTTGATTCACTTGTGGTAGACATGTATGGCTTGGAATTGCCCGTCGTGAATGGCCTTGGAGTGATTTTGTATAATGACACTACTGTCACAGTTGTAGATAGCGCCAGCGGTTGGCAGCCAGGCAGGATATCTAACTATGATGCAACTGTAAAGAGTCTGGTTCTTGGAGATAATTTATGGGGTGATTATGGAGGTCTGACTGCACCGTATCCTGCCGATTACACCATCTTTTTTGAGGATGATTCAGTATTGGTGGACACATCATTAAGTCTAGGATTTCCTGTAATCGGTACCTATGGTCGACATGGCTTTGCAGTACCTTTTCGGATATGGAATAACACGGAAGAACACTGGGCAAAATTTGGTGTGGTTGAAAGAACGCACGAAGGTGCAGATTATTATGATCATGTTTGGCAACCTGACGAACCGATTATTATACTTGTGGGTCAAGAAGGTAGTTCTCCAGAATTTGTCGGTAACTATTTCGGTTATGATATGTACTATTATAAAGTAGCTTGGGCAATACGGTTGTTTGCTCCTGAGAATGAGACACTCACGCCCATTCCACCGGGATCTGGTGACGTCATCAGAGTGACAACAAAAAAACCATTCCGGAATGGAGAGACCATCCGTTTTACCGTCCAAGGTGCAGAGATAGACATGACTGATGCAAAAAATGACATGGATGATGTATATGTGGTGCCTAATCCCTATGTTGCACAGAGTATCTTTGAACCATCTAATGTGTATCAGACTGGTCGTGGTGAGCGTCGGATATATTTTATGAATCTGCCAGAACAATGTAAAATTAAAATCTATACAAAAACTGGTAAACTGGTAGATACTATCCAACATGATGGGACTGGCGGAGATGGGCAGGAGTCTTGGGATCTGGTCAGTAAGGATGGAATGAACATCGCCTATGGAATATATTTTTACACCGTTGAAGCATATGATAAAGTATCAACGGGGAAATTCGCGGTAATAAAATGAATAAACTATATCTTACAATAATACTGATTTCATTTTCTGCATTCGGGCAAAATAACGTATCAAAAGCCGGTACTACCGCCGGTGAAATTCTCGCCATGCCTGCAAGTGCACGCGGTTTAGCGCTTGGGAATGCCGTCGCTGGCTTGGAAGGTGATGGCTCCGTTTTCTTCTGGAATCCCGCTTCTGCAGCACTCGTAACCGAGACAAAAATAAGTGCATCATACTTGCCCTGGCTTGTAGGTACCGACTTTCAGCATTTTTCCTTTGTAACACCGATTGCTCAAAATTTGGTTATTGGTGGATATATTGCTATGTGGGCCATGGATGATATGCCTGTCCGTACAGAACAAAAGCAGCAAGGGACCGGGCAGTACTTTAATGCCGGTGATCTGGTACTCGCTTTTTCAATTGCTAAAAAGATGACAGATAGATTCGCCATCGGTCTGAATACCAAATACTTGCAGGAAAGGATCTGGCACAGTACCGCTAGGGGATTTGCCCTGGACTTCGGAACGATTTACCGCACCGATATTCTTAACGGTTTGAAAATTATCACTACCCTGAATAACTACGGAACTGATATGAGGATGGACGGTCGTGACCTCAATATTCTCACAGACTCTTATCCATCAGGAGATGGCAATAATGGTGAAACCCCTGCCAAATATTCCACGGACTTCTGGGCGCTTCCTTTAAATTTCCGGTTTGGTGTTGCAACTGAAGCGTTCAGGAATGATTTATTTTCATTAGCCGTAGAAATTGATGCAATACACCCCAGTAATAATTACGAAGCCATTGATATCGGTATGGAATTGAATTTCAGGGATATACTGTTCCTGAGAACCGGATTCAGCAGCCTGGGACAGTCCGATTCAATTGAAGGATTCTCATTCGGGGGAGGTTTGGTTATCCCGTTGGAGGATTGGAAGATCGCCTTCGATTACGGCTATCGTGACTTCGGAGACCTGGGATATATCCAAGCTATGACCTTGGGTATTAATCTTTAATCCGCGCAATATCATGATGTTTAGATATGCAAAATTGTTAAAATATTGCCTAGCATTGATCCTAGTACTGATAGTTTCGGTATGCTCCCCTGATGGAAAGGCATCGGACAGTGATTATAAACTAACCTTTTGGTCGTCCAATAACTCTTTTGAAATTCAACACGCCAGAGAAATAGTCAGTAAATGGAATGAAATGCATCCGGATCTGCAAGTCAAGTATCAGCCTGTCCCCGAAGGCCGGTCCAGCGAGGAGGTGATCCTAGCTGCTATCGTCAGCAAGTCCACTCCTGACGTTTATACAAATATTTGGCCAGGTGTCATGCAACAGTATGTTGAGGCTGACATCATGGTTAGACTCGATCAATTTCCTGATTTTGATAGTTTGTACTCCACACGTGTGCCAATCAGTCTACACGATAAATTCCGTTCAAGAGATGGCGGTGTATACCAGTTCCCCTGGAAATGCAACCCCATTGTGATTTATTATAACAAGCGTATGTTTGAAGATCTGGGAATTGAAGTTCCACTACGGACTTACTCAGAATTTTTCCAAGCAGCTGAGAAACTAACACGGGATACCGATGATGATGGTTACACTGATCAGTGGATGATGGATGTTGACATCAACACAGAGTGGTGGCACCGGTTTTTTGATTTTTATACCATGTTTATTGCCGCTTCAGGAGGAAAGACTTTTATTGATATTGACGGTAGTATTGCTTTTGATTCTCCTGCAGGGATTCAAGTTTTTGATTTCCTAAGACATGGCTATCAGAAAGGATATTTTCCCAACGCATTTTTTCAGGGCGATGTGTTTCTCCAGCAAAAAGTAGCAGTTCATATTAGCGGACCATGGAATATTTCTCACCTCGAGAAGTATAAGGACGATAATTTCGAATATGGTTTCATGGCGATACCGGTACCGGATGATTATGAAGGCAAAAGTTTCACATACGGTGATCCCAAATGTGCCGGGATTTTTAAAACTTCTAAGAATACTGGTGCCGCATGGCAATTCCTGAAATTTATGCTTACAGAACAATCGGATAAAAGATTACTTGAGATTACCAACCAACTGCCTATCCGAAAGAATATTAGCAGAAACGATAATTTTAGTGGATATTTCAAAGAACACCCACAATATAATTTCTTCGCAGACATGATTCCAAATATTGTATCAGTTGATCAATCAATTTACCTCCAAGAGATGTTTGATATTATCAGCCAGGAATTTGATGCTGCATGTGTACAGGGGTTGAAATCATCACAAGAAGGTATCAGATATGCTTCTGAAAGATGCAGAAGTTTGGTTAGAATGGAAGAGCTGTAGTTGAAGCATCAGACAAAATGGGGATGGTTGATGTCCTCACCATACTTGATCTTTTTTCTGATTTTTTCAGTTTATCCAATACTATTTTCACTTACTCTGGTTTTCCACCGTTGGAATATCATCAGCCCCATGAAATTTGTGGGTTTGGAGAATATCAGCTATCTTATACATGATCCACTTTTTTGGAAGTCCATTACAAATACATTTTACTTTCTTTTGATACATATACCTTTGCAGGTGGTCTTAGCCCTAGTACTGGCGAACGCACTGAATCGAAAAATGAGAGGAATGACTTTTTTTAGAGCATCTTTTTTCCTGCCAGTTGTGATATCAGGTGTCGTTGTCACCATTTTGTGGAAAAGCCTCTATTCAACCGAAACTGGCTTGTTAAACAACCTGTTGATCCACCTAGGTTTGTTCAAAATACCCTGGCTGACAAGTGTTCACTGGGCCATGCCATCCATTGCGATCATGGCTACCTGGAAGAATGTGGGATTGTATACCGTATTTTTTCTGGCAGGACTGCAAGGCATCCCTAGGCACCTGTATGATGCAGCCGAGCTGGACGGAGCCTCTGCATTTCAGCAATTTATTCACATTACCGTACCGATATTGAATCCGGTTGTACTTATGGTGGTTATATTATCGACCATCAATGGATTTAACCTGTTTATTGAACCGTATGTGACTACAGGTGGTGGACCTGTCAACAGCACGCTCTCAGTGGTGTTGTATATCTACCGGCAAGCCTTTAGTTTTTACAAGATGGGCTATGCCGCTACCTTGGGTTTTAGTTTGGCGATGATTATTTTCATTGTGACTCTAATTCAAAAAAGAGTTCTTGAAAAGGATATGTGATGAATAAAATATTACTGGGTAAAATTGTGCATTATCTGCTGCTGTTGATCGGAGCACTATCTTTTTTATATCCATTCATCTGGATGGTATCAGCCACACTGAAACCAGAGAACGAGATTGCCAATCTCTCACTGATACCATCACATATTACTTTCGACAGCTACAGGGCTGTTTTTGATAAAATCCCTATTGTCAGATCATTTTTAAACAGTTTATTCGTTTCTTCTGCAATAACAGCATCCGTTCTTGTTTTCAGCTCTATGGTTGGTTATGCTATGACTTTTCTATCTTTCAGGGGCAAGAATCTGATTTTTTACATAATGCTCTTTACTATGATGATACCATTTCAGATCACTTTGATCCCAACGTATATTCTTATTGTTAAATTGGGATTGGCGGATTCATACTTAGCTCTGATCCTTCCTTTTATGGTGAGTGCTTTCGGTATTTTTCTGTTCAAGCAGTACTTCAGCTCAATTCCCAGGGATCTGATTGATGCTGCCAGGATCGATGGTTCAAGTGAAGTCATGATCCTGTTTAGAGTAATCTGGCCCAACGCATTTCCTGCTCTGGTGACAGTGGGTATTATCACATTTCTAACTACTTGGAATGAAGTGCTCTGGCCACTGATTGTAATCAGAGAGCAATCGATGATGACCATGCCTCAGATGGTGACACTGTTTGCTATTGGGGGATCAGCCGAATCACAGCAAGGAGTTATTCTCGCATCTGCAATGCTACTGGCGATCCCTGTGATAATAATTTATATTTTTTTCCAACGCTACTTTATTGAAAGTATGGCAAGTTCAGGAGTGAAAGGATAAACTTGAAATTACAACGCCTAACAAATAAACCAGTATTGGCACCTGTTAAAGAAAATAAATGGGAAGCAGCTGCCGTTTTTAATGCTGCTGGTGTCTATGAAGATGGTTGGTATCACATGATTTACAGAGCCTCTGATATAGGTCCTCATGAATCCTTCGGTGAATACATTAATGTTCTGGGATATGCGCGCAGCAGGGATTTAATAAATTGGGAGCGAAAGAATACTCCCATTCTTGTAAATGATGTGGGACAGGAACTCAGAGGACCTGAAGACCCGAGGATTGTAAAGATAGACGACACCTTTTATATGACTTACACCGGATTTGGCAACCGCTTTCCTGGTGACTTCAGAATCTGTATGGCTACTTCAAAGGATCTCATACATTGGGAAAGAAAAGGTACTGTGTTGGATGAGACCAATAAAAATTCCGCCCTATTTCCGGAAAAAATAGACGGCCGATACTGCCTGTTTCATCGGCGCCAGCCTGATATCTGGGTCTGTTATTCTGATGACCTTATCAATTGGACTGATCATGAAAAAGTGATGACTCCTCTACCTGATTCTTGGAATAACACTCGAATTGGTATTGCCGGACCTGCCGTCAGGATCAACGAAGGATGGTTTCTAATATATCACGGTGTGGATGAGAAAAATCACTACCGACTGGGAGCAGCATTACTGGATTATAAAAATCCTGCAAAGGTCCTTGCTCGACAAACCGGACCGATAATTGAGCCTGAGCTGGATTGGGAAATAAAAGGCTTTATCCCGAATGTGATTTTTTCCTGCTCAACTATCTTAAAAGATGACAAAATATACTGCATATACGGTGGGGCAGACACTGTCATAGGAGTAGCCTATTTGGATGTAAAGGATATCTGCTTTGATTAGAACTTTGTCCCTTTTGTTGTTCGTTGTCCTGGTAACAGGACTATCTCTGCAATGCTTTAAAGCACATCAAACAAGTAATGAGTACCATGTTGATCTTCCGGTACTATTGAACCTTGATCATGCTTTGTCTCTCACGAAAAGTATAAAACATAATGATAATTACATATCTTATATATCAATTTATTCAGATGCCCCGGATTACACACCAGTTGAAGCAACGGGAGAAGGCATCTCCTGTGTCGATGATGTTGGGCGGTTCCTTGAAGTTTTAGCAGTTGAATTCAGATCCAAGCCTGAACTTCTGGAGACTATCAGAGGACTTACCAGATATCTATTAGCATTTGCCAACGATGACGGCACCTGGTATAATTTTCTTCTCACAGACGGTACAATTAACCAGAGTCACCAAAACTCTCTTGGGAAATTCGACTGGTGGGCAGTCAGAGGATTGAGAGGCCTATCTGCTGCCTGGGAAGTATTTAATCCTTTGCAGGGAGAACAGACAATTGCTAATGAGATACGTAGCGCTCTACTCAGGTCCGTTTCTCACATTGAGAATATTACAAATAAATATCCTGAAATGGTTTCCAGACAAGGCGGATTAAAGCCCGGGTGGCTGTTGGATAACGCACCTGATAAAACCAGTGAACTTTTGCTGGCTGTTGTCAGGATGCATAAAAACGGCTTGTATGATTTCAGTAATCACATCAACATTCTTGCTGAGGGTTTAATGGGTTGGCAGTTTGTGGATTCAGGACATGAACTCAACGGTATGTATTTCTGTTGGAATAATATCTGGCATAGCTGGGGTAACAATCAGGCATTTGCTCTATTACAGGCATATTCCATTACCGGAGAATCCGGTATATTGGAGAGCGTGAGGATTTGGGCGGACAATTTTGTACCATACCTGATAAAAACCAGATTTCCGCGTAAACTAACAATTGATAATTCCAACCAATTTAAGGTTGAGAATTACCCACAGATTGCTTATGGCACCAATTCAGTTTACCAGGGAATCAGATCTTTTGCTGAACTGACCGGGGAGAAACAGTATTATCAATCTTCCGAACAAGTGTTCAGTTGGTACACAGGTAATAATATCGCGGGTGTTGGAATGTATGACTCCCAAACCGGACGGTGTTACGATGGAATCAATTCCTCAAACGATGTAAACCACAACTCGGGTGCTGAATCCACAGTGGAATGTCTTCAGTCTATCCAGAGGAGGGGTATATTTAAATGATTACTCAATTCTAACTAAAACTGCAGGTAGATATGGCTTCAATATCAATTAAGAATCTTGACAAAACATACAGTAAAGATGTAAATGTAATCAGGAATTTCAACCTTGAAATAGTGGATGGCGAATTTATTGTACTGGTTGGTCCATCAGGCTGCGGGAAATCCACACTTTTACGGATCATCGCTGGCCTTGAGGAATTAACGGCAGGAGAAGTCTATATCGGTGACGATTTGGTTAACGATATCCCTGCTAAAAATAGAAATATCGCGATGGTGTTCCAGAATTATGCCTTATATCCACATATGAATGTTTACCAGAACTTGGCCTTTGGACTGAAAATGAGAAAAATGCCCAAGCAGGATATTGAAAAAATTATAGACAAAACTGCAGCTATTCTGGAAATTAAGGATTTATTGAACCGAAAGCCCAAAGCGCTTTCAGGAGGTCAACGCCAGCGTGTCGCCCTGGGACGAGCGATTGTTCGTGATCCGAAGGTATTCCTGTTTGACGAACCACTATCCAACCTTGATGCAAAACTCAGGGTGCAGATGCGTTCTGAAATAAAAGGACTCCATAAACGACTGAAGACTACAATGGTTTATGTGACTCACGATCAGGTGGAAGCCATGACCATGGGGGATAGGATTGTCATTATTAAGGACGGTGAGGTTCAGCAATTGGGAACACCACAGGAAGTATTCAGTTGCCCCGCAAATAAATTTGTGGGGAGTTTTATCGGTTCCCCTCCAATGAATTTTATTACTGGTCAGATGCAGGGAAATATATTCTTCAACGAATATGTGAAAATTGACATCAGTGATGCAGATGTGAGCATACCAAGCAATGGAGAGTTAGTTACATTGGGGATCAGGCCAGGTGATATCTCCATCGATGATCAGGGAACCAAACTTACTGTGATTGCCTCAGAACTACTGGGTGATGAAACAATCCTTCATTTATCTGCCGGTGAAGAAACCATTTTGGTCAAGCTATCATCAATTTTCGACACCAGCATAGATGGTGAAGTGGGAATTAAGTTTGACTCGGCAGGTATTCATCTGTTTGACCCTCAGGGGAAAAGGATTGACAATTTAGGATAGTGATTACCATTTGGGTAAGCATAGATTGTTCGAAGATCTTTTAGATAAGATACTAAAGCAACTCATCGCCTCCCCCTAAAAAAACTCCGGAAAACGAAATCACAGATCATCCTGTGTCCAAGAAGCATCCAAACTCCGTTTTTATCCACAAACTGCTCCGGTTATTGATCATTATCTTCCAAATTATTGTGTATCGTGACTCTCTTAAGAGAAATAAAAGTTGTGACAAAATTAAGCACCATATTGTCGTTTTCATTAAATAAAATTGACCTGCCTTCAAAGTTACACATTTCCCGGTTTTTGATAAAATTCAATTTTCTCTGGCTTCACTTCAGGTAAAATGACCTCAGGAACTGGATCAGTAAATCAGAATATCCTTACGGAGAATGGGTAAAAACACTACACAATAAA
>ERZ889078.1867-NODE-1867-length-15907-cov-17.493187_pt1 | contig 15907 bp, 23 predicted proteins | sample MGYA00521266_ERZ889078 | MGnify/ENA primary metagenome ERZ889078 (study PRJEB32303, sample SAMEA104408618) | aquatic metagenome | biome: Brackish water; feature: Pelagic; material: water | place: Baltic Sea | collected 2014-06-16T06:34:00 | depth 76,534 m ...
CTTATATTTCTTAGAGAATACTTAAAAAGCAATATTGTAACGATATTTGTACAATATTGCTATGATATTGCTTTAATACTGTTACAGCATGTATTAATACCTTTTAAGTTTTGGTTTAAAACAATATCGTTACAATATCTATTAAATATCTAACCAATATTAAAAAGGAGGGGTTATGGAATTGCCTTATGTGATAGCTATCGGGCATCAAAAGGGTGGAACTGGCAAGAGCAGCGTTGGGATGAATATAGCGGTTGAGCTGTCAAAGCTTTATGATACTACTCTCATAGATCTTGATTCGCTGGCTCATGCTACTAAGTTTAACAGCAGGCGAGAAGTGCCGCTGAAGATGGTGAGCGTAAAGAGTGAGGGAGAGCTTGAGAAGTTCTTGCGCGCTGATGAGGGATTGACTATTGTTGATCTTGGCGGTTATGATTCGGATCTCTCAAGGGCCGTGTTGCTTTTGGCTGACATGGTTATAACTCCGATGAATGACAGTGACAATGAGCAGGATGGACTCTTTGAATTTGAAAAGATCATCAAAAAGACTTTAGAAGTGCGCGGTGATATCAAGCCGTTTATACTTGTAAACAGAGTGCATCATGCAGATAAGAGTACATTGCGAGAACTTAAGGGTTATGCTGAGGGATCAGTTTATGAAGTATTTGACACGGTGATCCGTGATAATAAGATACATAAGAGAATGCTCGGAACTGGTAAAAATGTGTGTGAGCTGGAATATTTCAGTAAAGCATCTAAAGAGATCCTTGCACTGGTGCAGGAAATAATTAAAAAGGCTTGATCATGGCAAAGAGTAAATTTGAGTTATTAAATGGTGCAGCAGCTAAAGAGTTGCAGGCGGAGAGTTCACTTAAAGAGAATGTGGCAGCTAAGAAGAAAAAGGATCAGATGGTTTATGGCATACCGCTTGCGCTGACTAAGGCTGTTGAAGAAGCAGGAGAGAGTTTGAGTGGGTTTGCAAAGCGGGCCATGTTGAAAGTTGCTCGGGAAGAGGGGATTATTTAATGAAAGAAAATCTTACAGATCAAGAGATATATAAACTTTGTGAAACTGAGCAAGGAACATTAAAATATATTATTGATACGATCAGATCGAATGATGGATTTTATAACTGGGCTTATCTCAATGAAACACATGCGCCTATTGTAACGAGCTTAGTTGCAATGGGATATTTAAGTAAGCGAAAAAGTCATAGCGGTGTATTTGAGTTCCAGCCTACAAAACAAGGTCGAGAATATTATGTTCGCTTAACTACTTAATCATAAACTTCGATAAGTAGATACTTTGGTTTGTATCTACTGCATCTTGCAGCTGCGCTAACACTTTTTCTTTGCCGGTCTTACTGGCGATCTCTTCTACTGTCTTACTACTAAAGATCACAATCATTTTATGCTTAACTATAAATGGCTGCATCGCTGTATCTATATTCATGCAGGCATCGAGTATTCTGTGGCCATTATCGCTTTTGAGATTTATATCAACGCAATAGTTCTCATATTTGGCAGATAAGCCGGTGACGATCAGGAATAGGAGCAGGAGCTTCATGGTAAAGCCTTTCTTATAGTATAGCGAATAAACTCAAATGCTCTTCATAGAGGAAGAAAATAAACAAAGGCACTGCGAAGCAGGGCTATCTACTTTAATCTCTCACAGCAGCGCAGCGAGTGCCGGCGCGGCATGCAGGATCTTCTTTTTACTAAGCATAAGCTCTAAGCACGAACACAAACTAAAGAACAAGCTTTTATTGTAAGACGATTTACGGAGTGGGTTGCGGAGTGGGGTTTTTTTGAGATACCGTCTCATCTCGGTGAAAATAGCTGATTTTTTAAGGTTGTAGCTGCTGGATGCGAAACTTAAGCGGTTTGATGATGTGGGAACTTAATCTAAACTAAAAAGGTATTAAAATAGATTAGATTAATACCTTTTGTTTAAGCTGAGAGTGCTTTTTCTTAAGAATTGGTGGCGGTTTAAGGTTGGAGTGGCAAAAAGTGGGTTTTTGGCTTAAGGTTGGAGTGTATCTGTATGTGTATGGTTGAATATGTGCGCGTGGAATTTTTGGCGTGGGCTAGAAAATTATCGCGTACTGGTGAGGAAGTTGGTAAAAAGTGGGTGATCCGGTCAAAAAAAGAGGGGGGGTAGTTCCCCCATCGGCGTGCTACGATATACTACGGTGAACCACGCTATATTTTATTTTTTAAAATTTTACAAATTCCAAAAAGGTGTTTTTCTCTGTTTCAAGATAAAAAACTTTATAAATAATTGCTTTGAGGGTTCTATGTGTTCGCTCTTAGAAGCTGCATCTTTGCGTAAGCCCTGCGCAATTTCTTTTTAAATATAAAAATCTTTAATACTACTATTTGTTTTTTGTCTATTTCATCTTGAGGGCATCGTTTGCCTTTGTCCGGTTTCCTTAATGCGAGGGCATCTTCATAGCTTATCATTTTTTCCATTTTCTTTTTTTACTTTTAGCATCTCTTCAAGTTCTGCTTTTGCTCTTGCGAGAGTTGTTCTATTTTGAATATTTGCGAGAGCATGACCGCTGAGTGGCGGTCTTTTTATAAGCTCATTTATTTTTTCAAAAGCTTTCATTTTAGTGCTCGTTAAAAAGGGATATCATCTTCATCTATATCTATAACCGGAACTTCTCCGCTTTGTGTTTGGTCTTGAGGTTTATAGCTCTGCGGTGTTTGGCTGTACTCTTGGTTTGAGTCTTGTGCTGCGCTTGCTTGTCTTGGCGGACTCCATACTACATCGTGGCGGTGAGTGAGTGGCGGCATATTTTCGTATTGTTTTGCCAAAAATAGAGAGATATATATCTTTCCGCTTGGAAACAGTGGTGACTCTATATGTCCGCCTACATACTCAAGGTTATTTTCTGATACTTTATTCCAAAGTGCGCCGGCTCTTGAGCGTGGGAAGTTTTCACCTTTGCGGTTAAATGAAAAGTTTATGAGAAAGTCCGGTGCGCTCTCACTCTCTTTTTTCTCATTTTTTGAGATTGTAAAAGTTGCACTCTCCATGAATGGCGCTCTAATACTCATCTCTAAATATGATTTGTCTTTTTTACCGCCTGCTCCATCATCTATTTTAAAGGTTTTTATTTGTGTTATACCTATGTTCATCTATTTTCTCCCCATCTTCTTTTTTTAAATATTTTTGCTATGTAAGCGACTAATTTGTTACCATGTGGATTCTTCATCCTCTTCTTCATCTTCTTCGAAAGTCCTCCCTCTTATAAATTGCAGCTGGTACGCGAGTGTGTCCATGATGTCGTCATGTAAACTCTCCACATCTAAATCAAAACTTGTGAGCTGGGCTTCTAGTTCGTCTAAGTTTGGCGTATTTTGGTTAAAGCATATTTTCTCTGTTAAAAAGAGTGGGTGGAGGTTTGACATTCTTATATTTTTGTTTACGCCTCCGTGTTTGAGATCTTCTACCGGTATGCGGATTCCTGATTCTTTTTGTGCAACATCGACTGTGTAAAAAAAGTCATTTTGTGCGCCGGCTCGCTCTATACCGAAACGGATCGGGTTAAACTGTTTTTGGATTCTGAGTGCGTTTACTGATTTGTCAAATGGAGTCCAGTGGCCGGCGGCGATATCTATGAGATACATAATATTGCTTGAGTCATACGCGCAGGTGATAATCACGCTTTTATCTGAGCCGGTTGAGGCAAGGTCCATAGTTGAAAAGATGGTGCAGTTGTGCAGCGGTATTTTTTTGCCGTCATTTAGAACTATGTTAAGTGGCTCACGGATAGCAACTTTTTTATGCTCAAGTGCATTTTTAAACTCTAGGTATTCTATTTTATCGCTGTATTCTACATGTGAGAAGTAGCGGAAGTATTCGCGCTTGAAGAGTGTTTTTTCTTCTGCTTGAGCTATGCAAAGATACTCTTGATAAAAGAGGTTATGTTTTCCTTTTTCAAAGAGTCCTCTTTTGATAGCTTCGATACTTTCTATTTTTACCACTTTACCGGTTCGCTCAAAATACTCTTTCTCTTTTATGAGTGCATCTTCGTCTGTAAGTGGGAAACGGTCTGCCCATGCTGATTTACCGTCTATAATGATAGGGATGATAAGATTTTTCCATTTTGGATCATGGAGAAGTTTTGAGATTATGGAGTCTGCATGTAGGATTGTTCCTATAACTCTTGCTTTTCCCATGATGGGATCAAGGGCCGGTAAACAGTCTCCCAAAAACCACTCCCAAAGTTTTTCACGGTTTGCTTTTGAGCGTATGGCGTACTGTCCTACTTTTGATTCAATATCATCAAAGGTCTGTTTTGTTGGTCGCATAAAGTTGTATGATCCACCACGCGGATCTTGCCCAGCTCCTAGCGCTTCTACAAAACATTTAAACTTGCCATCGACAATTACCTCTATAGAGTTGTTACTCCAAACATTTCCTTTTTCAATGTAATACCCTTTTTGCATTGCGGAGATGATCATAGACTTTACATCTTTTAAGAATTTCTCCGCTTTTGCCTGAGTGGATGAAAAGATCTGATGATACGGCTCATGGTCAAACCAAATATCTCCAAAGGCATCTACTTTATTTACAATAGTTGTTTTTCCAGCTCCACGAAAAATAGTATCTACAACATATTTGTCCGGTGCAGACTGAGAGTCTAAAATATCTATATGCAGGCGCGGTGATTTGTTTACAAAAATTTCCGGTGCTATGTGTTTAGCGATTTTGAGTCGCGCTCTTGCATCACTCATCTTCAAATTCCACATCTATTGCATCGCGTTCGGCTTTCATCTCTTCTGATGTGAGTCTATCTCCGCCCATTCCGGCTAGTCTGTCTAGCATTTTGTCTTCTCGTCCGGTTACCAGCACGGCGATATCTTTTGCCATTTTTATATCTTCACGGCGAAACACTCCGCGAGCTATGTCCTCTTTTACACGAAAAATAAATGCTTCCATCACATCATAAGTATCTGATATCAGGGCAGAATTTCTTTTTACTGTTACTTCTGTTTGTTGATCAAGCACCATAAGAGCAGCTGGCTTTGTGCTTTTTGAGCCTAGTGCCATAACTGCCTCTTGGCGTTTCATGTTAAGGGCATCATCCCACTTGTATTTGAGGGCCCATCTTCCCACGCTTGATTTAGTTCCGCTGAGTTCTTCTTCTTTTAATTTTTCAGATATGAGCGCGTAGCTCATAGGTCTAAAATCATTTTCAAAAGTTGCTGAGTCTAAAAAGATCTCAAGTGCGCGGAATTCGTTAGCTAACAAGTGGGTACTTCCTCATAATTTCGTCTGAAAAGATGTTTGCTTCTTTGCCAGTGTCGAAATGGTTTATTGTTGTGCTGCCGTCATTGTATTTGACTATGACTCTTGTGTCGAGCCATACTCTTTTTTTTGTGGTTTTGGTAACTCCTATTTTAAGAGCTTCCATCTCGATAGTGAGATATTTTTTTTCTTTTTTCATCGTTTTATTTTTATAAAATCTGCATCTGATAAAGGCATTGGGCTTTGTGTTTCATAATAAATTACTTGAAAGGCTGCTGGCTCATCTACTACATGACATAGTACATTTTTATTTTTTGTGACTGTCTGCCAGTGGCTATTTTTGTGAGGAATAATCTCATAGGTATCTTCTTCGTATTTGAGTTGTTTAATAGTTGCCATTGTGTGATCCTTGAATTTTAATTTCGTTTTCATAAGTGTTGTTCATGCTGTCTATCATTTTTACTTTATTATTTTTCAAAAACTCTTCCACCATATTTTTTTCATCTGCTTGGGTGAGTTTTTTTGTCTCTTTTTTTGGAGTGCTTAGTCTTACCTTGTTTTCTTTTGCTCCGTCCGTTCCTATAGGAACATATTTAGTAGCTGCTTTTTTTCTTGGTTTTTTTGGAGTTTTTTTAAGTCTGCTCTCATGTGATCTTGCTTTTGCTGCGCAGCTTATACACGGTTTGATTCCTGCGCTGTATTTTGAACTTACTTGTACGGTTGCTATCTCTGGCGGACATGTAGGGCAAACACGGAAAAATCTTACTACCGGTTTTATCTCTTTTGATTTTTCCTTAGTACACTCTTTACAATAAGGAGTTTTTCTTTTTGTCCTTGTTTTTCTGATATCAGGACAGGTCGGGCAAAAATACCAATATACTATTTTGTTTAAATTTGGTTTAAAATCTCTCTGTACCCATTTTTCTCGTTTTGCTTCATTGTTACAATCACTGCATTTTTTACAATCTGCCTCACCTTGAGACTTCACCTCTTTTACATCGCCGCAATCTTCACATGTTCTTATGTAGTTTTTTCTTTTGTTAAAGTCTGAACATACTCTGCAAAATGTTGATGAGACTCTAACTACTTCTCTTGGACTATGGCATTGCTCACAAATTGTTATCATTTTTGTACTCCTGAATTTGTCCCAAGCCAAGAAATTTTTAAGTTTTCACTTGGGACACCTCTTAAACTCCCATCCACACAAACTTTCAAGAGGGTTGCTATTTTTTCTTGTCTTTTTTGCAAAAAAGAAATTAAGACAGGTCTAAATGCTTTAAATAGGTACTTTAAAGAGGGTAAAAAGAGTGTTGTCTTAAAATAACAAGGTATTCTATGAAATGAAATAAAATAATTTAAAAAAATAAAAAAAGTTTTTTCATTTGAATATGTAGGTTTTTTGCTTGGTATTTTAAGACACCCGTGACAATCCCGTAAAATAGGGGACAAAATAGCAGAAAACTGTCTTAAGTAGTTATTTTTCACTTGAGACACCTGAGACACTTTGCTCTTTTTCGTCAAAAATGATGATATGCTGCGTTTTCATGTCGATATTTAATGATGCAGTTGTTGTATCTACTTTGTTAAAAGTGAAAGAGGTGAACTCTGCTGGTTGGATAGAAAAGTCCATAATGAAACGAGGCTTATCAGTTCCTAAAAAATCATTGTTGTATCTGATCTGAATACCGGAAGTGTTGGTAAGCGGCAACTCTTCTTTAATCTTTTTCCAAAAGCCGGCTTCTCCAAAAGGTTTATTTCCTTTTTCATAGGCCCACTCTTTATAGAAATGGTATGCCATCTTCTTAGATACCATACACCCTTTTTCAAGGCGGATATTATCTTTTACAAAGTTACGGATCGGGTTGATGTCGTCTTTGTAGGCTTCTATCTCTGTTTTCATGCGCTCTGAGCGTGTAAATTTTCCATTTGCAACTAGGTTTTGCAAGTTTTTTAATGCTAGGTTTAAAATACCGCTCATCTCATCTTTGAAACGGTCTGATAAATCACGGATCTTTTCATCGTCTTTTATCTCTTCATCAAAAGAGATCAGGAGCATACGGCGAAATACTGCGTTATCTACTTCGCTGCCGCTTGGTTTATCGTTTCCTGCATTGATCAGTTTTGGTTTTTCACTTGGTTTTAACTGGTATGGATCACGGTTTTTAGGGTTAATCTGTATAGAATCTTTTGGAGAAACAAGCGCTTTGAGTGTTGAGAGCTGCCCTTTGTCCATCCCTTTCGTATCTATCTCTGTACCGATATTAATCAGTTTATTTTGCAGGCTTGAGAGCTGGTGATCAAAAAACTGTTGGAGCTGCAAAGAACTCGTATTTTCTTCTCCGAAAAAGTTACGGATCACTTCCATGATTACAGATTTACCATTTGCACCGCTTTTACCGTACAAGAATAAAAAAGCCTCGTAGTTATGAGTAGGCAAGAAACAATAACCTATAAACTCCATGAGAGTTGATTGATCGTCTTTGTTTGGTATGACTCTGTTCATAAACTTTTCCCACTTTGGGCAGGTTGCTTTTACATCGTATTTAAAGTTTAGAATGTTTGTGGAACAGTCTTTTTTATCGTGTGTTTCTTTAAAAATAATCTTTGCGCGCTTAGAGATGATGAGTGTACCGTTTAGAATATTCATAACACGGTTTTCCTGATATCTTCTTATCTCATTTATGTTTGTTGCTTTTGAGATAAGATTTTCAACGATCTCTTTTATGTTGCGTTCTGTCTGTTTTTTAAAATCCACTTGAGAGTGAAAAAACCAAAAGTTATGTATCCATGTTGTAAGATCTTCAAGCTCTTCTATATAGTGGTAATGTGTTCCGGTCCAAATATAAAGTCCGCCTTTATATTTTCCAAAAGTGTAGCCAGTGTTTCTAGCCATTGTTAAAAAAGCGTTTACGATATCTACGATGTGAGTCTGTCTATAGTTTGTAATGAGGATTTTTTTAATATCCATCATGCGCGCAAATATTTTCTCATACTCTTCTATAGACTCTGCGAGTTCTTCGGGTTTTACTTTGCGCTCATAAGCTGACTTAATCACGATATCTTTTACTATGTTATAATGTTTGTCTTTTTTTGCTTTGCTTAGATCTGCTAGAAAATCATCCAGTACGCCATCATCAAGCTCACCTTTTACTTTTACGATGTTGTAGGCTTCCCCGTCCTCTGTCTGTTTACTCCAATCTTTTTTAATATCTCTGAAATCTTTAAGCGGTGAGAGCTGGTGATATTTGCTTAAATCTACATCTATATAATCGCTGATATCTGTGATGAGTTCATTTGTAAGTTTGTGAGAGCTGTAAGCTATGGCGTGGAAGATTTCATCTTTCGTCTTAAATTTTCGTTCTGCTAAAAAGTCGCTTACATCGTAGCCTTTTTTAAGGGCTGGGCTTATGTCATAAAAGACAACTATGAAGATATCTTTTACAATATCTTCTATCTCTCTGTATTTTTTGATAGCATTTTCATAGCCGGCTTTGTCGTGGTCAAACCATATATAGACAACTTTGTCGCGCAGGAGTTCTTTGTGGTCCAGCCATGAGTTAGCAACTCCGCCTAGTGTTAGGTTGTTTATGTCGTAGCTTAAAAGGTTGAGTGAGTCTTTTTCACCCTCGACTAAAATCATAGAATTTTTAGCGTGCTGCTGAAAATACTCTAGCGGAAACGGCGCAACTGTGCCTTTGTAGTGTCCGATCCATTTTCCCTCATAAGGTTTGCCCTCATGGTTTTTTTTGTTGCGGTGTTTGATGTTGAATACTTCTGAGCCTACTCTGTTTATAGTTACAATGGAATCCTGATACACGTCATAACCCAAATAGCTATGCGCCCAATCTTGGAAGATATCACTTTGGTTTGGAAATAATTCAAGATTGAGTTTTGAAAATAGGTTGTATTTTTCATCGTAATCATTTGCAAATTTTGGAGCAAGTGAAGCCATCTCTTTTTTTGCTTTTGCTCTGAGCTTTGCTTCATCTGCTTCTGAGATATCTTTTTTTGCTTTGAGTTCTTCGTTGAGTTTTACTTGTGCAGCTTCTCGTTCTGCCAGTTGTTCCGGTGTGAGCTGCACTGTTTCTTTAGCATCATCATAAGCAAGATTTTCAAGATCACATACGCGCTTGCTTGCTTCATAGTTTGAGATATGATCTAGCTTTTCAACTAAAGTGATAGCATCGCCGCCAGTTCCGCAGCCGAAACAATGCGCATAATTTTTCTTTTTGTCGTAAGAAAAAGAGGCTGTGTTGTCTGCATGGAAAGGACACGGTGCTTTGTTTGCTTTAAACTTAAGCTTGTAATGTTTTTCTAAAAACTCTTTTGTATTTACTGAGCTTTTTTTGATGGCATCGTAGGTTGTCATGCAAACATCTCAAAGAGATTGTTTTGTTTTATGAATTTTGTGAGAAGAGTTTTCACTTCTACTGCTCGTTCAACATGGGCGAAGTTGAAGCGGTGTAGGTATCTGTAGAGAGAGTCTTGTTTTTGGGTTCTTATGTTTGGATCGCGTTTACTTAGCTTTGTGAGTTCTTGAGCCAGTGTGAGAGTTGTCGGTGTGGACTCTAGTGCTTTATAATAAAGCTCTTGTACCTGACTCTGCATCGGGTGAATATACTCATCGTTAATAAGCAGTTCTCCGTTTTGCATTTTAAAACGTAAAAAGTTGCCTGCTGATTGTTTATATGTGAGTGATTTGAGTGAGCTTTCATGCATGTCATTTTGATACGCAAGTACATGTACCGGTACAAACATAAGCATACCTAGTGTGTGGTTTAATAGTCTTTTGTTTTTCATCTGTCGCATTCCTTTATGTTAAAAACTATCTTGAATCCTTTTGGGGTGAGCCTTAAACATGAATGCGACTAAACATTTAAGGACTCAAGATAGTTTTCTTTCTTCATAATTTCTACATAAAATGCCGATATAATATGTATAAATAGATGAATAATTAATCACTGTGACAGAATATAGTTATTCTGATTAAATTTTACTTAAAAGGTAGTTATTATGACAAATGCAGATAATACATTTAATCGTCTGAAAGAAATCCTCTCAATAAAAAGTGATAAAGACTTAGCTGTTTTTTTAGATTTAAACAGCATTTCTAATTATAAAAAAAGGGATTATCTTCCATATAATTCGATTATAGAAAAAGCAAAGCTTGGCAAGTATCATCTTGATTATGTATTTCTTGGAGTTGGGAATAAAGCTCCATCGAATGCTAAGTTTGATTTAGAAAATATTAATGAGTTTAAGAACATTATAGAGTCTAAAAAATTGGCTGCACTTTTACAGGATCTTATTAAGTATGGAAATGAAGATATTTATGAGAGTATTGAGGCTAAGATAAAAACTATAAAAGAGATAAGCAAGGGTTAAGCAATATTTAAAAGATATTGGAATAATATTGTAACGATATTTAAAACAAGGAATGCGACCATGTTAAAAACTCCTACTGTTATGAAACAGAATCCCCTGATACTTGCAGAATTTGAAAAAGCTTTTAGTGAGGTTGATCACGATGTAGTGAACATCTTGCTGCACTCTTTACAGAATGAATACTTACTTGATAATACAAATATTAATCTTTTAAATTATAAAGATATTATGGATAGAAAAGTAATTATTCAAGCAAGCACATTTAAAAATCTTGGGAAGTTTGGCAAAAATGCTAATAAGGAAATTTTTGAATCTTTAGCAAAAATACAGTTTACAGATGCAAGGATAAAAAATTTTACAGATTTTGACGGTAAGTTTGTAAAAGCTATGACTGTATCAATTATAGATAGTGTTCGATGGCTTGAAAATGGTATGACCGGTGATAATAGAGAGCAGGCTTTTGAAGTGCAATTTAATGAGTGGTTTTTGAGAGTCAGTACAAAAAGTTTTAATATTGAAGTCGGTAACTTTACAAACTTAGAAATCAGTGATTTAAGTTTACTGAAAAGTAAACATGCAAAAAAACTTTATGAGATACTAAAAGCAAAAGAATATCGGGAAACTAGCTTTGCAATAAAGCTGAGTGATATGCAAAAAATATTTAATTTAGAAAATAAAACTATGGCGTATATGAATCAGATGTTAAAAAGAATTAAACCACTTATAGAAAAATTTATTGAGTTTGAATATGAGATATTTAAAAAAGATAAACTTATTTCATTCAAATATCTTTAAAAATTAGTCCCTCAAAAGTTTAAAATAGTCCCTCAAAAGTTTAAAATAGTCCCTCAAAAGTTTAAAATACTCCCTCAAAAGTTCAGAATAGTCCCTCAAAAGTTTAAAATAAAATCCTTATATTCTCGCACTGCAAGACTCAAAACATACTTATTCACATGACATAAACTAATAAAACTAATAAACTTTTAAAAAAAGAAAGAGAATCGCTTTATCTTATTGACAAAATAGCAATACACATTTCTTATACTTACTAAATTTATATTTAGGGCTGTGTATGAAAAAAGATGATTTAGACAAAGATTTTAGGCTTATAGATTTTGCCTTTACCAAACAAGAGGAACATTTAGAAAAGTGGCTTGAGTTTGAGCGGTATTACAGATCTAAATTTTCACCTAAGCAGTGGAGGAAGCTTGAGAAGAGTACACGCTCTAAACTCTTTATATCTGTTACCAGAAATACTATTAACATTGTACGCTCAATTTTCTCTACTTCATTCTTCTCTGCCGGCTGTCCTATAGAGATAACTGATTTTAATGCACTCGGCGGTGAGAGAGAAGCGAAACTCACTAAGGTTATCAAATACTACTATGACAAGCTAAAACCTGCTAAAGAGCTTAATAAAGCGTTTTTAAGTGCCTTGCTTTATGAGATAGGGATTGTTACTACTTACTGGGATAATAATAAGAAGAGAGTAATTACTTCACATGTGCCCGTGACTGATATAGCTTTTGATCCTAATGCTAGAAATATTGACGATGTAGAGTTTTTCTCATACAAGTTTAATGAGTCTTTGCAGACTGTGCTTTATAAGATAGAAAAAAAAATCTATGATAAAAAACTTGCAAAAGAGATTTTCAGCGAAGATCAACTTAACGGGAATATGGAGCGCAGTTTTATGGTGCGTGAGATCTACAGAAGAAAAGGGCTTGGGTGGGTTTACAAGACTTATATAAATAATATCTGTGTAAGAAAATCTACTATAAGCACGCCTCCTTTTAACTGGGGTATTGCGCTTGAGTCAATCGCCAGAATAGATGAAGATGAGAGAAGCTTACAGAATCTTGTTTATGGTGAGAGCTTGGTGAATTACATCAAAGATCTTAATGATGAAGTGAATCAGAAGCGTAACCAAAAAAATGATATTCAAGAAGAGATGATAAACCCGTCTATTATTTTGGGTGACGGCTCTAAGGTGAATCCGAATGATATGAAAAAAGGAGCTGGAAAGCGCATACGCGTTGAGGGTAAGATATCTGAAGTTCAGGTTATGCCTGCGCCGAGTGATTTTCCAATTAATAACGACCTTGCATTTTTAAATAAGGATATTGCGGACAGTTCCGGTGTGAACTCTATACAAGGGGGAGATACGGGAGCTAGTGACAGAAGAAGCGGTATTGCTTTGGCTGTTGTAAATTCTAACTCAAGCACACGAATTACTGACATGATAACTTTAATCAATGAGACACTTTTTGAACACTGGGCCAAAGACTTTGTAAGGCTGATACTTCTTAATGCGGATGATGCAGTTATAAATAAGATCACCGGTGAAGAGTATCCTTTTGGAAAAAAAGGCAAGCGTGAGACTTTTGAATATGAGATTAAGATTAATTTCGGGATCACTCTTGATAAAGAGAAAAGGATCAGCGACCTTATGAATCTCCTTTTGCCGGTTCTTCAAAGTCCTACGATTAATCCTGCAATTTCTGAGAGAGTTTTAAAAGAAGTATTGCGCTCATTTTTGGGTGACTCTGACAAGATGCTCAATGAAATTTTTACACAACAAATTCCACAACAAGGAGGCGAAGATGCGGTTGATCCACAAGAGCAAGCTATCGCGAATGAACTTGAAATGATGAAATAAATTGTTTCTTATGAAAATAAGTGACAAAATAGCAAATATTAATTTGTAAAATTAATTAATTAAAAAATTTAGGAGAGAGAAATGGCAAAAGTAGCTATGGGAAAGGTGGTAAAAGTTGAGTTTGGTTTTACACATACAGACAAAGGACAAAAGACTCATCAAGAGTTTAAGGTCGGTGAAGTGCTTGAGTTTGACACTGTTACTAGAGTTGTAGGTGTGAAAGAAAAAACTGCTAAGTCAAAAGAAAAAGATGGCGAAGCTGGATTGAGCGCTGCCGGCGGTGATGGTGCTAGCGGGGATGGCTTATAATGTTTAGAAATTCATTTTTAAGCTTTTTATTCTCATTTATGATTTTTAAGGTCATCGGTGATGATCTTGGTGGAGGGGGTGATCCTGTATCTGTTGTGCCGGTAGTTGTTGAAGATGTGCCGGAGGTTAAAGTTCCTGCGGTAGAGCCGGAAGTTGTAAAACCTGCGGAAGAAGAATCGGAACTTGACAAACTCAAGGCAATCGTTTATGAAAATGAGCGTGTCAAGGCGGTTGATGGTCTTGTGAGTGAGATAAAAACAAGACATGCGGATTTTAACCCTGATCAGATAAGAAATTATTTGGTTGAGTTAAATAAAACTGATCCTGCAAAAGCGGAGAGTTTAAACAATTCGGTTGGCTGGGAGTTGCTGCACTTACAAAATTTTGCCGCGAAGCCGGTGAATAATGACTATTTCGGTCATGGGCGTGAGGGTGGGGGTGTTGATAGATCTACGGAGATATTAGAGAGAGTGTCAAGCGGTAATGTATCTGTAGCGGATCAAGCTGCCGTACTTGCTAAATATTTATAAAAGAGAGGTCAGAAAATGATAGGAATTTTAGATATTGCGGGATTTACAGCCGGTGAGGCTGACTTAGTAAAGAGTATAGCGAAACTTGGTTATAACGATACGCCGTTATTTAGTTCGATTAAGAAAGGTATGCCATCAAAAGCGGCCGATACTGGTCTTGGCCATAACTGGAACTATGAGACTTCTGCCGGCGGCGATGGTGATCTTGCTTTTGTTGAGGGATCTGTTCCGGCAGATTTGAGAAGTCCTGACATTGGTTCATCTTTGAACCATTATCAGATTGTTAAAGACACTTATGGTGTGACTGGCTCTATGGAGAACATGAACAGAACTGACGGAACGAATGAGCTTGCAAACGCCGGCGCTGATTCTGCGATCAATCACCGCAAGAAGATTGAAAAAATCTTGTTTGGTACTCAAACGCCGGTCAAAGGTGTAAAAGCTACTGCAACGGCTGGTATTGCCGGTGGTTTACAAAACTGGATGACAGTGAACAACACTGTTGATGCAAAGGTTGCTGCTGTTGATCAGGCTTTGAGTATGAAGTATCTTCGTGAGATGTTGAAGATCAACTATCTTAACGGGCAGCAAATTACTCACCTTTTTATGGGAGATATCCAAAAAGATGCTTTGGATGATATTTTGACAGCTAAAAATATGGTGAATACGCTTGGTGCTAAAGTGCTTGAGGGAACAAACTATTTGACACTTACAAATATGGCGTATGCTCAAAATGTGAGAATCATTTTATCTCCGTTTGTTGCTGCAAATGAGATTATCGCTGTAAACCATGCTTCACTTTCTTTAGTTTTCAAGAGACTTACTAAGTCTTATGAGATTGCAAGAAGTACGGATGAAGTGAAAAAAGAGATTATCTCTGAGCTTACACTTCGTGTAAATAACCCGTATGGTGTTTCTAAGCTTACAAATTTAGCTATAGCGTAGCAGGGGGGAGAGCATGACTTACGGGGATTTTAAAATATCTATTGAAGCTTTACTTCTTGGAGATAAAAAGCTCCCTGAAAATAAGTATGTTCTCTCATTTTTAAAGCAGGGGTTGGAGCGTGTCGCTAGTGACTGTTCCCCTCTTTCACTTGTGAGTGAAGATATTGAAGATGATATTTTTATATATTTAAACGGCAGCGGACAGTTTATTAGAGTTCCTAATTTGCCGGTTAGTGATGGGGATTTGATTGATTTAGATAACTCTCTTTTGGGTGCGTTATCTAACTTGGTGGCATCGTATATATCAACACGCCCTGAGGTGTATCAAAAGTGTATGATCAATGCGGACAAGGCTTTGATGGATTACAAGTGGAACATGTACAGAATTTTAGAGGAGATGCAAGATGATGAATCGAGCAAATATGGATGCGCTCTTAAGCGCTCATAATTACAATAAACCTTATGATATCTCATACTCTTCTGATGGTAAAGATCTTAATTTTGATGAAGAGTTTATAGCTCTTTTAGATAGATATTTTGCAGGGGAAAAAGAGATCTGTTTTACGCGTTCACAAATTAAGTTTATACAGAATTTTACTACTTATGCAGATACAAATATAGACAACAACGATCTTGCATTTTCAAATTTAGATCAGTTTCTAACTACAGTTTAAAGGGGTTATTGTGGCAGTAAGTTTTATAGAAGAAGTAAATAAGATAGCTGATAAGCTTGATATTATCGTGAATGCAAATAATATATTTGATGAGGGTGTTATACCGGTTCTTGAAGAGATAGCTCTACTAGATTTAGATTTGGCAG
>ERZ889078.1868-NODE-1868-length-15901-cov-28.417834_pt1 | contig 15901 bp, 18 predicted proteins | sample MGYA00521266_ERZ889078 | MGnify/ENA primary metagenome ERZ889078 (study PRJEB32303, sample SAMEA104408618) | aquatic metagenome | biome: Brackish water; feature: Pelagic; material: water | place: Baltic Sea | collected 2014-06-16T06:34:00 | depth 76,534 m ...
GCAAATGCACTTGAACCTATTAATAACGCAGCAACTAAACTCATTTTTGTAAATTTCATATATTCTCCTTGTATGTTACAAATTTCAAGGTGCATTATAGCACAACATACTCTTAGTTTTATCTTAAAGTTACCAAATATTAGTAAATGTTTAGCTACAATCCCAATATGAAACATTTAACTACAACAACATTATCGACATTGGTTCTTTTTTCGCTCGTTGGATGTGGTGGCAGCGCCCCCGTCGCTCCATCCCAAAACAGCGCATTAAATAAAGTAAGCGGTTCTAGCGGAAAAGAAAAAGCCGGCATAATGCAAACTACTATGGACGACTGGTTTAAAAACGAGTGGACTCCTACGGTAAACGCTGACGAAGAGATACAAAAGAAGTATCTTAAAGTTCAAACAACGGATAACGCTGGCAAACAAGAAGTAAAATACGTAGAGGAAACAAAATCTACTTCTCTGCCAGCTAAAGACGCGAAAGAGACGACGAAGTACGTCAAAGTTCAAAGAACGAACGCCGATGGCGCTCAAGAAGTAAAATACGTAGAGGACGAGGATAGAAACTTTACGCTTCAAGAGTACGTCGACAAATCAGCGGCTTATATAAAAGCGCATCCTTCGGATTATGAGAAATCAAACGTTAAAAAGTTGGAGAGTATGCCTATTATTGGCAAGTAGAGTTTAGAGCGTTTTGAGAAAAAACGCTTTTTACTCCGCGCGCGCTATCATAGAACAAAAGTGTTCTACGTATAGAGCGGCGCTTCCCACAAGCACGCCGTCCACGTTTTTCAGTCTCAACACTTCCTCCGCGTTCGTCACTTTGACGCTTCCTCCATACAAAAGAGGCGCGGACGATTTTTCTTTTAGCTCGGAGTGCATCTCTTCAATCTCTTTCGAGGTCGGAGTCAGTCCGGTGCCTATCGCCCAAACAGGCTCGTAGGCTATGATGAGATTTTCGTACTTCGCGTCAATGCCTTCGTACTGAGAAGAGATATAGTTCATCATCTCCTCTTTTCCAGCCTCGCGTTTTTCCAAAGGCTCTCCAACGCAGTAAACTATCTTAAAACCCAACTCTTTGTAAAAATTGAACTTCTCCACTATAGTGGTTTGCGTTTCGCCTAAAACATGTCGGCGCTCGCTATGTCCGATGAGTATGGTTTTTACGCCAAATTCGTCGAGATGGTCAAGTCCTATCTCTCCGGTAAACGCGCCGTTTTTTACAGCGTACGCGTTTTGGGCGCCCACTATGACTTTTCCATTGTGTGGGTTCAAGCTTGAAGTCGCGGGGAAAACCAAAACTTCTTGGGACGAGCCGGTGTCGTTCAGATACTTTTCAATCGTTTCCACATAGACGTCCGTCTGGGCTCTCGTGAGGTTTGTTTTTAAGTTTGCCGCGATTATCATGTTTGAACCTTTGTTTTAGTTTTTGACTATTAGTGGCGCGACGCCTGGAAGTATCTTGCCCTCCAAGAGTTCGAGAGAAGCCCCGCCGCCGGTCGAGATAAAACTCATCTCCTCGTCAAGCCCTATTCTCTGAACGAGATCGGCCGTATCGCCGCCGCCGACAACGGTCGTGGCGTAAGAGTCCGCCACGAAATGCGCTATCTTCGAAGAGCCGCGAGCGAATTTTTCCATCTCGTAAACGCCCATCGGGCCATTCCATAAAACCGTTTGAACGTCGTTTAGCCCTTCTCTATAAAGTCGAACGGTCGCGGGACCGATGTCGAGACCCATCCAGTTGTTTGGTATCTCTTGCGCCGTGACTATCTTGCTGACCGCGTCTTGCGAAAATCTCTCGGCCGCTATGACGTCGACCGGCAAGTAAAACTTCACTCCAAGCTTTTTGGCTTCGTCCATAACGTGTTGCGCGTCTTGCAGTAAATCGTCCTCAACCAAAGAGGCGCCGATGTTGTAGCCCATCTGCTTCAAAAAGGTGAACGCCATGCCTCCGCCGATGAAAATTTTGTCCACTTTTGGCAGAAGGTTTATGAGAGCCTCAAGCTTCCCAGACACCTTGCTTCCTCCAACTATCGCGGCGAAAGGACGAACCGGGTTGTTCACGAGTTTTCCGAAGAAATTGATCTCCTTGTCTAGTAAAAATCCCGCCGCCTTATGCTCGTCGTCGAAAAAGTGGGTTATGCCTTCAACCGAAGCGTGCGCGCGATGGCTGACTCCAAAGGCGTCGTTTACGTAAAACTCCGCCATCGAAGCTAGTTTTTTGGACAACTCCACGTCATTTTTAGTTTCGCCGGCTTCGTAGCGCAGGTTTTCAAGCAAGAGAACTTGATGCTTTTGAAGCTCTTTGGACTTTTTCATAGCGTCTTCGCCAACTACGTCCGAAGCTAGTTCGACGTCGCGTTTGAGAAGTTGTCGCAAACGCAGCGCGACTGGAGCCAAAGAGTACTTTTCTATCACTTCTCCATCTGGACGCCCGAAATGAGAAGCCAAGATAACCGCGCAATTTTTGTCCAAACAGAAGTTGATCGTTGAAATAGCCGAACGTATTCGCCTATCGTCTGAAATGTTTCCAAATTCGTCCATAGGAACGTTAAAATCGCATCTGATGAATACTTTTTTGCCCTCGAGATCTAAATTTTTTATGCTTAATAGTTTCATTTTTTTCCTACTTGTTAATATGTAAAGCCATGTCTAGCAAACGCGACGAGTATCCCCACTCGTTGTCGTACCAAGCTCGAACTCCGATCATGTCCCCGCCAATCACCTGTATCAAATCCTCCGCCACTATCGAACTAAAGGAAGAGCCGACGAAGTCTTGAGAGACTCTCATCTCTTTGTCTATTTGCAAAAGACCTTCGAACTTCGTTCTCGCCATTTCGTTGAACAACGCGACGACGTCCTCTCTCGTGGTCTTTTTGGCCACGTGAACGGTCAAGTCGACCATCGATACGTCCGGAGTTGGAACGCGAACGCTCGTGCCGTCGAGTTTTCCGAGCAGATTTGGAAGAACCAGACTCAGAGCGCGAGCGGCTCCAGTCGTAGTGGGAATCATATTTATAGCGCCAGCGCGAGCTCGGCGTTTGTCCGTTTCGTGCTTTACGTCCAAAATGTTTTGATCGTTCGTGTAGGAATGAATCGTCGTCATCAAACCTTTTTCTACGCCAAAAGCCTCGTCCAAAATGCTAGCGATCGGAGCCAAACAGTTTGTCGTGCACGAAGCGTTCGAGACGACTCTTTGCCCGGCGTACTCTTTATGGTTGACGCCCATTACGAAAGTTGGCGTGAGCGAGTCCTTTGCCGGAGCGGAGAAAAGAACCTTGGGAACGCCCTTGTCAAGATGAGCCTGAGCCAACTCTTGCGTGAGGAAAATACCGGTGCATTCGAGCACAATGTCAACGCCGCAGTCCGCGAACTTTAGGTTTTTGGGATCGCTTTCGTTGAAAACTCTTACGTTTTTTCCGTCCACCCTGACGTTTCGCCCATCTATTTTCTCAATGGTTTTGTCAAAAGGCCCATGAACCGAATCGTATTTTAGCAAGTGGAGCATCATGTCCATGCTCGCCATGTCGTTAATAGCCACAATTTCCACATCGTCTCTGGTCGAAGCGATGCGAGTCACGCATCGCCCTATTCTGCCAAATCCATTTATCGCTATTTTTAGAGCCATCTAATTCCCTATAGATTTTAAAGTCTGTTATTTTATCCAAAATTAGTTATAATTCGCTTTAAATGAATACTGTAGCGCTCTTTGGCGGTTCTTTCGATCCGCCGCACATTGGTCACGAAGCTGTCGTTAAAGCTTTGTTAGAGTTGGAATATATTGATAAAGTCGTCGTTACGCCGACTTTTTTAAATCCATTTAAAACGGAGTCTCACGCTCCATCCGAGTTGAGACTGAAGTGGCTGAGAGCTATTTTCTCTGGTAAAAAAAATGTAGTCGTGGACGATTACGAAGTTAGTCTAGGGAAAAAAGTTCCTACGATTCAAACAGTTAAACGCCTTTTGGAAGCTTACGAAAAAGTTTTCGTGGTGATTGGAGCGGACAATCTCGCGTCGCTCCACAAATGGCGCGACTACGAAAAGCTTAAAGAAAAAGCAACTTTTATAGTGGCGACTCGCGACGACGTAGCGATACCAAAAGAGTTCATAAAACTTGACGTAGACGAAAAAATATCGTCCTCGAGTCTTAGAGAGCGTATGGACGAAACAAAATTAACACCAATAGTCGCCGATGAAATCGCGCGATATTACAAGGAAAAAAATGCAAAATAGAGTAGATAACATCATTGCCGTTTTAGACAAACACAAAGCCGAGTCGATAGAGTCTTTTGACCTAAGAGAAAAAAACTACTTCGTAGACTTCGCGATCATCGCTTCGTCCCTTGGAACGAAACACACCACAGCGTTGTTGGATCACCTCAAAAACGAGCTAAAGCCGAAAGAAAAATTCGTCTACGTTGAAGAAAGCGGAGACTGGGTCGTTATAGACTTGGGGGATATACTTATCCATATAATGACTCCGGAATACAGAGTGAAGTACGATATGGAAAGTTTTTTATCTTCTTTGAAAGAGGGCAAAGAGGGAGAGGCTATTTAGTCTCGCCCACTCCGATTTCACTGTCATCGTCTAGATGATTTTCCAATATGTTCCTGTAGTTGTAGATGGACTCTACGTACTTAACGGGTTCGCTTCCCCTCGCGTATCCATACTTCAACGTTTGATTGTACTTCTTTTCCTCAAGTAGAGGCAACACCTTTTTCAAATCGCTCCACACGTTTTCGTTGTATCCAAATTTTCTAGCCAATCTTTGAGCGTCGTAAATATGTCCCATTCCCACATTGTACGCGGCGAGAGCGAACTGCAATCTGTTTTCGCCCTCCACTCCCTCTGGAACGCTTTTTATCATCTCTTTGATATGTTTCGTTCCGCCCAAGATGCTCTCCTCGGGGTCCAGTCTGTTTTTAACGCCAAGGAGCTTCGCCGTGTTGTTTGTCAGCATCATCATGCCTCTAACGCCGGTGAAGCTCTTCGCGTTTGGATTCCAATGCGATTCTTGATACGCGATGGAGGCCAAAAGAGTCCATGGAATGTTGTATTTTTTGCCGTAGTCTTGAAAGTATTCCTCATAATTCGCAAGTCTCGATTTAATTCTATGGTAAAACATTTTAGTGCTGTAGTAGTCAAAAAAGAGTACGTAACTGTAGTAGTGGTCTTTGAGTTGCGCCATCTTTCCGCTTTGATTGTATACGTTGAGCCAGCCGTACATATCTTTCTCAAGTTCCGTGGCGTTTTTTGGCAAAATCCACGCCAATTGTTCTCTGTTGCTAATGGAAAAGGCCAAAGAGATTTCCGTCAAATACCTTAGATTGATAGCGTATATGTTCGAATCGGCAACCGTGCAATCTATCTCGTGCGACGCCACTTGCGACAAAAGCTCTTCGGTTGAGAACGCGTCCGTGTAGGTGACGTTTATGTCGTACCCGTCATTTATCAAGGATTTCAACGTTTCGCTATAACTCGTATCCGCTCCCACCACGATATTGAGTCCCGCCAAATCCTCTATGTCTCTTGGAAAAGTCTTTTGCCTAATCATTTGTCTAGAACAAATCACTTGTTCTTGCACCTCAAAGTAGGACGGCCCAAAGTTGTACTCTTTCTCTCTGGCTGGCGTTTTCGTCAGCGACGCGGAAGAGATGTGAATATCGGGGTTTTTGCTAACGCTTAGCGCTTCTTTGGTCGTGTGAACGGAGGTAATGTTTAAATCGACTCCAAGATGATCGGCGTAAGATTTCAACAAGTCGTACTCGAAACCTTGAGGACCGTCCGACCCCATGTAATACGTCGAAGGGGCGTTTAAAATCGCTACGTTGAGGACTTTGTTCGTTTTAATTTTTGACAGCAAAGACGGTTTGGCAATCTTCACTTCCGGCACGCAAGCCGAACCGCTCATTCTGCCAAGAGCGAAAAAGGAAATAGCCAAAACTACCGACAAACCGGCATATATAAATTTATTCATACATAAGTTTACATTATTAAACTTACGCGAAAATAAAACGATTCACGCCATCTTCGTATTCATGCGCCAATACTTGGTTGTGGGCTTTTAGAATGGAATCGACAAGATAGAGACCCAAGCCAAAACTGTTTTTAGAAGGGTTGTCTTTCGTGAAAGGCTCTATGTAGTACTGCAAAGGGTGAGCCAAACGCTTGCCCTTGCTCTCAAAAGAGAGTTCGCCATTTATCATCAAAATCGTCACATGCGAATCCGGAGAGTATTTCATGGCGTTGTCTATCATGTTTTTTATGGCCGTGGCGTAGAGCCTATAGTTGGCGTTCACTTTGACGTCGCCGGTAACGAGTAAGGTTACGGCGCTCTCGTCGATCATCGCCATGTCGATCGCGCCGTCGATGACGTCGAGAAGCCTGCACTCCATAAACTCGCTTTTGTCGTCGACGCTAGTCACCTCTTCGATCATCGCGAACTCGGTCACCAAAGCTTCGAGCCTTGAAAAAATGGAGGTGAACCTATCGCGTTGTTTTTGAGAATCCAGCATCTGAGTGGCTATCGTGCCTTTGGCTATGGGAGTTTTAAGCTCGTGCATAAGATTTCGCAAGAAAAGCGTGCGGGAGTTTAAGAGATTTTCTATCTTTTCGCGCGCCGACTCTATCTCGTTGGAGACCAAACCTATCTCGTCGCTATTTCTCGTCTTGAAAGAGACTTTCATGTCGCCGTTTCCAAAGAGCGCGATCTTTTTTCTAAGCCTTATAAGCGGCCTTAGTTTTTGCAAAATCAAAAGAAACGACAGCGTTATGATAGTGAAAATCGTAGAGTAGGCGTACATCATGTTTAAATCGTTATACGGCTCAAGCTCTTCGTCTTTTATCAAGATAGAACCCGCCGGCGTTTTAATGTGAAAGTAAACCACTGTCTTATTTTCGAGCATTATCGCGTCTAAATTGCTTACCGTGTTTCTTTGATAGAGACCTTGCTCGCCGAGCATAACGGAGGTGTTTACGCTTTTGAAACCCTCGCGTTTGAGCACTTTGCCCTCGTCTATAATTTGCTTTCGCTCAGTCTCTTCTTTGATTAAAAAAAGTTTATACACGGCGAGATTCGCTTCGATCATAACCTCGGAGCTTTTGCGTTGTTGGTTTTCTTTGTATATCTGAACGATTACGGAATATTTAGTGAAAATGTGGTCTATGTACTGCTGTTTGTTGAGTTTGTAAAACTCCCAAAATATAGCGCTAACGCTCAAAAGCGTAATTGATAGCGCGAACAAGACGGTTAGTAAAACTGCGTGGCGTTTGATGGCTCTCTCCTAAATCACTTTAACAGTTTGTAGCCTACGCCGCGAACCGATTCTATGAGAGTTTTGTCGCCTAGCTTGTTTCTGATTCGACCCACCATTACGTCTATGCTTTTGTTCGAAGAGTCTTCGTTGATGGCGTTTACGTTGTGAATCAAATCTTCGCGCGACACGACCAAGCCTTGCTTGCTTATCATGTACGAGAGAATCCCGAACTCGGCGTTCGTTAGGTCGATATTTCTGCCTTTGTACGTAATGACCATGGTCGATTTATCGCACTTGAAGTCGCTTTTTGATTCGCTTTTCTGCTCGCTTTTGGCTTCATAGCGGCGAAGGACGGAGTGGATTCTCGCTTCTAGTTCGCGCGGATCGTAAGGCTTTGGCAGATAATCGTCCGCGCCAAGCTCCAACGCTTTTATCTTGTCCGTCACGTCGCTTCTAGCGGAAGAGATAATGATGGGAACGTCTTGGCGTTCGCGAATTGCTTCGCAAACTTCAAGCCCGTCCATTCCAGGAAGAGTCAAATCCAAAATCACCAAATCGAATGGCTCCAACTTCAATATGCTAACGGCTTTAAAAGGGTCGTCTTCGGTAATCACCTTAAACTCAAACTGCTCGAGGTACTCCGTAAGTATTTCCGCTAATTCCAAATCGTCTTCAATCATTAATATTTTTTTCATTTTAAACCGTTCCCACTCTTTTGATATTTTGATAAACTCTAACGTAAAACTCGTCGCGAGAAAAGGGCTTGACCACGTAATCGTCCGCGCCCGCGTTGAGTAGAGAACTCGTTTCGTACGAGTTCGTTTCATCCACAAGCGCTAAAATTTTTAAATCTTTTGAACTTTTCGACAATCTTACGTTTGTCACGAATGCCATCGCGTTCACGTATGGCTCTTCGTTGTGAACCACGACAAGGGCTATTTCTGGATGAAGTTCTATTTTGGCGTAAGCCTCTTCGTCGTTCGAAACGGTTAAAACTTTAAAACTTTGAAGGTTTAGATTTTGTTTCAAATAATGGCTGTAAATATGCGAATCGCTCACGACCAAAATCGTAATGTTTTTGTTCGCTTGTAGTTGTTTTAGTTTTTGGATAACGTTTGAGATATTGTTGTATTTTTGCTTTAGTATGAAATCCGCGATTTGAGCGCTTTGAAAAGATTCGAAAAAATCCTCGTCAATCTCTTTGGCGAAGACCAAGGGAGCGATGTTGCGCTTGTTGAAAAGAGCTATAATCTCGCCGTTTGGCGCGTCTTTGAGAGCTCGCTCAACAACCGCGAACTCGTAACGAGTTTTGGACAAAAGAGCTTTCGCCTCGGCGTAAGTGGCGACAAGATCGTAGTCAAACTCCTCATCGTCCAGAAGCTGCTTAAAAACGCCTCTAACTATAGCGCTGTCTTCAACGATTAAAAGCTTTGCCATCAAAACACTCCATAAAATTTATTGTCAAAAGTATATCTAAACTAATATTTTTGTAACATTATAGGCTATAAAAGCCAAACCGTAGGCAACCAAAGACGTGAATCCCAAAAGATAAAAGAAGTACTTTATACCCCCAGCCTCTCGAGTGAAAACGACGGAAGCCGCCAAACATGGCAAATAAATCATAATGACGACTATAAACGCGATGGCCGAAGGAAACGAAATGTTTTTGCTTATGGCGTTTACGAGAGAGTCGTTTTGCTCGTCGACGTCCGCGCCGAGAGCGTACAAAACGCCAAGCGTGGACACCACGACCTCTTTCGCCGCGAGTCCGGTTTGAAGCGCCACGCTCATTTTCCAGTCAAACCCAAGCGGAGCGAAAATCGGCTCCGAAAACTTTCCAATCACTCCCAAATAACTTTGTTCGAGCAGGGACACGGAGAGTTGGTTTCGCAAAGCGCTTTTTTGAGTTTTATCCGCCGCGTTTTCTATCTTGGCGGCGTACTCGGTTTCTAAAATAATATTATGCGGATAGTTGCTCAAAAACCAAATCAGCATGGACGCTCCCGCGATATAAGTTCCCGCTTTTTTAAGGTACATCATGGTTTTTGTGAGAACGGTGTGCCAAACAAGCTTCGCCGATGGAAGTCTATACTTTGGCATCTCCATAACGAAGGGCTCGTCCACGCCCTTAAACGCTGTGAGTTTTAAGACTTTCGCCGCTATGAGACCAAGTAAGGCGCCGCTTATATAGATGAGAAAAAGTATGTTTCCAGCCATTTGCGGACCAAAAAAAGCGCCCGCGAACAAGACGTAAACGGGAAGCCTCGCTCCGCAGGACATAAAACCTATGATAAACAGCGTGAGCAGTCTGTCTCTATCGTTTTTAAGTATTCGCGCGCTCATGTAAGCCGGAATGGAACATCCGAAACCCGTCACGAGAGGAATGAAACTTTGCCCATGGAGTCCAAACTTGTGGAAAAAACCATCGAGCAAAAACGCGACTCTCGACATGTATCCCGTGCTCTCCAAAAGAGCGATTCCAATGAAAAGTATAATGATGTTTGGCACGAAAAGAACGACCGCGCCAACGCCTGCGATAATGCCATCGACTATGAGAGAGCGGACGTCGTCGTTTGAAATCGTCGCTCCGATAACGTCGCCAAACCATCCAAAAAACGCGTCTATGTACTGCATAGGTATCGCGCCTATTTCAAAGGTGAGCTGAAACAAACTCCACATAAAGAACAAAAATATTGGGATGCCGTAAACTGGATGGATTAGAACGTTGTCTATCTTTTCCGTAAGCGTTTTTTTCTCAACTTCGGCGCTTTGCTTGACCACTTCGGCTACGATTCCGCGGTTGAAAGAGGCGTACTCTTCCGCGAAAGACTCTTTAACGTCGTCGCTGTCGTGGTGGAGTTCTATATGTTTTGACGCCTCTATGAGAATCGGCTGAAGCTCGGTCCAGATAGGATTGTCATGGAGCTTCGCGTATGTTTTCTTATTGTTTTTGAGAAGATTTATCGCTATGTTTCTGTGACTGTTCACGGCTTCGTATTTATGCTTTTGCAAATACGCGACTATGTTGGATATCTCCTCTTCGACCGGCTCGCTAAATATAAGCTTCACCTCGTCTTTTGGATTTTCAAAACTATCCACCACCGCGTTTATAAGTTCGGCGATCCCCTCTTTGGTGACGGCGGAAACTTTTACGCATGGCACTCCTAGAAGGGAAGACATATAAACCTCGTCTATCTCTATGCCCTCTTTTCGGGCTTCGTCGCTCATGTTAAGAGCGATGACGACTCTTTTGCTCATAGTCAAAAGTTCCGCGGTTAGCTGAAGATTTTTCGCGAGATTCGTCGAGTCCACGACGTTTACGATGATGTCGTAATTTTCCGCGCACAAATAATCTCTCGTCACTCGCTCTTCTATGGTGTAATCCGTAAAAGCGTAAGTGCCCGGCAAATCCACGACCGTAAAGTTGTAATGTTCATAGTCGAACAAAACCTCCGTTTTGTCAACCGTCACTCCCGAAAAATTGCCAACTTGCAAGTGCGCGTTCGAGACCGAATTGATAAGCATGCTTTTGCCGACGTTTGGTTGACCCACCAACGCGACTTTTATATGCTTGGAAATCGCCGGACAACTTTTTTCGTTTATCTCTCTCATATCTCTCCCACTTCGATTAACTCGGCCTCTTCGGCTCTTAGCGCTATGCGCATTTTTCCAACCTTTATCTCTATAGTTTTTTTTCTCGGGGCTTGTTCCAGCACTTCGACTTCCACTTCTTTCATCAAACCAAAAGATATCAGCCTCTGCTTGAGCTCGTCTTTGGCGTTTAGCTTTATTATTTTAACTTTATCGCCTTTTTTGCATTCCAATAATTTCTTCATTGTTTCTTCTTAATTTAGTATTTTAAAAATCGTATCGGAAGTTGTAGTTTACTATAACTTCCGCGCGTTGCCAGTCATAGCTCGTTTTGGCGTCAAACTCTTTGTCTTGGGATATAACGTAAATGGCCGAGACCAACAAATCTTCATTCACTCCGTATTCAAGACCGATATCCTGTTCGACTATATGGGCCTTGACGCCAGCGCCGTCTTTGTTCCCTTCAAAGTCGCCATAAGCGTACAAAAATCCAAAATCGCCAATGCCGTAATTAACTCCCGCCACATAAGAAGCCGCGTCTCTGTCGTTCGCTATTTCGTCGAGTATCATTGTGTTCATGCTGGTGAATAGAGTCCCTCCGCCGAAGCCGCTAAAACTTTGACGTCCCGCTTTCTTTTCCGATTTGTTATAAGCCAAACCAAATCCAAAATCGTGAACCGTGATTTCAAGCATCGCTCCATAAATATCCGCGGCGATCGCGCTTGCGCTCAGTTCTTTTTCATCCAAATACTGAACCATGGCGTGAAAGTTCGTATGCTCGTCTAAATCATAACTTCCGCCAAATTCGACGTACGCCGCGTTAGTTTGCTTTGTGATATTGTAATACCAAACTCCAAGTTCAAGACCGTCGCTATACGACACGCCGCCAAAGTTCGTTCCGTCTGAACCTGTATCGCTCCAACCCAAATCCAAATCGGCGTCCACTCCTTGCCACGACTGAATGTTTCCAGCCATAAACTCAAAACCTAAATAGGCGTAACTCAGAACATAGGCGTTAAAAGTGTTTTGAATCATACTTCTATCGTCGCCATCCGCCAATGGAGTGTCTAAAACTTGGCGACCCGCTCTAAAATTAAAATCTTCATACTTATAGTTTAGGTACGCTTCGGCCATCTCCGTATAGCTTCCAGAAGTGGATGAAAGCTCTGTGGTTAGTTTCGCTCCGCTTCCCGTGGCGAACGAGACGTTATTCGCTGTGTAAACTGCGACCCCCGCGTTAAAGCCTTTGTAATCCGCTAGTTCGTATTTCAAAATTCCGCCTATCGAAGTCGCGTAGGAGTCATCCACGCCTATCGCTTCTTGATTGTAGCCGTCGTACATGGCTCTTACTCGACCGGAAACCTTGCCTTCGTTAAACATTCGTTTAAAACTATCGACCGTGGAAACGTCTTTTTCCGCGATCTTTCCCACGGAGTCTTCGGCTTCTCTCACCGAATGAATAGAATCTCTTTGCTCATTTTTGACGACGACGTCTTCGCTAGCGTGAAGCGAAATAATCGCCATATATGTCAATAGACTCGCTTTTAAAATGTTTTTCATAACTTCTCTTTTGTTGATTTCTAAAATGTTAGTCTAACTCGACTTATAACTTTCTTAACAATAGTGAAAATGATAAACATTATCACTATTGCGCTTTTTTTGAATGTTGGCATTTACTGTGATTTTGATATAATTTTATTTACCGAAATATAAGCCATATCTTAAGGATACAAGTCAATGAAATTTTTATGGACACCCTCTTCTCACTTCAATTTAGCGAACCTTTTTACCTTTGTCAACATCACCGCGGGTCTTATGGCCACCTACTTCATCACGCAAAACAATTTCATATTGGCGATAGCGTTGGCTTGGGTTGGAGGCGCGTTTGACATATTTGATGGGAAAATCGCAAGAAAGTACGAGCTGTCCAACGAGTTCGGCATTCAGCTTGACAGTTTCGCGGATTTTTTAAGTTTTGTGCTCGTGCCTGTTTTTTTAATTTTCCAAGCCGCGTACTCGACGTCGTTGAGTGGCGTTTGGTTGGTCTTGGCTTCGATTGTAAGCATTTTCTACGTTATCTCAGGGCTTCGAAGGCTCATCAACTTTAACATAAACGCGGACGCCGGAGAGGTCGCCCATTATTTCACTGGAGTTCCAACGCCCCTTGGCGCTATACTTTTATGGCTCGTTTATCTGACTCACGCTTATGAGATTCTTCCTGCGCTCGTGGTTGTCGCGCTTATGGGAATCATAGGATGGAGTTTAAACTCCACTCTCAAAGTCCCACACCCCTAATCTTTTCGCCGTAAACTATTTCGAGTTTACGGCGTATCTTCCGCTTCCCAACATAAAAACCAACACGCTCATTATCAGATAAATCAATGGCAATTCCATAGACAAACCGCCGTGCTTTGACAAGGAAAAAGCGAATCCATACGCTAAAAATACAGCCGCCAACATATTTACCCCGAGTATCGCCGCCGCGACTCTCGCGTAAAGGCCAAGCACGATGAACAAAGGCGCGATTAGCTCGCCAATGTAAACTCCATAAGCGACAAACGTAGGTAGCCCCGCGTTTGAAACCATAGACTCCACTCCGCCAATTCCATGGATAAGTTTGTTGACTCCATGAAAAAGGATTAAAACTCCCAAACTCACTCTTAAAATTAGTTTTGCGATATCGCTATTTTGAAACATTTTCATCTCCTATGATTCTTACTTCTCTTTGAGGAAAGGGTATTTCCACTTTTGCCGCGTTTAGAGCGACGAACACTTTCAAGTTGACTTCGTACCGCGTTTTGAAAAACAATTTCGTAGGAGCCCAATATCTATAGCCGATATCAACGCCGCTGTCGTACGAAACGCCAACGCTTCCTTCGACAATCCTATAGTCAAACGAGTTTACGAGAACGTCGCCTATCATATATTTGTTTGGGATGGTGATTTGCTCGCCGTCTTCGTTTACCAAAACGGTGTACGAAAGTTTGATGTCTTGCACTTCTCCGTATATTTTGCGAACGCTCAAAGTGTCCCCAATCTTGAAGGGTTTCGTAATCACAAGCACGATTCCAGCCGCGAAGTTCGAGACGCTTCCCTGAAGAGCCAAGATGGACGTCATCGCGATAATCAAAAATCGCAAAAAATTCGTGGCGAACTTGCTAAGAGTTTCGTCAACGCCGTTTTTGAGAAGCAATCCAAGCAGCAGTTTTTGAACGTACTTGGAGACAACGACTCCCAACGCTATAAGAATGAGCGCGCCGATGATTTGCAAAGAGTAGTTGGCGAAAAACTCCACCATCACGTCGTAGAACTTATTCACATCCTCCAATTTATTCTCCATCGCCAATCTTCTTTTTAAATTTGCAATCGCCAACCGCTATGGTTTTGCCATTTTTAATCGCGTCTTTTATATAAGATAGGGTTCCCTGTGGATCCGAGTCGCCAACCTCCTCCACTATTATCTTCAAAAGGTCGGCTTCTTTCGTCGTGGTCCAAATCTTTTCGTAATTATATTTCGTTTGTATTTTCATAAAGCGATAATACCTAAAGTTGTATTTATTTCACTCATCTTCTTCGCTTGAAATCGACAAAACTTTTTTGGGTTTGACTCCAAGTTTTACAATATTTTGCGCCCTTGCGATTACGTTGCCTTTGCCGGATTTTAGTCTATTCATAGAAGTGGCGTACGAGTCTTGAGCTTTTTGCAAATGCGCGCCAACTTTTTGCATCTCCTCGACGAAGAGAACGAGTTTTTCATACATGGCCTCCGCTTCGCCGGCTATCTTCATGGCGTGCTCTTCTTGGCGCCTCGTTCTCCAAATATGTTCAATCGTTCTAAGCGTCACCAAAAGCGTTGATGGGGAAACCACCAAGATGTTGTTTTGATAGGCGTTCTTGAAGAACTCTCCGTCTTGTTCGAGCGCCAAGAGAAACGCGCCCTCTATCGGCATGAACAAAAGTACGAAATCCAAAGAGTTGACGCCTTCGAGTTTTTCGTATTTTTTGGCGCTTAGCTCTTTTACATGCCCCGATACGCTCAAAATATGCTCTTTGAGCGCTTTGGCCTTTTCAGTCGCTTCGTCCGCGTTTACGAACCTTTCGTAAGCGACAAGCGACACTTTGGAGTCGACGATAATGTCGCGTTTTTGCGGCATATGTATGATAACGTCCGGCCTATAGCTCTTTCCATCTTCGGATTTTAGCGTCGCTTGAAGCTCATACTCCATCCCGCTTCGAAGGCCCGATTGCTCTAAAATACTTTCCAAAACTATCTCGCCCCAATTTCCCTGCGTTTTGTTTTCGCCTTTGAGAGCGTTCGTTAGATTTACCGCGTCCTGGGAGAGTTGGGCGTTCATCAGCTTCAAACGCGAGAGTTCGTCTTTTAGCAAATAGCTTTCTTTGGATTGGGCGTTGAACTGCTCTTTGGCCTCTTTTGAAAAGTTACTTATCTGCTCTCTAAAAGGTTTGAGCAAAAGTTCGAGCTGTTCTTTGTTCGAGGAGCCGAACTGTTTGGCTTTGTCTTCGAATATCCCGTTGGCCAAAAGTTTGAACTCGTTCGAGAGTTCCTCTTTGGCTTCTTTTAAGGCCACGAGTTTTTCGCTGGACGATTTTCTCTCTTCCTCGTAGCGCGCGTTTAGCGCGGCGTAATCCACTTGGAGATCGTTTTTCTCCTCTTTGGTCTGCGAATGCCTAAGGTTTAGCTCTTCCAAACTCGCGACCAAGCTCGCGTTGATCTCTTTTTGTTTTAAATACAAAAACAGGGTCGCTAAAAAAAACGAAAAGCCCGCGACGCTCATCGCGAGATATAAATCCAACTGCATAAATAGTCCTTGCGTTAATTGATTGAATTATACTATATTTGAATCTTTATTCGATTTAAGTGGCAATACGCAAAATAAATTCACTCTTTTAGTAGCGTTATAAACTGAAGTAATTAAATATATATCTATCTTTAATATAAACTCAGCTTATTTTCGATATAATTCCACTTAGATTTCAGGGAGAAGGTATTATTTGTACCTCTTTAAAGGCGTTCTCGTATCATCTCCTTG